>Ga0307934_1000595_pt1 | contig 25944 bp, 15 predicted proteins | sample OrgLakmetageno90_FD_201838 | JGI IMG/M metagenome (GOLD analysis project Ga0307934, IMG submission 201838) | Saline water microbial communities from Organic Lake, Antarctica - #90 | ecosystem: Environmental > Aquatic > Non-marine Saline and Alkaline > Saline | place: Antarctica: Organic Lake...
CCAAAATCTTATCCTGTACCGCCACAAAGTGAATTAACTATAAAAAACGCCCACCCTAACCGACACAAAATACCAAAAGACCTCACAGTAATACCTGTAAACCAAGACTCGTTAACCAAATTATTAATTGAAGTAATAGCACCTAGTGACACTTCTCATTATTTAGTAAACAGCACCGGCGACACCATAAAAACAGGAGTACCAATACCCACAAAAGGTAAAAAAGTATCCACAACACAACCCCAACCCACACCGGCCCTGGCCCCGCGATTTAAAGATGCCACCAATACTAATCTTCAATACTTAGATGTGGACCAAGGTTTGTCATCTTCCTACGTTTGCTCCGTACTGGAAGATAAAAGCGGAAACCTATGGTTCGGCAGCGAGGGTGGAGGAGTGAGTATGTACAATGGCAAATCCTTTACCCATTACACCGAAAAAGAAGGCTTATCTTCCAATATGGTCTACGCCATACTGGAGGACAAAAGCGGAAACCTATGGTTCGGCACTTATGGCGGAGGAGTGAGTATGTACAATGGTAAATCTTTTACCCATTTTACCGAAAAAGAAGGCTTAAATAATAATGCAGTCTGGTCTATGCTAGAAGATAAAAGCGGAAACCTATGGTTCGGCACTTGGGGCAGAGGAGTTAGCATGTACAATGGCAAATCCTTTACCCACTATACGGAAAAGGAAGGACTACCCAACAATATCGTTTTGTCCATGGTGGAAGATAAAAGCGGAAACCTTTGGTTCGGGACTTATGGTGGAGGAGTGAGCATGTATAATGGCAAATCCTTTACTCATTTTACCGAAAAAGAAGGCTTGTCCAACAATATCGTCTTTTCCATATTGGAAGATGAAAGCGGAAACCTTTGGTTTGGGACTAATGGCGGAGGAGTTAGCATGTACAATGGCAAATTCTTTACCCATTTTACCGAAAAAGAAGGCCTATCCAACAATTACGTTATGTCCATATTAGAGGATAGAATCGGAAACCTTTGGTTCGGCACTTATGGTGGAGGAGTGAGCATGCTTGAATTGAGCGGAGCCGAAGGGTACAATGGCAAATCCTTTACCCATTTTACCGAAAAAGAAGGTTTATCCAACAATATCGTCAGGTCCATACTAGAGGATAGAAGCGGAAACCTTTGGTTCGGGACTTATGGCGGAGGAGTGAGTATGTATAATGGCAAACCCTTTACCCATTTTACCGAAAAAGAGGGCTTATCCAACAATATCGTCAGGTCTATACAGGAAGATAGAATCGGAAACCTTTGGTTCGGCACTTATGGTGGAGGAGTGAGCATGTACAATGGTAAATCCTTTACCCATTTTACCGTAAAAGAAGGCTTATTAAACAATATCGTTAGTTCCATAATGGTAGATAAAGGGGGAAACCTTTGGTTCGGCAGTGATGGTGGAGGGGTGAGTATGTACAATGGAAAATCCTTTACTTATTTTACCGAAAAAGAAGGCTTATCCAACAATAATGTCTTTTCCATATTGGAAGATGAAAGCGGAAACCTTTGGTTTGGGACTGATGGTGGAGGAGTGAGCATGTATAATGGTAAATTCTTTACCCATTTTACCGAAAAAGAAGGACTATCCAACAAATACGTCATGTCTATACTGGAAGATAGAAGCGGAAACCTTTGGTTTGGAACTTATGGCGGAGGAGTGAATATGTACAATGGCAAATCCTTTACCTATTTTACCGAAAAAGAAGGCTTATCCAACAACGTAGTCAACTCTATACTGGAAGATAAAAACGGAAACCTTTGGTTCGGGACAAATGGCGGGGGAGTAAGCGTTTACAATGGCAAATTCTTTACCCATTTTACCGAAAAAGAAGGCTTATCCAACAATACGGTCTATACCATACTGGAGGATGAAATCGGAAACCTTTGGTTAAGCACAGAAAGTGGTCTTAATCAATTTGTGGTGGAAGGAGGACTTGATTTACAAAAACAAAGTAACAAAAAAACAGTAAAGGCAACTTATAAGCCTGTTCGGTATGAAAAAAATGATGGCTTGAAAGCTATGGATTTTTATTTCAATAGCGGGCACTTAGACAGTAAGAACCGCATTTGGTGGGGTAGCGGTAAAAGCCTTACCATGCTGGACTTGAATAAGCACTCCATTGCTGCAAAGCCACCAGCTATTTATTTAAATCAACTTGACATCAATGAGCAGTTTATCGATTATCGAAACATATCAGACAGTCTGGGCAATGAGATTGGATTCAACGATGTGCAGCGTTTTGAAAACTACCCGCTTAATTTGAATTTGGCTTATGATAAAAACCACCTCACTTTTCATTTTGCAGCTATAGATTGGGCTGCCCCTCATAAAATACAATATAGTTACCTCATCCAAGGGCTCAATTCAACATGGAGCCAGCCTAGCCAAGATACCAAAGCGGATTACAGAAATCTAACGCACGGAACCTACACCTTTAAAATAAGAGCCATTGGAGAAAGCGGAGAGTGGAGTGATGCTTTTGAGTATGCCTTTACCATAAATCCACCTTGGTGGCATACGTGGTGGGCAAGATTCCTGTATGCCATGGCGGCTATTTTACTAATCATTTTTATTGTTAGGTGGCGTACGGCTAAACTTAAACAACGTCAAAAAGAACTAGAAACCGAAGTAGAATTGGCAACAAAAGAGATAAAAGAACAAAAGGAGCAAGTAGAAGAAGCTCACAAGGAAATCACAGATAGCATAAACTATGCAGAAAGAATTCAACGCAGCTTTTTAGCAACAAAGGAGCTACTGGATGAAAATTTGAAAGATTATTTTGTTTTCTTTCAGCCAAAAGAAGCGGTTAGTGGCGATTTTTATTGGGCTGGAAAACTTGATAATGGCAATTTTGCAGTTGTAAATGCAGATAGCACAGGTCATGGTGTGCCTGGAGCAATTATGAGTATCTTGAATATATCTTCTATTGAGTCAGCTGTAAAAGATAAATTCACTGCTCCAGCGGATATATTCAATGAAACTAGAGCCTCTATTATTGATCGCCTGAAGAATGATGGCAGTGAAGAAGGAGGTAAAGACGGAATGGATGCGTCAATCATTTGTTTTGATTTTGAAAATAATAAATTCACATATACCGCTGCCCAAAATCCTATTTGGGTAATCCGAGAAGGAGAACTCACTGTAATTGCTCCTGAGAAAATGCCAATTGGAAAGCATGATAAAGACCATATTCCATTTTTAGGAGGTGAATTTGAAATGCAAAAAGGAGATCAAATTTATACCTTAACGGATGGTTTTCAAGACCAGTTTGGTGGCCCAATAGGCAAGAAATTTATGATTAAGAAAATGCGAGAATTTGTATTGTCTATTTCCCACTTACCAATGAAGGAACAAGATATAAAGCTGAAAGAAGTTTTTACCAATTGGAAAGGGGAAGAGGAGCAAGTTGATGATGTTTGTGTTATAGGAGTTAAGATATAATTCTTTAGGCACCTCTAACTTTAAACTTTAGGCACTTCTTTCTTACCTTTAACCTTCCAAATAAAATTGAATGAAAGAAGCATATATAATAGACGGAATTAGGACTCCAATTGGACGATTTACAGGCACGTTGTCTCCGGTAAGAACGGATGATTTAGGCGCATTGGTAATTAAAGAAATTGTAAGAAGAAATCCATCAATTCCTGCAGAAGCATACGATGATGTAATTCTAGGTAATGCTAATCAAGCAGGAGAGGACAATAGAAATGTGGCAAGAATGTGTTCCTTATTAGCAGGTTTACCATGGTCGGTGCCAGGCGAAACGGTGAATCGTTTATGTTCTTCTGGAATGTCAGCAATTGTTCATGCAAATAGAGCGATAAAAGCTGGCGAAGGCGATGTTTTTATTGCCGGTGGGGTAGAAAACATGACAAGAGGCCCTTGGGTAATCTCAAAAACGTCAACCCCATTTGGAAGAGATGCTGAAATGCATGACTCTAGTTTTGGTTGGAGGTTTGTGAACAAGAAAATGAAAGATCTTTACGGTACAGATGCCATGGGCGAAACGGCAGAGAATTTAGTAGATCGTTTTGGGATTAGTCGAGAAGATCAGGATAAGTTTTCAGCTTGGTCGCAGCAGAAAGCTTCAGCGGCACAAGAAAATGGTCGATTGGCTGAAGAGATAATTTCAGTAGAAATTCCACAGCGAAAGAAAGATCCAATCGTTTTTAGCAAAGATGAATTTGTAAGAGCAGGAACCACCGTTGAAGGTTTATCTAAACTAAGACCAGCTTTTAGAAAAGAAGGAGGTACTGTGACTGCAGGAAATGCTTCAGGATTAAATGATGGTGCTGCGGCAACCATTATCGCTTCTGAAGATGCGGTGAAGAAATATAACTTGAAACCAATGGCTCGTATTGTAAGTTCAGCTGTTGTTGGTGTAGAGCCTAGAATTATGGGAATTGGTCCAGTAGGTGCAACTAAATTGGCTTTAAAAAGAGCAGGTTTAACGTTGGACGATATGGATATTATGGAATTTAATGAAGCATTTGCTGCCCAAGCTTTGGCTTGTACGAGAGAGCTTGGTTTGGCAGATGACGATGCGAGAATTAATCCAAATGGAGGAGCAATAGCCATTGGTCATCCTTTAGGAGTTACAGGAACTCGTATTCTTCATACAGCTGCAATTCAGCTTCAGAAAACTGGAAAGCGATATGCGCTTGCAGCTATGTGTGTTGGAGTAGGTCAGGGTTATGCTACTATTATTGAAAATGCTCAAATTTAAAATTACGAATCTGGGAATTACGAATTTTTAATCAAAAAGGGAAAAATTCGTAATTCGTAATTCGACATTAGTAATTACATTATGAAATTAGAAAACTACATACAAGGCAATTGGGTAACAGGAGATGGAGATGGAATTCCATTAATTAATGCAGTAAACGGCGAAGAAGTTGCGGTTGCAACCACCAAAGGATTTGATTTTAAAGATATTCTTGAATATGGTCGAAGAGTAGGAAATCCTGCTTTGCGAAAAATGACTTTTCAGGAAAGAGGAATGATGCTGAAGAAATTGGGTCTTTACCTAATGAAACATAAGGCTAAGTTTTATGAGATTTCATTTAAGACAGGAGCGACAAAAGTTGATTCTTGGATTGACATTGAAGGCGGTTTTGGAAACTTATTTGCCAATGCATCTTTGAGAAAAGAATTTCCTAATAAACCATTCCATGTAGAGGGCGATGGAATAGACCTTTCTAGGGGAGGGCAATTTATGGGACACCACATAATGGTTCCTAAAAGAGGAGTTGCAGTCCATATTAACGCTTTTAATTTCCCGGTTTGGGGCATGCTAGAAAAGTGTGCAGTGAACTGGATGGCAGGTGTGCCTGCTGTTGTAAAACCTGCAACAAACACATCCTTTTTAACCGAAGCTGTAGTAAAAGAAATAATCGCTTCTAAAATATTGCCAGAAGGAGCATTGCAATTAATTTGTGGTTCAGCTAGAACTATTTTAGATCACGTAGAATCTCAAGATGTAGTGACGTTCACTGGTTCTGCTACTACCGGTCGAATGTTAAAAGCGAATCCGCGAATCATTAATGAAGCTGTTCCGTTCAATATGGAGGCAGATTCTTTGAATTGTTCAGTTTTAGGGTTGGATGCTGCTCCAGGAACACCGGAGTTTAAACTGTTTATAAAAGGTGTAAAAGCTGAAATGACAGTGAAGTGCGGTCAGAAATGTACAGCTATTCGAAGAATCATGGTTCCCGAAAATTATGTGGAAGATGTTCAAATTGCGTTGGGTAAGGAGTTAGGAAGAACGAACATTGGAGACCCTTCATTAAAAGAAACAAGGATGGGAGCTTTGGTCAGTAAAGACCAGGTTCAAGAGGTGAAAGAAAGAGTTGCAGAATTGAATCGGACTGCTGAGATAGTATACGGAAGTCTTGACCAAGTTGAGGTAAATGGAGCAAGTGCTGAGAAAGGTGCATTTTTAAGCCCAATTTTAATGGTTGAGAAAGAGCCATTTAAAAACATGGCGGTTCACAATGTGGAAGCATTTGGGCCCGTGAGTACCATTATGCCATATTCTACAACTGCTGAGGCTGTTGAACTTTCGCATTTAGGAATGGGTTCCTTAGTTGCCTCTATAGTAACTGGGGACGATAAAATTGCGACGGAGTTTACTGTTGAAGCAGCTACACATCACGGACGAATATTGGTTCTAAACCAAGATTCTGCTGTTCAAAGTACCGGTCATGGTTCACCTTTGCCAACATTGACTCACGGTGGACCCGGTAGAGCAGGTGGTGGCGAAGAAATGGGCGGTATGCGAGGCGTAAAACACTACATGCAGCGTTGCGCTATTCAGGGCTCGCCAACAACAATTACAGAAATTACAGGAATTTTCCAGTCAGGAGCAAAGTACAAAGAGGCTCCGCAACATCCTTTCAAATATCATTTTGAAGATATTGAAGCGGGAATGTCGTTGAAAACGCACAAACGAACTATGATGGATTCGGAGATAGCCAATTTCGCGAATCTTTCTTGGGATCATTTTTATGCGCATACCGATACAACTTCACTGAATCATACCATTTTTGAAAAGAGAGCAGCTCATGGGTACTTTATCCTGTCTGCTGCAGCTGGTTTATTTGTGTATCCAAATAAAGGACCGGTTGCTGCAAATTACGGCTTAGATACTTGTCGTTTTATGCGTCCTATTTATCATGGAGACACGATTTATGTTCGTTTAACCTGTCAAGAAAAGAGAGATAAAGATGTTCGAGGTCAGCAATTTCCTTCAGGGGTTGTAAAATGGTTTGTCGAGGTGTTTGATCAAGATGATGAGAAAGTAGCCATAGCAACTGTGTTAACCATGGTGGCGAAGAAAAGTCCTTTTCAAGAAATTAACCGAAACAATGTGGAAGGTTATTTAGCAAAGTTAACCGAGCAATCAATTGCGAAGTGGGGAATAATGACACCACAACACATGGTGGAACATTTAACGCATGGGCTGCATTCAGCAGTAAACAAGATCAAGTTAGACGTTCATACTCCGGAAGAACATTTGGAAAAGTATACTGACAGTTTGTATAACTACTATCCTTTCCCAAAGAACAGTAAAACACCCGCTTTGGAAGATGGGGTATTAGCAGACTTGCAATTTGAGGACTTGAACGAAGCAAAAAGTAAATTTTTAGAAGCGTTTGATGCATTTGAATTGTATTACAAGGAGAACCCTGAATCTACTGCAAACAATGCGGTTTTTGGAGCGCTAGATAAAGATCTTTGGGACTTGATGAATCGCAAACATTTTAATCATCACTTTGAGCAATTTGGAATACTTTAAAACGGAGTTTTAAAGTATTCCAAATTGGAATTACGAATGTCAAATTATTAATTACTAATGCTCTGGTTTTATTGAGCACAACTGAAATGATTGAAATTTTGAATTACGAATTTCAAATTTTGAATTACGAATTTTTGATTTCACTCAGCTTTTATAAAATATTTTAAAATAAGTAAGTCTGACAATACAATGACTAAAAATGAAAAAAGAGAATCCTGCTTTAGATAAGAGTTATGCATTTGCATTAAAGGTTGTAAAGCTTTGCTTGAAAATTCAAGGAGCTAAGCAGGAGTATGTGTTATCAAAACAATTACTTCGTTCGGCTACTTCAATTGGTGCTAACACTGAGGAGGCAATAGGAGCTCAAAGTGACAAAGATTTTCTTCATAAAATTAGCATTGCTTACAAGGAAGCTCGAGAGTCCCACTATTGGATTAGGTTAATGGGAGATTCCGAACTAATTATAAGAGATGAAACAGAGAACTTACTTTTGGATGTAGAGGAACTTCTTCGAATATTAGGATCCATTCAAAAAACGCTAAAACAAAAAATGAAATAATTGCGATTTAAAATACGAAATACCGATGCAGAACAACAAGGTAATTTCGTAATTCGACATTCGTAATTTTTAATTAAAAATGTAAATGAATAATAGCATGACAGAACCATACGTAAAAATAGATAAAGCCGAGAACGGCCTTGCAACAATAGAATTTTTTCATCCGAAACACAATTCACTACCTAGTGATATTTTGAGCAAATTAGCCCAAACCATTACTGAAGCAGGTGAAGATGATACTGTAAAGTTGATTGTTTTAAAAAGTGGCGGTGACCGAACATTTTGTTCAGGAGCAAGCTTTACGGAATTGATCAGTATTAACGATTTAGAAACAGGTAAAAAATTCTTCTCCGGTTTTGCCAACGTAATTAACGCGTGCAGAAAATGCCCAAAGTTGATCATTGGGCGAGTACAAGGAAAAGCTGTTGGTGGAGGAGTAGGAGTTGCTTCTGCAGTAGACTATTGCTTGGCTACTAAGTTTGCTTCTGCTAAATTATCTGAGCTAAATGTTGGTATAGGACCATTTGTGGTTGGCCCGGCTGTGGAACGAAAAGTTGGTATTTCCGCCATGAGTCAAATGACCATTAATGCAGACCACTTTTACCCTGCAAGCTGGGCGTTAGAAAAAGGATTGTATGCTGAGGTACATGAAGATATTGATGCATTAGATGAAGGCGTTCAGAAATTAGTGGATTATATGCTTTCTAAAAACCCTGAAGCGCAAAGCATGTTGAAGAAAGTGTTTTGGGAAGGATGCGAAAATTGGGATTCTTTGCTAGCAGACCGAGCAGCAATGAGCGGTAGACTGGTATTAAGTGAGTACACAAAAGATGTTTTAAGCGGGTACGCTTAAAACATCAAATTACGAATGAAGAATCTTTTAATTACGAATGATAAATAGATGATCAATTGAAATCAATTGAACGTTAATGAAAAAAGAAAATCCACTTTTAGATAAAAGTTACGCTTTTGCTGTAAGAGTTGCAAAATTGTGCTTTGCTATACAACAAGAAAAGAAAGAATATATCTTAACGAAACAACTATTGCGTTCAGGAACATCTATCGGTTCAAATGCAGAAGAAGCAGTTGGCGGGCAAAGTGAAAAAGATTTCTTTCATAAATTGACTATTTCGTATAAAGAAGCTCGTGAATCTCATTATTGGATAAGATTAATTGGAGATACTGATTTGATAGATTCTGATACCAAAGAAGACCTTTTACAAGATGTTGAAGAGTTACTTCGAATAATTGGGTCTATTCAGAAAACGATGCGAAATAAAATGAATAATTAATTACAAATTATTAATGTTAGAATTACGAATGTACTGTTTTGTTGAGTTTAATATAGCCACTAATTAAACTTTTCATGATTCGTATTCGCGGATTCGGAATTATTAGATTCGTAATTCATAATTTACAGATTCGTAATTGAATCTTCGTAATTCATAATTTTACATTCGTAATTCAAAAAAACAATGTTTTTTTCATTTAAAGGTTTCATTCCAGTAGTTCACCCAAGCAGTTTTGTTCACCCACAAGCGGCGGTAACGGGCAATGTAATTATTGGTAAAAATGTATACATAGGTCCGGGAGCTGCCATTCGTGGCGATTGGGGCGGTATTGTTATTGAAGATGGATGTAATGTACAAGAAAATTGCACCATTCACATGTTTCCGGGAATTACGATTACGTTGAAGGAAGGCGCACACATTGGTCATGGAGCGATTATTCATGGAGCGCACATTGGTAAGAATGTTTTGGTAGGCATGAACGCGGTAATTATGGATGAAGCCGTAATTGAAGACGAATGCATTATTGGAGCTTTAACGTTTGTGAAAGCCAAAGAAAAATTCGAAAGGAGAAGTTTAATTGTTGGCAACCCTGCTAGAAAAATAAAAGAGGTAAGCGACGAGATGATTGCTTGGAAAACGAAGGGAACATCTTTGTACCAGCAATTACCTTCTGAAATGCACGAACAATCGCAGCCTGTTGAAGCATTAACCGAATTGCCTGTAGACCGACCAACTCAAGAGAGTTTGTTTCAAATTTGGGAAGAGATTAAGGGGAAGTAGTTTGATTATGCTTAAGATGTTATTTATGAAAGTTTGGTTATTTCTGGTGATAATGATAAGTGGATATCTGACGAACGCACAAGAATTAAAAATTTTAGGAACCTCTGCTGATAGAATATTTGAATTGGATAGCAATGTCAATAATTTCAGAACCATTAGACAGTTTGAATATAATGAACCTATCAACCCTAGAAAAACAGTTTTAACACAGCATAATAACGGCAAGTTTTACGCACTCTCTGCAAATAAATATGCGCCGAGTCGTGGGTTGCTAGAGTATGATTATCAAGAAAATAAAGTAAGCTCTATTTACTTACCGAATTTAGTATTCGCCAGAGGTTCTGTTTTGGAAGATGGTAAAGGAAATGTTGTTTATACGGATGATTTGAACATTTATAAGTATGACCCACTTTTGGATTCGGTCATTTTTGCAAAACCGGCAACAGGAAATAGTTCTCCATGGAGTTTATCAAAAACTAGTGATTCAACATTTGTTTTTCTTTCGTATTCTGTGACTAACTCTTTTATCAACCCGGGAGTTTTTGAGTACAATGCTTACTCTGATTCTATAAAAACTATCCATACATTTCTAAACCATAATCTATCTAACTCTAATACGCTTTACGAGGCTCCAAATGGCTTGCTTTATGGGACTGCCAATAGTCGAAGCAGCAATGGGCCAAATTCAATGATCTATTCAATCAATCCGCAAACCAAAGTATTTTCTAAAGTATTTGAGTTACCTACAAACATTATACCGTACACATCGGGCTTTGTCTCTAATGGAAATAGTTTTTACGGTATTTCAAGAAGTGGGGGTGCATTTGGGATGGGGTATCTTTATGAGTGTGATACAGTTGTTGATACCGTTTTTGTTAAGTATAATTTTAGTCAGCAAGAAGGTGCGTTCCCTGAAGGGTGTCAACTTATTTCTTTAAATGACGATACACTTGTTGGAACTACCTACAATTGGATCACAGGAAGTACAGGTACGATATTCCAATATTCAATCTCTAATGATTCTCTAGAAAGTCTTCATACATTTTCGTATTCAGACGGAGATCAGCCCGAAAATACTCTCACAAGAATAGGAGAACATTCAGTTTTAGGTTTAACCCGTTCTGGTGGTGCTTCTTTAGATGGTGTGATTTTTGAGTATGATCTGCAGTCTAAAACCTACACTAAGAAACTAAATTTAGGAAATTACGAGAATGGTTCATCACCAATAGGAGATTTAGTAGAATTTAAAGATAGCCTGTTATTAGGCGTTTGCTCCTTTGGAGGTGAATACAATGAAGGTGTTTTATACACTTTAGATTTACAAAGTGATTCGTTTAAAGTGTTGAAAGACCTACAAAGCGGATCTGAAATTGAGTTTTTAACCACCTCAGGGAATGAGTATTATGGTGTTTCTCGAATAGGAGGAAAAAATGATTACGGTGCATTATACGAGTATGTGCAAGAGTCAAATAAGGTTGAGAAGGTAGTTGATTTTTATGATGTCAACATGGAACGAGCTTCAAGTTCATTATTACTTGGAGCAGATGGTAATTTATACGGCACTACAAGTGGAGGGCCTTATGGTTCAAATAAACCATCTCCAACTTTATATCGCTTTAATGTTAAACAGCAACACATAGAAAATCTGTTCACTTTTGATTCAATTCACAATTATTGGCAAAGTACCTTTAATATTTTAAAACTTGGAAACGATGGAAATATATACGGAACGCGATTAACTGCAGGGGAGTTTAATCGAGGGTATATTTATAAATACAATATTCAAAAGGATAAATTAACTGTAATTCACAATTTTTCGGATAGTATTAATGGTAATAGTCCAATGTTGGGGTTGGTAAAAGGCGAATCAAATTTATTTTATGGTATTACTCAATACGGCGGAGCAAACAACTTAGGGGTTTTATATGAAGTAAATGTAGCGACTGATTCATATAAAAAATTGTATGATTTAAATTTTCAGTTAACTCTAGATAATGCAAGTGAGTTGACTTATCACAATAAATCAATATTGATTTTAACGAACAAATTTTTTAGTGGTGAAGATGTTAGTATTCTTAAATATGATATACAACAAGATACAGCTATATTAACAACATATTTCAATAACCGTTTTGGTACATCAGTTAATAAACTACACAAAGTTTATTATTGTGATTCAGCTATAAACTCATTAGTAGTACCTCAAATTTTAGCTGATACACTTTACTTTTGTAGTAAGGAAGGACTGCAGTTAAAGGTTCGAAATGCAAAAAGTCTTACTCCGAGTGCTCAATGGTATCTTAGAAAAGACTCTGTTAATGGTGAGCTGCTTAACTTTAATTCAATTGGAGAGTTTTATATTCAACCAACTAAGTCTTCTAATTACTTTATTCGAGAAGAGGGTAGGTGTGTAAGAAATGATTATTCAGACTCTGTTTTTGTAATTTTTGATACGACTTTAATAGCTACTGTATATGATACGGTTGAAATTTGCCAAAATGAACCCTTTGTTTTCCCTGACGGCTTTGTTTTAGACTCTGTCTTTACTGACTTGAATTACACTTCAACTATTACTTCCAATCTTGGCTGTGACAGCGTAATTCAAACATCTGTAAAAGTGATTAGTGCAGATACAATTAAGAGCCAGGTTACACTGTGTTATGGTGATTCATTGAAATTAAGTGACGGCATAACCATTCACTCTATCTATCAATCGAACAAGTTTTATACAAATTTTACGTCGCAAATATCAGGTTGTGACAGTATAAACGAGATAGATGTAAGCTTGGAATCTTTTAATACGAACGTTTACTATATTAATGGAAATGTAATATCAGGAGAAAATGGTTTGAATACTACATATCAATGGATTAATTGCAACAATGGAAAACTTTTGAAGGATTCAGTCGAAAGGGTTTTTATGCCAAGTGATACCGGCTATTATGCGGTTATTCTTCAAAAAAATGGATGTTCAGACACGTCTGATTGCTTTCTCGTATTAACTATTGGTTTGTCCGAAAATCCTTTCCAAAACCAAATTACATTCCACCCAAACCCAACCACCGGTTTAATCAACATCAATTTGGCTAAACAGGAGAACGTATTGGTTCAAGTTAGAAACATTCAAGGTCAATTAATCCAAGTACAACAATTCAATAATGAGTCCAATTTAGAATTAAATATTGAAGGTAAAGCAGGTATTTACTTTATCCAACTCACCAACGAGAAAGGGGAGCGAGCGAATATGAAAGTGGTGAAGCAGTAGAAAGCAACTTTTTCATAAACTTAGAGTCTTATTATTAACAATTTTTTTGAATTATGAAAAAGCTCGCTGCTACACTCTGTCTCCTCTTAATTTCTATTGTAAGTTTTGCTTCGCACATTATTGGTGGAGAAATTACTTGGCGATGCATACCAAACGGCAAATACATTTTTTCTATGACTGTCTACAATGACTGTAATGGAACAGGTTATACCTTTCAAAACGAAACAATAGACATTCGAAGCACCGTCCTACCAAAGAATGGGAATGGTTTAGATATTTCCACAATTACCATGCTTCCTGATAGGAATGTATTTAGTAGTTCAAATAACGGCGACATCTCTCCAAAATGCTCGCCTACCTTAAGTAATAATTTGTCTTGTGCAAATGGAGACCTTGGAGCAGTGCAATCGTTTAGTTACAATTCCATTCCAATAACGCTTAAAGGAACGCCGCCAGCATCAGGTTGGAAGTTCTATTGGGAAGCACCCGTTTGTTGCAGGGCTATTGATTTCCAAAATGTAAATACTACTAGCAATCCGGTTCTTTTACGTTCGATAATGTATCCACTTCCTCAAGGTTATCCTGCAGATCCATGCTTCGATTCTTCTCCCTTTTTTAGAGCAATTCCAAATACGGTGGTTTGCAGAGGTTCGGAGTCTAGTTACAACTACACTGCTATTGATACTGATTTGGATTCGTTGGTTTATTCTTGGGCAGAGCCGATAGACCTGCCACAATCTTTTCCTCAGCCTTTAACGTACAAAAATGGTTATTCTCATACGAGTCCAACACCAGGTCAAAATTTAAATGGTAATAATTTACCTGCAACCTTAGACCCAGCAACTGGAGTTTCTCGAATGGCGGTGTACAGTGGCATTGGTTTCAAAGAGTACCTCTTGGTTGTTCAAGTTGACGCATACAGAAAAGGAACTCTAATTGCGTCCGTTTTCCGTGAAGTTCCAATAGGAATTTATCCTTGTCCTGATTTGCCTGGCACTTCAGGTGTGCCGAATAATGTTCCGACTGTAAGCATGGACGGAACACTTACAACTAGCATTGTAAAAACAATTACAGCCGGCCAAAAAATTACAATCCCTATTCAAGTGACGGATAACGACAGTTCAAATACTGCACCTTTTGCACAACGTTTGACCATGACACCAGATGGTTCTTTATTTACTAGGTCAAAAACAGGTCCTTCTAAAGGGTACGCTTCAGATCTAAATGGAGAGCCGTGCAATCTTTCTAATTTAGACGCACACCCGTGCGCTTACCTTAGGAATGTTAGCCCTTTTGTAGATCAAACTGCAACTCCTCCTGTTTCAATTGTTCAAGGATTGGGAGTGATAAATACGGAATTTGTGTGGCAAACGGATTGCAAGCAAGTTCAAAGAAAAGACTTGGTCCCTGGAACAAATGAGAGTATCTATAATTTTGTATTGCGGGTGCAAGATGATCATTGTCCTATTCCTGGTATCAATTATTCTACAATTACTGTTCGGGTAAAGGATCCCATTCCACTTAGGAATCCAATAGTTAAGGGTATTTCGGTATTGTTAGATGGCACAACGAAGTACAGTTGGGTTCCACCAGTTGATTCTGCCAGTCAGTTTAATCCACCTGAAAGAAGAACGGATCATTACGAGTCGTTCTACGCTGAGACTCCTAATAACCAAGCTCCGGGTTACTGGATCCCTTTAAATTCCTACATCACAAATTACAAGCAAGAAAGGCAAAGTATTGATTTTTCTCCTTATGATTTCATTAATTTTTGGGATCCAAATAGTGGGTACAATATTTTAGCTCCAAAAGGCACAGCTCAAGCATTTCCACCTTCGAGTTATTGCCTTAGAATGAGAACCTTGTCAGGTTGCACAGATACTAATGTATCTTTTTGGTCAGAGCCTGCCAGAATCATGGAACTACAGGCAACACCTTTTGGTTTACAGAATACCAGAGACTCTATACAATTAAATTGGAACAGAGCTAAAAGCACAAATAGTAAAACCTACCCTTACTTTAAGTATGAGTCTCCTACTCACTTTTACATTTATGCAAATGACTCCATTTCTAATGGAGGAGTAGCGGATAGTGCAAATTGGTATTTAACGGGTTCCACTACCGATACAAGCTTTGTTGCATCTGCAGGAAATTGTTTTGACTACAGTGCTTATAGAGTAGAAGCACGTGACACAGTAATAACATTGAAGGAGGGAAGCGCTTTGCCGAGCAGTTCATACTTTACAGGGTACAATACGTTGTACTTTTCCACGTTCAGTATGGTGGATAGTATTTTTGTAACCGGAGGGAATCCAGTTGTACTGAATGTTGAAAACCAACAACTCCAATCTTCTATTCAACGAGATAAGTACCAATGGATCAATTGCAGTACAAATCAAATCTTGCCAAACGACACACAGGCTGTTTATGTCCCAACTTCACCGGGCTTTTATAAAGTGGTAGCGAGCAATTCCAATTGTTCTGATACATCGGATTGCTTCGAGGTAAAGCCATCACAGGATACCATTTTTACGGTTGGTATTCAGCACTTGCAGGCACAAGTTCATGGAGTGTTAAAGGATTGGGTGAATTGTTCAGATAGTTCTGTTGTTAGCAATGCTTCTGCAATTTACGTTCCCACTCAACCTGGATCTTATCGAGTAAGGTATCGCAAATTTGGTTTTCCTGTTGCTTATACAGATTGTTTTACTGTTTCGTCTTTGGATAGCACCATTAGCCAAAGTCAGTTTGATTATTTTGAAGCTAGTGACTCTATTGCTGACTTTCAATGGTACGAAAAGCAGTCCATTCTAAATATTAAAATCAATAATGAAAGAGGCCGAACTTTTATTCCTAGTAGTGTAGGAAGTTATTTCGTAGAACTTAAAAAATATGGCTTTTCGATTAATTCAGAAGAAGTTGTTGCTCCTGCGTTAAATGATAGTGTAATAATTCAATCCAATCAAGAGTTGATTAGCGCGGAGATCGGTAAAAGATACCAATGGAAAGATTGTAACACAGGACTATTTATCAATGGTGAAAATAATCGCAACTTGAATTTGTCAGACACGGGAAAATTTGCGGTTAGAGTTTCTGCTTTTGCATATTCTACCCTTTCAGAATGCATTTCAATGCAAGCCGTTGGAATTTTAGAAAGTTTTTTCGAAAGTCAAATCAATTTTACACCTAACCCTACCAAAGGATGGATTAACATTAACCTAAAGGAAGAAACCAAGAAGCTTCTAATTGAGGTTCGAAACATCCAAGGTCAATTAGTGCAAGAGCAGTACTTCAATAATCAAAACGCTATTGAGCTCGAGCTGAAAGGTAAACCTGGTGTCTACTTCCTTCAACTCACCAACGAGAAAGGGGAGAGTGCTAATTTGAAGGTGGTGAAGCAGTAACTTATTAAGTTGCTAGGCAACCATTAAGAAGTTATTCGTCAATAGAATAGAAAAACTTCCATCATGAAAAAAATAGTGCTCATATCATTCGTTTTCTTATTCAGTCTCACTAATTCAAAAGCATCGCACGTTGCTGGCGGGGAAATCACTTGGCAGTGCCTTGACGATGGCAGGTATTTGTTTTATTTAAACTTTTATAGAGATTGTTCTGGGATAAATCAGACTTATATTCAGGAGGACATTACCATATCCGGATTCCCTCTTCCTTCTGCGGGTTTAAATAGGATAATTATGTATCCTGATTCCGTCCCATGGAGCATGAACTCCAATGGACAGATTCCAAGCAACTGCAATCTACCTCCTTTTTCACAATTTTCGTGTCGAAACTTAGCTCAAGGATTGCTAGAGTTTTATTCCTACCGTTCAGATACGATAACGTTAACCGGCGTTCCTCCACCTACCGGTTGGAAGTTTGATTATATGTCTACATGCTGTTACCCCGGGAAAATGAATACAAATTCAATTTCTTATCTAAATTTTCGGTCAATCATGTATCCAAATATTAACGGAGATAGTGTAAATACTTGTTTCGATAGTTCACCAACTTTTGCTGAATTACCAAGTTACATTTTTTGCAGAGGTCAACTGTCCACTGTAAACCATTTTGCTACGGATGTTGATGGCGACTCATTGACGTACGAGCAAGTTAGTACTTATGGTTCCTCATCGTCAAGAAATAGTAATTCTCGCACCCCGATAGTTTATAGCTCTGGCTACAGCCAAGTGAGTCCCACTCCTGATCAGTCTTTCAACTCAAACAATTTGCCTTACACACTAAATAATCAAACTGGAGATATTTCCTTCAAGGTAGTTAATGGCACAGGTGCAGCACAGTATACCACTAACACTTTAATTACTGCGTGGAGGAATGGTGTTCGAATTGCAAGTATTTCAAGAGCGATTCCGATAACGATTCTTGATTGTGATACCATTGCGAACGGCAAAGCTAATAACCCTCCATACCTAGAGCCCCCTTTTCCGAATAACTTGACTAATCCTTTTCACGGAGTTGTTACAGCAGGAAGTAGTATTAATGTGAGTGTTGTCGTAAGAGATTCTAATTCAAACTTTTTTGCAACGAACCCTCAAAGTTTTAATATTGTTCCATTGAGTGGGAGTTTAAGTAGAGACTTAATCAATCCAAGAAATTGTTTAAACCCTAACGATACTTCATGTGCTGTTTTCTCTTTTGCACCAAGTATTGATTCTAGTGTTTTTCCTTCAGTTAACTATTACTTGTCTTACTCTAGCGGTTTGTTAAACTTAAATTGGAATACAGATTGTAATCATTTAAACAGAGATGGTTCTGCACGCACACATTATTTTTTGATTAAAGCAACTGACAATCATTGTCCTGTTCCAGCAATGGCTTATAAGACCATTTCAATTACTGTAATTCCTCCTGTTGGAGGGTGCAATCTAGCAACAAAAGTGATTGATCGCATCAACGGTAAAAATGGACAAATTCAAGTATTTCCCAATCCATCGGATGGCTTATTTTATCTTAGTGGTTTGAGTCAAGAAGAAATCTATTTTATGGAAATCCGCAACATACAAGGTCAACTAGTCCAACAGCAGCAATTCACCAATCAATCAAATTTAGAATTAGAAATTAAAGGCAAAGCAGGAGTCTACTTCGTTCAACTCACCAACGAGAAAGGTGAGCGCGCTAACTTGAAGGTAGTGAAGCGATAAGTATTATAGATGATGATTTATTAAAAGGCTCGCTCAAAAGGCGAGCCTTTTACAATTCAATAAAGCTGCTTTTTTTCAATACGGAAAGAGAAAGGAAAGATTCCACTTTTGCAATGTTACTCATGTCAAATAACTGATTCATCATGAATTCCCGATAACCTTCCATGTCATTTAATAGAATTTTTAGAATAAAATCAGAATCTCCAGTAACGTAATGGCATTCTTGCACCTGAGGAATCTTTATGATTTGATTAGTAAATTGTTGCACTAACTCCTTGGAGTGGTCCTTAAGACTTATGTGCGCAAATGCATAAAGTGTTTTACCTATTTTTTCTGCATTGAGCACGGCAGAATAATGATCTATTATTCCTGCTTTTTCCAATTTCTTAACGCGTTCAAACGTAGGGGTAGTTGATAGATTAAGTGCTTGGGCCAAGTCCTTTATGGTCTTTCGTCCATCTACTTGTAGCAGTTGTAAAATCCTTTTATCGGTTTCATCTATTTTTTTCATCTGAAATAGTGTTTAATTCTGTATTTGTATAGTGGAATAGTCTAAATTACTTTAATAGTCTGTAAAAATAGGATTTAACAGAATATTATTCTGATTTTAATAAATGAAGTAGGAAAAGGAAGTAGACACATTTAAATTTGGGTAAATTATTTCTAACAATTCGAATATGGCGAGTATTGAAATTAAGCTTCCAAAAATGGGAGAAAGCATCAAAGAAGCAACCGTATTAAACTGGTTGAAGCAAGTTGGGGATGCAGTAGAGAAAGACGATCCAATTTTAGAAGTAGCTACCGATAAAGTGGATTCAGAGGTTGCTGCTCCAGAAAGCGGTGTGATTACTGAAATACTCTTTTCGGAAAATGATGTTGTACCTGTTGGAACGGTGATCGCGAAAATGGACACTACAGGAAGCGCAGAAATTGCAGCACCGGAAACTAAAATAGAAGAAAAGCAAAGTAACGTTGAAGAGGCGAATAATAGCAAACCAGACTCGCAGCGGTTTGACGATGAAGGTCGATTTTACTCTCCTTTGGTTCGAAGCATGGCCGAAAAAGAAGGGGTGAGTTTTGATGAATTAAAGACAATAACGGGAAGTGGTCAAAATGGCAGAGTGCTTAAAAATGATTTACTAAGCTATATTGAATCAGGACAGAAAGCAACTTCAACTAAACAGTCAGTTGAGTCTAATTTTACGCCAAAGTCAACTTACGAGGGCGGTCAGCAAATCATAGAAATGGATCGCATGCGCAGTATGATTGCAGATCATATGGTGCATTCAGTGCAGACCTCTCCGCACGTTACTGCATACGTGGAAGCAGATGTTACCAAGATGGTGAAGTGGAGAGAAAAGAACAAGGCTGCTTTCCAAGAAAAGTATGGAGAGAAGATTACCTACACGCCAATATTTGTGGAAGCAGTTGTCAAAGCAATTCAAGAGTTTCCGCTAATTAATGTATCGGTCGATGGAAAGAAAATCATTGTTAAAAATGATATTAATATTGGTTTAGCAGCAGCTTTGCCTTCAGGAAACTTAATCGTTCCAGTCATTAAAAATGCCGATCAAAAGAATTTATTGGGCCTTACAAAAGAGACCAATTCTTTAGTACAAAAAGCACGGACCAATAAGTTAAAAGCAGACGATATTCAGGGAAGTACGTTCACCATAAGTAATGTGGGAACCTTCAGAAACTTAATGGGAACCCCAATAATTAATCAACCTGAAGTAGCAATATTAGCAACAGGAAGTATCAATAAAAGAGCAGTTGTTGTGACGCAAGATGGTGAAGATGTGATTGCAATTCGCAGCATGATTTACTTGTCTTTATCGTTTGACCACAGGGTAGTGGATGGAAATCTAGGAGGTTCCTTTTTAGCAAGAATAGGTGACTTTTTAGAGGAGTTTGATTCAAATCGTTCGATTTGAAGTCAGATGAAAGTTAAAAGACTAAAGATAAAGGATGTTTTATGGAGAACTAAACTATGAATTATCAAAAGTTTGAGGATTTGAGAGTTTGGCAATCTGCCCGAGAGTTATACAAGGCAACTTCGGAAGCCTTTGTAGAGTGTAAGATGTTTTTCTTCCGAGATCAAATCATGAGAGCAGCACTTTCTGTTTCAAATAATATTGCGGAAGGATTTGAGCGAAAGACAAATAAGGAGTGGGTTTATTTCTTGTATGTAGCAAAAGGTTCCTGCGGAGAAGTGAGATCGATGTTATATTTAGCAATGGATCAAAAAATAATAAGTGAGACTCAAAAAAATGAAATAATGGAGTTATCGATGAAAACATCAAAAATGATTGGTTCATTGATTGAGACTTCAAAAAGAAACGGTTAAAAATTGGTAGGACTTGGATGGCATTATTTTTCATCTTTAATCCTTCATCATTTATCTTAAATGAATTATGGCAAAAATCAACAAGAGCACACTAGAAAAAGCATTTTCGCTAATGGCAACTGCCAAAAGCATGACGGAGCATTATGAAGCAAACTTTAAAGTCGTTTCTAAATATGTGCATGCCACTTCAAGAGGGCATGAAGCAATTCAGTTAGCTGTTTCCATGCAGTTAAAAAACTTTGATTACGCCTATCCGTATTATCGTGACGACTCTATGTTGTTAGGTATTGGTATGCGACCGTATGATTTGATGCTGCAGTTGATGGCAAAGAAAGATGATCCTTTTTCAGGTGGTAGAACGTATTATTCTCATCCAAGTTTAAAGGATGATGACAAGACTAAGATCCCACATCAATCTTCTGCAACCGGAATGCAAGCAATTCCGGCTACCGGTGCAGCGTTGGGTATGCAATACAAAGAGCAAGTTGGAATAGACGATAAGAACAACCCTCTTGTGATGTGCTCTTTAGGAGATGCCTCTGTTACGGAGGGAGAAGTTGCCGAAGCGTTTCAAATGGCAGGGCTTCGTCAGTTGCCAATTTTATATGTTATTCAAGACAATGAATGGGATATTTCTGCAAGTGCAGATGAGGTAAGAGCTCAAAATGCATTTGAATACATCAAAGGCTTCAAAGGCGTGGAAGCGTTTACGATTAATGGAAGTGATTTTGTTGAAAGCTATGAAACCGTTCAAAAAGCGATTAAAATTATTCGTGAAGAGCGCAGACCAGTGTTGATTCATGCAAAAGTTCCTTTGTTAAATCACCATACTTCTGGAGTACGAATGGAGTGGTACAGAGATGATTTGGAGGAGCAAAGAACACGCGATCCGTATCCAGTTTTGAGAAACCATTTGTTGAAGAATGGATTTTCGGAGAAGCAATTGGCGAAGATTGAAAAGGAAGTAATGAAAACAGTGAAAGCGGACTACGAACTAGCTTTAAAAGCGGAAGATCCTTCTCCAGAAGACCTTTTTACTCACGATTATGCTCCTACTACTATTTTAGAAGAAAAGGGGGTTAGAAGTCCTGAAAATGGCGAGGAGGTAGTAATGGTAGACTCAGCCTTGCACGCAGTAGAAGAGTTGATGGCGGAGCATAAGGAATGTCTCATGTATGGTCAAGATGTGGGCGGAAGGTTAGGAGGTGTATTTAGAGAAGCTGCCACGTTAGCTCAAAAGTTCGGAGACGAACGAGTGTTCAACACCCCAATTCAAGAAGCATTTATTGTTGGTTCAACTGTTGGAATGTCAGCCGTTGGTTTAAAACCAATTGTTGAGGTGCAATTTGCAGATTACATTTTTCCGGGAATCAATCAATTGTTTACGGAGTTAAGCCGGTCGTATTACCTATCAAACGGGAAGTTTGCCGCAAGCATGATTCTTCGAGTTCCAATTGGAGCTTATGGCAGTGGTGGTCCTTATCACTCCTCAAGTGTGGAGACTATTATTGCAAACATTAAAGGAATCAAGATTGCCTATCCTTCAAACGGAGCAGATCTAAAAGGGCTAATGAAATCAGCTTATCACGATCCAAACCCAGTAGTAATTTTTGAACACAAGGGATTGTATTGGAGTAAGGTGCCTGGAACATTAGCCGCTAAAACAATTGAGCCTAACGCGGACTATGTCGTTCCTTTTGGAAAGGCAAGAATCGCACAAGAAGCCAAGCAGGAGTGCATCGCCAGTGGAAACTCCATGACCGTAATTACTTATGGAATGGGGGTGCATTGGGCACTGAATGCTTCTAAAGAGTTAGAGGGGAAGGTGGAAATTGTGGACATTAGAACGTTGAACCCATTGGATAAGGAGACTATTTTCAACTCGGTTAAAAAACACAACCGATGTTTGGTATTAACCGAAGATGCTATTGAGAATTCATTTGCAAGAAACATAGCAGGTCTTATTCAAGAAGAGTGTTTTACAAGCTTAGAAGCACCGGTTATGGCAATGGGCTCTGAAAGTATGCCGGCAATTCCATTGAACTCTGTATTGGAGCAAACTATGATTCCAAATGCTGAGAAGGTAGCGAAGAAGATGAAACAGTTATTGGATTACTAGAAATAAACGAAGATGGGAAAAAGCTGAAACCCTAACTTTTTGGAGCGGGGTATTTAGATGTACCAACCAACTCTTCTAACTCAATAGAGTTCCAGTTAAAGTTGTCTACTTCTGCCATTTTTTTTCCAAAAAATTCAACGTGGCAATACATAGCTTTAACCGGTTTCATTTGCAAATATGGCGCAGCAAATTTAGAAAACCGACCGACAATGGGTGTTGAAACTCCAGCTTCTATGCAACTAATGCCCATTGCTTCAGAAAATAAAACCCTTAAGGCCATGTCGCTATAGTGAAAGAAATGCCAAGGTCTTTCGTGCGAAGAAAAAGAGAAGTGCGTTTCTACAAAAATGTGGCCTCCAATCTTACACAGCTTGGCCATTTCATAGGAAACCTGCCACGGCATTGCAAAATGCTCAAAACAAGCACTCGAAAAAATTAGATCAAACTTTTCATCACTTGAAAAGTAACTGGACAGTTTATGTGCATCTCCAACCACGTCTACGTTACTGCCTTCATAATAATCAAAACCGACGTATTCCGCATTACTAAACCTTGCTCTAGCTGCAGAATTTCCGGTAACCTCCCTACTGCCAACTTCTAGAATGCGGATTCCCGCTTTATTGAAATTATCGAACAGGTATTCTTCCCATTTATCGTGGCTTAGTTTCTTAGAGTGGGGTATGTCTTTGGCAATATAATCTTCGTCAAACAAAGATTCCACCTTTTGCATTTGGTTTATGGCAGATCTTAAGGTAGATTTTAAGAATTTCTTAATCATGTTGGAAGCTTGGGAGAATGAATCTTGATGTTTATAATACGGCAGTAAATATAGGTATTGTAAAAATATTTTGACCTCCGATTTATCCTATATAACTCTTTTAATCCACTAAATACAATCAACTTGTAGGAGTTAACAACCAGACTTTCTTACTATTCGAATTACATTTAATGTGTATTTTCGCCACTGGAAGTTTAATTCTTAGGATATTGTATTTAAGGGATTTATATTAATTTATGCTTTTTAACTCCATTGAATTTTTATTGTTTTTTCCAACAGTTGTTGGGTTGTTTTTTCTGACTCCGTTTAAATATCGTTGGTTGCTGTTACTTGCAGCCAGTTATTTATTTTATGGCTTGGCAAATGGGTGGTTTTTACTACTTATTATTTTCTCTACACTAATAGACTATTCCGTTGGGTTAAAAATGAGCCAATATGAGGATAAGAAGAAACGAAAACCCTATTTGCTCGTCAGTTTAATTTCGAATTTAGGAATGCTGATGCTCTTCAAGTATTTCAATTTCTTCAACGAATCTTTCGCAGATCTATTTCGCTTGTTAAACTTGGAATATGCCATTCCTGCCCTAGGTTTAATTCTGCCTGTAGGAATATCTTTTTACACGTTTCAAACCTTGGCATACTCCATAGATATTTACAATGGAAAAGCAAAGCCAGAGAGACACTTTGGGATTTTTTCGCTCTATGTAACCTACTTTCCTCAATTAGTCGCAGGGCCGATTGAGAGATCTAATAGTTTAATTCCACAATTAAAAAAGAAGTCCGCACTATCTTATTATAACGTAACAAATGGATTGAAACTCATGGCTTGGGGTTTCTTCAAAAAAGTAGTAATTGCAGATCAGATTTCCCCGATGATTAAATACATAACGGACTCTCCTCAGGATTTTTATGGTCTTACTATTTTGCTTTGTGCCATGTTGTTTTCCTATCAAATTTATTGTGATTTTTCAGGCTATTCGGATATTGCAATTGGAGCGGCTCAAGTAATGGGAGTAAAGTTAATGGTGAACTTTAATCGTCCGTTTGCAGCTAAGAATTTGGCAGATTTGTGGAGTCGTTGGCATATTTCACTAACCACTTGGTTTAGGGATTATGTCTACATACCAATAGGCGGCAATCGAGGCGGGCAAGTGAAGCTTGTGCGAAATGTGTTAATCGTTTTTATTGTTTCGGGTTTATGGCATGGAGCAAACTATAACTTTTTAATTTGGGGAATCTTAAATGGAGTGTACGTCGTTGTCTCCATTTTGCTAATGAGGCGAAGCAAAGATAAACCGGTGCCTCAAGTTTCCAATTTGAGGCAACTTATTGTTACATTTTTTCAGAAGTCGTATACATTTGTGTTGTTCAGCTTATTTATGTTGTTCTTTTTTCCTAAAGATTTTTCCCAGTCCTCTACCTTAATTGTCAACATGTTTTCCAATACTGCACAATGGTTTCAACTGGTAATTTCAAACGTGGATAACGCTCGCTCGGAATTAATTTATTTTGGGTTTGGAATAAATCACATGATTGTGCTTTTTCTTTGCATTGCACTTCTGGAGGTCGTTCAGTACTACGATGGTAAGGTTGGAAGTTTTCGAGATTTTTGGAATCGCAAACCCATAGCAATCCGCTGGTTCGGATATTTGAATTTAATTGTAATTATTGTCCTATTCTCTTATCAGCAAGATGCACCTTTTTATTACTTTCAATTTTAGGTATGAAACTAGCGGTTAAACTTTTTCTGTTTCTTGCCTTGCTCTTTTTCTTTGAAAAGCCATTCGGATATTTCGTTTCTGTTGCATCTCAGCAAAGACAAGTGGATCGCAGGTTAGAAAATATAGATAGTCTGGTACAAAATACGGATCTGTTTATCGTTGGCTCGTCGAGAGCGGCGAATGGAATTGTACCTTCCATAATAGAAAGCAAAATCGAATTAAAAACCTACGGCATGGCTTACTCCGGTTCTAATTTAGGCTTTCATAAATCCATAGTTTCGCTCTTATATAACAAGGAAAAGCCTACATATTTGCTCCTCAATATTGACGCTAGGGAAGCATTTATAGATTACAAGCAAATGATTTATAGAAAAGATAAACTACTACCTTATCTGTCGAACCAAGATATTTTAAAAGAATTTTGTAAAAATTCTGAAAAAAATTATTGGCTTTCTTGCATCAGTTGGGCATATCGTGAAAATCAGAATTTGTTCCATGCTCTTTCTTATTTAACAGATGGTAAGGAGCCGGCAGATATAACCAATGCTGTTAACGACCGAGGTTATATTCCAATTCACTCCAAATCGGAAAGCTTTGATGGTA
>Ga0307934_1000597_pt1 | contig 25868 bp, 18 predicted proteins | sample OrgLakmetageno90_FD_201838 | JGI IMG/M metagenome (GOLD analysis project Ga0307934, IMG submission 201838) | Saline water microbial communities from Organic Lake, Antarctica - #90 | ecosystem: Environmental > Aquatic > Non-marine Saline and Alkaline > Saline | place: Antarctica: Organic Lake...
CAGTAAAACCAACAAGGCCTTGCTCGAGAGTGAAATAAGCTACAAACATTTCATTATTTTGGTCGGAGTAGACGTTGTTAAATGTTTTGCCGTTAAGGTCTAACGTAGAAATTACTTGATTAAATTGGTCATTGGATCGCGTGCTAGAGCGTTTATTTACGATGATTTCTATATTATCTTCAATAGTATAAGATTCCCTTTGGCGATAAGATATTATGGATATAACATCTGCCAATTTAATATTGGTTGGATAACGATTAAAATCATCTAGTTGAACTGACATCTTAACTCTAACAGTCCTATTAAAATCTGGTAAGAAAATATCAACGGTATTTTGTTCGGTTTGATACCTTGCTAATTTTTCAACTTCCGATAAATCCCTTACCATCCTTCCTTGGGAGCCCAATCCTTTATATTCTTGTACAATAGCTCCAACAACTTCATTATTGGCAGAATCGACATAAATCATTCCAGATTTGCCTTGGTAAGGGAATGAATCTCCGGAGGATTCTAATAGACTGAAATTTCCAATGTTTATTTCTTCACGCTCGACCTCTTCTTCTTCTTTTTTACAAGAATTGAAACTTACAACGCAAATAAGAAAGAGAACTACCCATGACTTTTTCATAATTACTTGTTTTGTATTAAACTCTAAAATTATATTTTTATTGTTGTAGACCCTAAATTACCAATAAGTTAATTCATTTTGAAGATTATTTCAATTCTAATAATACCACATTTTCAACATGGTGTGTGTGGGGGAACATATCGACAGGTTGCACTTTGGTGACTTTGTACTTTTCATCTAGCAGCTGTAAATCTCGAGCTTGTGTTGCTGGATTACAGCTAACATAAACTATTCGATGTGCCTCTAACTTCAACATTACGTCAATTACATCTGTGTGCATTCCTGCACGTGGAGGGTCTGTTATAATCACTTCTGGTTGACCATTTGCAGCAACAAAGTCATTCGTGAAGACATCCTTCATATCGCCTGCATAAAATACCGTATTGTCTATTTTATTATTCATTGAATTAAACTTGGCATCTGTAATGGCGTCTTCAACGTATTCGACACCAACAACCTTTTTAGCTTTACTAGCCACAAAGTTGGCAATCGTTCCTGTACCAGTATATAAATCATAAACTGTCTCGTCGGGCTGAATGTTTGCAAACTCGGCTGTTATGCGATACAATTCTGCTGCTTGCGCTGAGTTGGTTTGATAAAAGGATTTTGGTCCAATCTTAAATTTTAAAATTTGATCACTTCCGAAGGCTTTCATCTCTTCAAAAATGTGACTGCTTCCACTAAAACATTCAATTTCTAAATCCCCAATCGTGTCGTTTCGCTTACCATTGATGACGTATAAAATGGAAGTGATGTTTGGAAATGCATCCTTAAATGCTGTTAGCATTTTGGTTCGATTTTCTTCTTGTGCTTCATAAAGAGAAAAGATGACCATTACCTCACCATTACTAGATGTTCTAATCGTTAAGTTTCGTAAAAAACCCTCTTGTTCTCGCAAGTCGAAAAAGGCTAAGTTATTTTCTAAGGCATATTCTCTCACCCAATCTCGAATGGAATTAGAAGGTTCCGCTTGTAGCCAACATTTTTCCACGTTCAGCACTTTATCGAATCGTCCAGGAACATGGAACCCTAAAGCATTTCGATTATCAAAGCTTTCGCCAGACTCAACTTGTTCTTGAGTTAACCATTCTTTATTCGAGAAGGTGAACTCCAGCTTGTTTCGATAGAACGTAGTCTCTTTGGACGGCAATATGATTTGAATCTCTGGCAAGTCAACTTTTGCAATTCTAGTTAACGCATCGTTTACTGTTCGTTGTTTATTCGCCAATTGATCTTCATAGCTAATAAATTGCCATTTGCAACCGCCGCATACTCCAAAGTGTTTGCAAAAGGGTTCTACTCTTTGATCAGAATAGGAGTGAAACTTTGTCACCCTTCCTTCCATGTAACTTTTGCGCTTCTTGGTCACTTGAATATCAACAACATCTCCAGGAACAGTTTGTGGAACAAAGATTACCTTCTCATCGACCTTGGCTAAAGATTTCCCTTCAGCTGCAGTATCTAAAATGGTGACGTTCTCTAAAAGTGGCTTGCGATTTCTGTTCTTTCTTCCCATGTCGCAAAAATAACATCTTTCCCGTGCTTAACCTTTAGCTTTCGTTCTAATTTAAATAACTTTGTTAAGAGTCGAATTTACATTCAAAAGACAAAAATAGTATGATGACAGACACGAAGAAGACGAGCGAAGAAATAATAGCAATTGAAGAAAAATACGGGGCACACAATTACCACCCATTGCCGGTAGTATTAAGCAAAGGAGTAGGAGTGCACGTTTGGGACGTGGAGGGGAAAAAGTATTACGACTTTCTTTCTGCGTACTCTGCTGTTAACCAGGGGCATTGTCATCCTAAAATTGTTAACGCCATGAAGGCTCAGGCTGAAACGTTGACGTTAACCTCTAGAGCTTTTTACAATGATGTGTTGGGAGAGTTTGAAGAATACGTGACCAACTTCTTTGATTTTGACAAAGTGTTGCCCATGAACAGTGGCGCAGAAGCAGTAGAAACGGCCATTAAGCTTTGCCGCAAGTGGGCATACGAAACAAAAGGAATTGCGGAAGATCAAGCCAAGATCATTGTTTGTGAGGGAAACTTTCACGGAAGAACAACCACGATTGTTTCTTTTTCAGATGACATGAACGCGAAAGTCAATTACGGTCCTTTTACTCCAGGTTTTATTAGAATACCTTACAACGATTTAGACGCATTGGAAGAAGCGCTTAAACAGCCTAATGTAGCGGGAATGTTGGTAGAGCCAATTCAAGGTGAAGCAGGAGTTTTTACTCCCGATGAAGATTACATAGAAAAGGCAGCCAACATGGTACAGAAAGCAGGAGCACTTTTTATGGCCGATGAAGTACAAACAGGAATTGCTAGAACGGGTAGGTTATTGGCAGTTTGCAAAGGCTGTACTTGTGAAACTCCAAAATGTGATTCAAAAGCAGGTTTTAAACCGGATGTTTTGATTTTAGGAAAAGCATTATCGGGGGGAGCTTACCCTGTAAGTGCTGTTTTAGCAAATGACGATATTATGTTATTGATTAAACCTGGTCAGCATGGTTCTACTTTTGGAGGTAATCCGATTGCAGCGAAGGTGGGCATTGCAGCTTTAGAGGTAGTAAGAGAAGAAAAATTAGCAGAAAGAGCAGACTATTTAGGACATATCTTCAGAGCTGAAATTCAAAAATTGGTAGACGAGTCTGATTTACTGGTTCAAGTAAGGGGAAAAGGATTGCTGAACGCTATTGTAATTAACGATACGGAATACAGCTCAACGGCTTGGGATTTGTGCATTAAGTTAAGAGATAACGGATTGTTGGCAAAACCAACGCACGGTAACATTATTCGATTTGCACCACCGTTGGTAATGACAGAGGAGCAGTTGCATGAATGCATTGCGATTATTAGAAAGACCGTTACTGAGTTTAAGAAGTAAGGTCGTCTGCATATAATTAGTTAGATAACACATAAAGTCTTTCTCTTTTCATTTCTCTTCTTTGCAGACGAGGATAGAAAGGGAAAGACTTTTTATTTTCAATAAACCTTGTTATATTGACATAAACCTAAAAACAAACCAATGGAAAGCTTTTTTACAGGACTCGGAATTGTAGGAATATTAATGCTGATTGCAGCCTTATTGTTACCGATATTCGCCTTATTCGATTTATATCAAAAAAGGCATCAGACTAGCGGAAGTACTGTATTGTGGGTACTCATTATATTAATGATACCCTATTTGGGTAGTGTACTTTACTTTTTCTTTGGTAGGAAGTGATGGCTTTACTCTTTTACAAGTAATTCTTTTTTAACACCATGTTTTGTAACAATTTCGAAGATGTAGTTTCCCTTAGGAAAATCTTCTATGTATAGCACATTCAATTGACTAGATTTGACTAGTTTTCCTAACATAGAATAAATATTTATTTGGCTTACCGGGAGTTCGGATTCAATAGTTATAGCACTTGTCGCAGGATTTGGATAAAATCGAATGTTAGATACTATTTCATTTTCCTTTAAACCAATAGCCAAACAATCTAGTGAGTCGCCACTGAAAGTCCAACCGTCGGCTATTAAAAGATTTCGAGCACTATCTCCAAGACAATAGGTAAGCCCTTCGGCACCTACGGTTACATTTAGTTGATGAGGCTTAGCTTGCCAAGAATTTAACATCTGATCGTAGTTTGTTCGAGATATTCCACTATATTGAAAAATACCTACCATGGAATTTACATTTTGGATGTCCCAGCTACTAATGTCTTGATTGAAAGAAAATGCACGGTGAAAAAGTCCGCCCATGTTAACGACATTGGAAACATTCCAATTTGAAATATCTGAATTAAATTGAGTTGCCTCTTCAAAAACTCCTATCATGTAGCTGATATTAGAAACATCCCAATTACTTAAATCTCCTGTAAAATTAGTTGCATTTCGAAACATGCCCGAAATGTCAGAAACGTTGGAAAGGTTAGGAGCGTCAGTTGCGGAGCAGACCATATTACTACAATCGATAAAAGCCCAATACATAGTTGCCCAAGCTATTGTTCCCCATTGGTTGATGGACAAAATTTTCTTCGGATCTCTCGATCCAACGAGGGAGCCTGCAAAATCAATAGCAGGAAAAATTCCTCGAATACGAATGGTATACGTTCCTGGAGAAGGATATTGAATGGCGAGGTCAGAGGTAACACTTAGGGTATCAAATATTCCATCGTTATCCCAGTCTACATCATAATTGTACGTGTACAGTGAATTAGTTCCAATGACAAGGGCACTATCGTTTGAGAATCCTGCCAAATCTGTTTGCCAGGTCATTACAAAATGAGTAGAGTCCTTTTGCGCCTTAACTGCACTGAAGAAACTAAATGAGATTAAAAAAATAGTAGGGGAGTTTTCTGTACCATCTGCATGTTTTAATGAAGACACAAATTTTGAAACAAATGTCTACCAAAAAAAGCCCTGCACAAAAACGATTGTACAGGACTTTTTAATTTAAAAAATTAGGTTGGTCAATCGATTAGCACAACCTTTTTAGTTGCCCTACCGAAACGTACAAGATGCACTCCTTTCGGTAGATCTCTCAAATCAATTTGGTTTTTACCTTTTACCATTCGTTCTTCTCTTACCATTTGCCCCATTTGGTTATAGATAAATAAACGTTCGTAAGAACTTAGATTTGATATTTCCAAATTCGTAATTCCTTTAGTAGGATTAGGATATATGTTGAGATTACTACCGCTGAATTGACTAGTTTCATTTAATCCTGTTATTACACATAAAGGACTTATCGTGTCACCAATAAATGTCCAACCGTAACCAATTAGCGAATTTCTTGCAGCAGCTGATGAGCAATAGGTTATATTACTAGCTCCTATAGTAACATTACGATTACGATATTTCGAGTTCCAAGCAATTAGTGTGCTGTCGTAGTTGGCAGTTGACATTCCGGAAGAATCGAATGTGTTGTATGCCACTCCTAAGCTGCTCAAATCCCAACTGCCTAAATTCTGATTAAAAGCTTTTGCATTCAAAAACATTTGAGAAAGTGAATTAACATACGATATATCCCAAGAAGACAAATCTTGATTGAAGCTATCGGCTCCATGAAAAAGATGAGCTAGACTTGATAATCCCGAAACGTCCCAATTATTCATTGGCTGATTATAACTTTTTGCATGAATAAACATGGCAACGATGAGGTTTGCATTAGAAATATTCCAGCTGTTAATATTTTGATTAAAGGACTCGGCATAAGAAAACATAGCGCTTAGGTTGGTCCCTCTGCTAACATTCCAATTGCTAAGCGGTTGATTAAAAGATTTTGCGCTTGTAAATGCATTGGCAAAGGCCCTGACAGAATCGACTTGCCAACTGTTGATGTTTTGATTGAAAGAATGTGCGTTGTAAAAAGTATACCCTAAGGATTTAACCCTAGCCACATTCCAGTTATCCAAAGGTTGGTTGAATAAAAAATTATTAGAAAAGGTGGATTGTAAACTTTCTATGTTTGAAACATCCCAATGATTAATATTTGCATTGAAGGAGCTACAGTTTGCAAATGTGGCCAATAAACTATTCACGCTATCTAAAATAGGGGCATCTGTGGCCAAGCAATTCATGCTATCGCATCCCATGAATGCACGAACCAATGACTTCCATTGTTGATTTCCCCACTGGTTGATTTCTAACAACTTACTTTTATTCTCTTGGTATTGAAAAAAGTAAATATGACCAAATTGGATGGAAGGATATAATCCTTTAATTCGAACCTTGTAGATTCCCGGAGAGGCATATTGATGAAAAATTCCTCCTGTTACTCCTGAGGTATCAAAAATTCCATCATTGTTCCAATCTACTTCATAATTGTAGGTAAAGTTCGAATCTATATTTAAGTAAATCGAACTGTCATTTCCTGTTAATGCAGGGTTATACGTTTTCCAAGTTGTAACAAAATCTGTTATACTTTTTTGAGCGGATAGCGTTTGGACTGTTACTAGAACTAGTAGCAGCATTAGTAGTTTTTTTCTACACATAATTAACAACTTGAGTTAAAGGTACAAAAAAAGCCCCTTCAACAGAAGGGGCTTGGAAATTATTGTTTTAAGTTATCTACTAATAATAAATCAACCTTCTTACTTGAGCAAAATATTTCGCTAAACGAATTACTTGCTTGGTATATCCAAATTCGTTGTCGTACCATACGTATAATACAACGTTCCTTTTATCGGGCGAAATTAACGTTGCAGGGCTATCGTATACTGAACAACAAGAGTTGCCAATGATATCGCTAGAAACCGTTTCGGCATCCGTTCCAAAATAAATTTGGTTCACCAATTCACCTTCGAGGGCAGCTTTTCTTAAAATACCGTTTACTTCTTCAATGTTTGTTTCTTTGTCAACGGTTAAGTTCATAATGGCCAACGAACCATTCGGCGTAGGAACTCGCACTGCATTAGCCGTTAGTTTATTCGCTAATGAAGGAATTACCTTCGTTACAGCTTTACCCGCTCCGGTTTCTGTAATTACCATGTTAATAGCAGCTGAACGACCTCGACGCGTTTTCTTGTGCATGTTGTCCAACAAGTTTTGATCGTTGGTATAGGCATGAACCGTTTCAATGTGTCCTTTTTCCACACCCAAGTTATCATTAATTACTTTAAGTACCGGAACGATTGCATTGGTAGTACAAGACGCGGCAGAAAGAATTTTATGTGCATTTAAATCAACGTCTGTTTTATGGTTTACACCATATACAATGTTTGGAATTCCAGAACCTGGAGCAGTCAAAATTACCTTTGCTACACCTTTTGATTTCAAGTGTCTGCTTAATGCCTCTTCATTGTTAAAAACACCGGTGTTGTCTATAATCAACGCATCATTAATTCCGTAGGCTGTGTAGTCAATTTCATCTGGCTGCTGTCCGTCAATCATTTGAACAGTTTGACCATTAATGGTCATGGTTCGTTTTTCGGTATTTACTTCAACTGTTCCGGTAAATGCACCGTGAACTGAATCGCTTCTTAATAAAGATGCTCGCTTTTCTAAAGCTACCGCATTGTCACCTCTAGTAACAATTGCTCTTAACCTTAATTGTTGCCCTTTTCCTGCTTGCTTAATTAATTCTCTAGCCGCGATTCTTCCAATTCTTCCAAAACCATAAAGAACAACATCTTTCGGTTCAATGGCATCCTTCTTTTCACCAATAATATGATTCAATTTGTCTTTAACAAAGTCTGCTTTTGAAGAATAGTTTGAACCTTCGTTCTTCCATTCAGCAGCTAACTTCCCAATATCAATTTTTGAAGGAGCTAAATCGATGTGCAACAATTCTTTCGATAAATCTGCTGTATCGTAAATATTAACTTCTTTGTTGGTAGCATTTTGTGCATTCTTATGCATTTTGAGTAACTCGGAGATGCTACGGTCTACCAAATGATCTCTGAATAACACTAATTCAACCGATTGCCCGTAAAGCAATTGTCCTAGTGTACTGTTAAGCTCTACGGCTTTTTTTTCGCGATCCACGTAATTGTTTAACTCTGATTCAAATTCTACAGCATTTTTCATTTCTGTGATGTGTTTTTTTAGTGGTTTAGAGAGTGTTTATTTTAGGTGTGCAAAATTCGGCAAAAATCTGCTTAAAAAGAAACCAGACTTATGCATGTTCTTTCTATCAAAAAAGGCAATCCATTTATAGGATTGCCTTTTTTTTAAAATAGAAGGAATAAGATGGATTTACATACCTACCCCATAGTAAGCCTTTCGACCATTTGGATAAATTCCTTGTAAAAGAACGCCTTCATCTTTCTTTTTGGAAAGAATATCTAGCAAGTCTTCGGTATTGTTGATTTCAGTTTTATCTACTTTGGTTATAATAAACCCTTCTCCAATGTTCGCATTTTTCAACTTGCCCGAGAAAATCGATTCGATTTGAGCACCACCTTCTAGTTCTAGCTTCTCTTTCAGTTCCTCGTCCACTTCTATAAATTTCGCCCCTAAGGATTTCATTAATTGATTACCGGAATTGTCAATAATTTCGGTATTTCCTTCCATGTTTTTTAGGACTACTTTTTTCTCTTGCAGTTTACCATCTCTTTCAATTAAAATAGAAACTTTATCCCCTGGTCTGAATTCTCCAATTTTTGCTTGTAATTCAGTAGCGGAATTTACTTCTACACCTTCTACTTGCTTTATAACGTCGCCTTCCTTAATTCCTGCATCTTTGGCAGAACCTTTGTCCATTAACTTGTCTACGTAAATACCGTTTAAATCGCTTACTCCAATTTCTTTTGCAAGTTCCTCGTCGATGTTTTTTATTTGAACGCCAATGTAGGCTCGTTGTACCGTTCCAAATTCTTTTAAATCGCCAACTACTTTACGAACAATATTCGCAGGAATGGCAAAGGAGTAACCTGCAAAAGATCCTGTCTTAGACTTTATAGCGGCATTAATTCCAATCAATTCTCCTTTCGTATTTACTAACGCACCACCGCTATTTCCTGGGTTCACTGCTGCATCCGTTTGTATAAATGATTCGATGGAAGATGTTCCGGTGAATGGATCGTTCCCTAAAATATCTATATCTCGTCCTTTTGCAGAAACGATTCCCGCAGTGACGGTAGAGGTGAGGTTGTATGGGTTTCCAACCGCCAGAACCCATTCACCAATTCGTATTTTATCGGAATTGCCGTAAGTAATAAAAGGTAGACCTTTCTCTTCAATTTTTAACAAGGCCAAATCGGTTGTGGGATCTGTTCCGATTAACTCTGCATCGTATGTTTTTTTATTGTTTAGGGTAATTTTAATCTGATCTGCTTTTTCAATAACGTGGTTATTGGTAACAATAAATCCATCTGCAGATATAATGACGCCTGAACCTGCCCCTTTTACAGGTTGTTTATACTTCTGATTGTAATTTCCATCGCCGTAAAAGAATTGTCTGAACGGATCAAAACCCTGCTGATTGTATTCCACAATTCCTTCTGTCTTAACGTGAACCACACCATTTACCGTTAGCTCTGCTGCGTTTGTATAATCTATGCTAGAACCTGGTTCTGCAGCTAGTAAATTGACTAATGTTGTTTTTTCTTGCGTTTGGCCTTCTGTAGTTCCAACGTTTTCAGTTTCGGTGTATTTATAAATTCCTACGGACACCACACCGCCTAATAAAGCCATTAAAAAGCCTCCAAATAAATTTTTCATAAGATTAAAATTTTAGCGTTTAACTTCGCAGCTGCGAGATACAATTTAAACGCCACTTTATCTGGAATGATCTACTTGTCATGTTAAAACATGTTAAGCTCGCAGCCACTATAAATAAAGAGAAGTATGGGATTACAATTTTTTAAATATCAAGGTACGGGAAACGATTTTATAATGGTAGATGGCAGGAATAACACTGTCAAATTTTCAGAAAAGGAAATTTCGTCACTTTGCGACAGAAGATTTGGAATAGGGGCGGATGGTTTGATTATACTGAAAGAAGAAGAAAGGGTAGACTTTGTAATGGATTATTATAATGCAGATGGTTCTCAAAGTTTTTGCGGTAATGGAAGTCGTTGTGCACAAGCATTTGCTCAAAAGTTGGGCATGATTAAAAACGAGTCAACTTTTCGGGCTATTGATGGCGTTCACAAAGGAAGAATTGAAGGTGGTTCGTTCGCCACAAAAATGGGAGACGTTTCGAAAGTGGAAACGGTGGGGTCAGATTACTTCATACATACTGGATCGCCACATTACATTAAATATGTTAAGAATGTAGACGATTTCGATGTTTTTAACGAAGGAAGAGCTATACGGAATTCCGAAGATTTTGTTGAAGAAGGCACTAATGTAAATTTTGTAAGTGTTTTTGAAGATCACCTAAAAGTTAGAACCTACGAAAGGGGAGTGGAAGACGAAACGCTATCTTGTGGCACGGGAGTTACTGCTGTTGCCATTAGCTTTTTACAGCAAATGAACTCCAAGCAATCTGCCGTTAATATTGTCACAAGGGGTGGAAACTTACGTGTAGAATTAAATAGGGGTAAAGCCAACACGTACACCGATATTTGGTTAGTAGGACCGGCCAAACAGGTCTTTTCAGGGGAGGTTTAATGATAATTTTTTTAAAACAAATGAGCCAACCTTGATGTAAGATTGGCTCCACAAATGTGTTTGAATTTAGATATCTACTTTCTCAAAATTAATTTGCGAGTTACTTTTTCATTGGTAGTTTCAAGTGTAACAAAGAAGATGGCACCCTTTGAGAAATTATTAAGGGTTGTTTTGTACTCATTTGTTCCTGCGTTTAAGTTTTTTAAAACCGTATTCAAGAGCATTGATCCTTTTGCATCTGCTATAGAAATACGAACATTATCTTTATTTTTAAGGGTGAATGTCAGGTTCAATTCTCCTTCACTTGGATTTGGATACGCTAATAAATTTAAACTATTTGTACTAGAATAGTTCAATTCATCGATAGACAGTGGAAGCGCTCGCTTTAAGAAAACTTTAAACACCTGACTGCTAGCGTTGCTTTGTGTGCCATTATTTAGGAAGAATATATTCGCTGCGGTGCTGCTAATTCCGCCAAAAATATAGCCGATTAGAACACTGTCTGTTTGTAAACTATCGAGTTGAAAGACATCATTGCTGTAATGTGGGAAATTTAGGTTGGGAATAAATTCTCCTCCAGCTCCAAGTAAAGCAGGCATTTCTATTGGTAATTTATATTCGGCCATCGCTCCAGTCGAGTCTTTTGTAACTCTGGCAATGGTATTCACAAAAGGCACGTTATTGTCTTGCACCAAAACACCTAAACTGTCATAATACTGTGCTATTCCACCAAAGAAAACGGTATGCATCTCTTTATTCGTTCCGGAGTAAATAGGTAAAACTGGGCAGTGGTAATGGTTGTAATATTGCTGAAAAGCATTGTTGGTGAAATAACCAGAGGACTGCACAGAGACTGAATTTAAGAAAGGTAAATTGGCATTTTGTTGGAAAACGCCTGAGAACATGGTAATGCCTTGTGCTCCGTTTGGTAGAATTTCAGACTCCGCATTATAATCTCTTCGATGCAAGTTGACACTATCCGTATAGGACGGTAAATGTGCAATGGTTATAGTTGTGCCATTATCAGTTAAGTCAAATTTGGTAATGGCATTTGTGTATTGTTGAATAAACCCCGGACCATTATTGGGTCCCATGGGGTTATATCTGCCAATAAATTTTTGACCTCCTAATAAGTAAAAGGTTGAATCTATTTTCTTTAATCTACCGCCAGTTACTTGAAATTTAGGGTCTGTAATTTGTCTAAAGTAGCTTGCTATTGGGGTGGAGTTGATTACACCATTAATTACATCAGAAACGCTGATGGCTGTGAGGTTTGGAAAGGTGGTATGATCTGCTGAAATGTTGCTATATCCATAACCTCCTAAGCAATATAAATAATCTCCTTCTTGATAAAATTCCATGTTAGTAGAGCGCAATTGTTCCTGAATGGCTGCGGGTAAAGAAGTGATTGGTGCAGTCCATTTTTGTTGCGTTAAAGGGTCCACTACAATCAATTGATTATTGTGTCCTGCAACATCGAAGGAGGCCCAGGGTTGCCTTTGGTGCAGACCATCAAGCCTTCCACCAACAATTAGCCATTTGCCGCTATCTTGAGCGAATGCAAAGGATTGAATGCCACTTAAACCTGCTATGTTAAGAGGTTCAATGCCTATGTTAAAGGGTGCGTTTTGGGTACTTGCAAAAGTTGAAATTGCAAGAGAAAGTGCAAATAGAATTGTTCTAGCGCTGCGAATCATTTTAATATGGTTTAGTATTGAATACAAGAGTAGATATTATTCACAGACAGTTTTGTGCCTTTTGTTACACAAGCCTTTATGATTAAGATAGAAAATAGAAATGACTATTTTAGGTTCAGCTATATAAGTTCTTTAGTGTTTTACTAAAGAAAAAAATCAGCCAGTTTTAAGAAGAAACTAAGCACCAGAAAAGCTTGCAGCAGGTAGGTTGGAAAGCTGAAGCTTGCGATTTTGTTTGATTAAAATCTACACCGATAAAGTTGGTTTAGTCAAATAATTGAGGGCGTTTTGAGTAAATTAATAGGTCAATAAGTTGGAGCGAAGTGGAGTGGTTGCAAAATTACAGAAATGGAATATCAGTATTGTAGACAAGACGAAAAGGCAAGTATGACTTTTTTTAAGTTGCCAATTTGAAATACTGAAATTGGCTGATTTTATTTGATTAAAATCTACTTTGATAAAGTTTACAAAGTCAACAAGTTATGTGCTTAATTTTTAAATTTTCATTGTTATGATATGGTGGTAATTGATTTAAGCCATAAAAAATATTATCGAAATTAGTAGTCCAAACATATAGAAAGTCGAGATTCTCGAAGATTAATTTACAACCACTCTGGATAGTTCCGAATTCATTAGAAAGTAATTCAATTTTGCAGTCTATAATTTTTCCAAGTTTGATTAAGTCATTTCTGCTTAAAAAATCCCTTACTAGCCATTTGTAACGACTATCCTTAAAGTCAGTTTCTAAAGTGTCTTTAGCTGTAAAACCTTCTTGTGAAATATTTAGAGATTCTGCATCTCTATCACAATTGAATATTAATTCTTTTTCATCAGAAAAGGACAGTTTTAAGGTGCCTAAAGATTCAGTATTTAATTTACCTTCAAAATAGTACTGCTCTTGTTCAGCAGAAGTAATTAGTAGCCCAACTATTGACTTTAAATACTTTCGATTATCAATATAAAACTTTTCAAGTCTGTGATTCATTTGAGAAAAAATTATGTTAATTGATATATATGTAAAGGCGAATAGTTTATAAAATTAGAGATGCAACCAATTCAAATCATAGAATCTATTAGCGATACCAATATGCGAGCAATTAATACTTGCAACTCCCGTTTGACTATCTTTTTTTATTTGTTCTAAATAGTTGAAAGAAGTATCTCTTTTACTTGATAGATATTTCTTATCTGATAAATAGCATTCCGCTCCTGATTTATAAATAGAAAAGAAGTACAGGTCAATAAATTGTTCTGTAAAATGTAACTCATAAATGCCTGAATAGAATTCATCTCCGAGATGATTTTTGAAATCTTGATAATCTGGATTGGTTAATTTCAAAGCTTTCAAAACTAGTACTATAAAAATCAAAACCTTTTTTTTCATCTTTTAGACTCAAAACTTTTGGAATTCTTTACAACGCCCAAATATGGTGAGTAGTGAGGTTAGTAAAGATACAATTTGCTAAAAACTAAATAGTAAAAATCGCAGAGCGATTTTGTATATTTTCTTTTTTACAAAATTCGCATGCGAATTTTACGGAGTATCAAAGAATAAATAAACTTCGATAACATGCTGATTCACTATGCAATACATTTAATGTTAGCTGTAGTTATTTTTACCATAATTGAGTAAATTTTAATCTTTAAATTTGTATTTTAGAACAGTGGAAGAACAAGGATACATAGAAATCAGGGTTTCAAATAGAGAAAACTCTCTGAAGCCTAAAGATGTCGATATAAATGAAGTTAAAGAGTTTATATCTGATGTCGAGTCATTTTTATATCCAAATCGCAAGGAGAAAAAGAATAGACCTCATATTTCATATGATTTAGAAGAGGGTTCAGCTAAACACAAGTTCTTCCTTCCAATAACTGCCGTCATTTTGTTTAATGGGCTTACCAATGAAATTAAAAGTCGAAATAATCTAGATTTCTTAGATTACAAGAGACAGTTTGTTATAGATAAATTTCAAAAAAGGGCGCTTCAAGATGGCTACATAATCGAGTTTAATAATTCAATGACAAATGAATCAACTTTGATTATTGATGAGTCAACAAACTTTGAAATGATTGCTCCTACTTTTATTGAAAGTGAGTTTTACATATATGGCGAAATCTATCAAGAAGGCGGAAAAACTCCAAATCTTCATATTTCATCAAAGAAGTATGGCAATTTAACTGTATCCGCAACTAAAGAGCAAATTATAAGCGGCGAGAAAAAAACTTACAAGCCATATGGTATTAAAGTCCGCGGGAAAAAGGACTTTAAAGAAGATACCTTGTCTGATTTAACCCTTTTAGAGTTTATTCAATATAAACCGATTTTCAATAAGAGCCTTTTAAACAAAGTAATTGATCGGGCTTCAGAAAACTGGAGTAAGATTTCCAATGTCGACTCCTGGTTAAATGATATTAAGTCAGAAGGTATATGAAAGGAATTAAAAGTGTACTACTTGATTGTTCCTTCTGCATTCGTTTATTAAAACGAGACGATGAGTTCCATCAAAACTGTGTAGACTATTTTGAATATTTTCTTGAGAATAATATTGAAATGTACTTGTCAACGATTGTCGTTAGTGAATATACCGTAGGTGATAATCCTGAGAATTTATTAGCGTTAAATACCTTTAGATTATTAGAATTTGATTATTCTGACGCTAATTACTCTGGCCAATTTTTATCTGCACTTCGAAGTAAAGGGAAATTCGGAGATTTTGGTGATAGGAAAGTTGTAATAAATGACATTAAGTTGTTTGCTCAAATTCATAATAGAAGAATTGACGCATATATAACTAAAGATCGAAAATCATTTAGTAAAATGATTGAGCCATTAAAATCAGACTTTGATTTGAGTTTTCAAAGTATTGATTTGACCACTCCATTAAATTCAAAATTAGGCCGCTTGTTTTAATTACAGCTAACAATTTAATATGACACACTCAGTGTGTTATATCCTTTTCTAAATTGATAATCGAAATTAGTTAAAAAATAACTTACTCATTTACATTGAGCAAGTTAATCTTTTAAAAACGTAGATTAATCGTTTAATAAATACTTAGAATTTAATTTTTTCTACTGCTTTCATTCCATCAATAGCAGCCGAAACTATGCCGCCAGCATATCCCGCACCTTCGCCAACCGGATACAGGTTTTTTAACTGTGTGTGCTGCATCGTTTCTCGGTCTCTTGGAATGGCAACAGGCGAAGAAGTTCTGCTCTCCACACCAACAATTACCGCCTCATTAGTGTAGTACCCTTTCATCGACTGACCAAATAACTCAAAGGCCTTTCGCAAGCGTTTGGCTACAAAACCTGGTAAAATTTGATCTAACCGAACCGGAACAATGCCAGGTTGGTAAGAGCATTTCGGTAAATCTTTTGACGCTCTACCCTTTACAAAATCTATCAAGCGCTGAGCGGGGGCTTGTTGGCCTGCATTTTCTGGAATGGATTGAAACATTTTGTGCTCCACATCTTCTTGAAATTTTAAGGCGGCTAGCTCTCCGTAATTAGAAAAGGCAGACCAATCTTCTTCTTCAATAGTCACCACAATGCCAGAGTTGGCGAAAGGGTTGTTTCGCTTGGAAGGAGACCAACCGTTGGTTACAATTTCATTGGGTGCAGTGGCACATGGAGCAATTATTCCGCCCGGACACATGCAAAAAGAGTAAACCCCTTTCCCATTCACCTGCTTCACTATCTTATAAGCAGCAGGAGGGAGGAGTTCGTTGTCGTAATTTTCGTGATACTGTATGTGGTTAATCAACTCTTGTGGATGCTCTACTCGAACGCCCAAGGCAAAAGGTTTTGCTTTAATTTCAATTTTCCGAAGGTGGAGCAATTCAAAAATATCTCGAGCAGAATGTCCCGTTGCCAAAATAACGTGGTTCACGTCTACCTTTTCACTGCCGTTTATTTCAATGGCTTGAATGGTGTCTCCTTCGTAAAAAATATCTGTTAATTTTTTGCCAAAATGTACTTCTCCGCCGCACTTTTCTACAGCCTCTCGCATGGCGACAATTATTTGAGGCAACTTGTTGGTCCCAATGTGCGGATGCGCTTCAATGGTAATATTTTCGTCTGCACCAAATTGAACTAGTCCGGCTAATATTCGATTTACGTCACCTCGTTTTTTAGATCGAGTGTACAGTTTTCCGTCAGAATAGGTTCCTGCACCTCCTTCACCAAAGCAGTAGTTCGACTCTGGGTTTACCACCTGCTCCTTATTAATTTTTGCCAAATCTCTTCGTCGGGCTCGAACGTCTTTTCCACGTTCAAAAACAATTGGTTTCAACCCTTGGTGAATGGCTTCTAATGCAGCAAATAAACCGGCAGGTCCTGCACCAATAATGTGAACGCACTTAGACTCTCTTACATTTTTTAATTCGAAAGGCAGGGCCTCTTCCAATGGTTCTTCGTCAACATAAGCTTCAAACCGTAAATTGACTTTTATTTCAGGTTTTCTAGCATCTAGCGAACGTTTGATGAGTTTACACGATGCTATGCGGCTTATGTCTTTAACTCTAAGATTTTTGGAAGCAAGTTGCACTGGCGAGTCGAGATTTGCTTCTGCCTCTATCGGAACTTTTAGATCAAACTGTTTTACCATAATTGGGACTAGGGAAAGTTTTAAAACTAACTTTGCGCAAATGTCCGTAAATCAATTTTTACACCCTATGCTTAGTTTTCAAAAAATTACCCTTGTCATCGTTTTACTTTTCTCTACTCTTTTCGCGGAAGCGCAGCAAAAAGATACGGTACGTATGATGACCTATAATCTACTGTATTATCGGGCGTTTACTTCCTTCTGCACCAGCAATAATAACAGTGCAACGGTAAAGGATAATGCCATGGAAGATATATTTGACTACACCTTGCCAGATATTTTTGTGGTTCAAGAGATGGGAGGTGGTAGTGCAGTGAATGCTTTTCGAATATTGCAAAATGCAATAAATCAAAATGGCAGAACGAATTATACCTTGGCCACCTCGAGTGGGTTAACTCAAACTATAGTAAATATGCTATATTACAATACCGATAAATTCGTGTTGGAATCGCAAACCTTTTACGATAAAGATTTGAATAACAATAATATTGTACGCATCATTGACGAATACGTTTTGCGGTATAAAGACAGTACACTTTCTAACCATCAAGATACTACAAGGATTCATGTTTTAGTAGCTCATTTAAAGGCTGGTAATTCTACTTCTGACGAGCAAGAAAGAGCTAGAGCTACAGAATCGTTAATGGCGAGTTTAGATAGTGCAAATGCAACGGGCAACTACCTTTTTGCAGGTGACTTTAACCTGTATAGAAGCACGGAGCCTGCTTATCAAGATTTGACAAATTACGTGGACCCAACATTACGGTTTTATGACCCTATTAATGTCCCAGGAACTTGGAGCAACTCCGCAGTTAGATCGTTTACGCATACCCAAAGTACTAGAACCTCAGGTGGTTGTTTTGCAGGTGGCGGAATGGACGATCGTTTCGATTTTATTCTCGCTTCAGACGAAGTGATTAACAATACCGACAACGTTAGATATTTGCCGAACACCTATGAGGCATTGGGACAAGACGGGAACCGATGGAACGGAACCATTATCTCACCCACTAATAATTCGGTGCCATCTGTGGTTTCTCAAGCATTGTATAACATGAGCGACCACTTACCGGTGATCATGGACTTGGAAATCACCATTCCACTTGGTGCGCTTTCCGTGAAAAAAATAACAGGTTTAGAGAAATTAAAATTCCAAAATCCTAACACGGGAAATTTATTAATTGATTTTTCCAATCAACAGCAAAGTATTAAAAAGGTAGAGATTTTAAGTATTACTGGACAGGTTTTGTTAGAACGAGAACTAAGTAACGAACGTTACGCAAGTTTTAATATTTCTAATTGGAAGGCTGGAACGTATTTAATACGAGTGACTTCTTCAAGTTATCAACAAATCGTCGAAAAGTTAATAAAGATTTAACATTTCGAACCTTTCTAATCAGCGTGGGTTGCCCAATTTTGTATCGTAAAGTCTAGGCACCTATTTCGAGTAATCGGAATTGATAAACGGCAGACTGCTCAAGTATTCTAAAAAAAGGATTTTGAACGAATGTTGCCAATGAGGATTCAATTTACTATAGCTCTCTTAACGCTGACCATTATTGCCAGTGCTCAATCCTTCGAGGAAAAAAATACTTCAGTTTCCAACGTAAAAGTGGCCGTTACCAATGTTGGTACGTTTGGCAATGCCTTTAGAGGTTACCGCGATGGTTCTGCCACCACGTCTTGTGAATATCCTGCAGGTTCAGGAGTAGAACATCTTTTTGAATCGGGCATTTGGGTTGGAGGAATTCGACAAGGAGGAGATATTCAGGTGACTACCGCCGCGGTAGATGCAACTCAAGGTTACATTACCGGAGGTTCTGGATTTGAATTTAGTGCCGTTCCTGGTACAGAATTAACGGAGCGGTCTAGTTTTAAAGACAGCCCTTTCTATACGCCTCAGGCAGTTTCTCATCAAGACTACGTGGCTACTTTTTCTGACAGGTTTGATGTGGTTCCAAATACCAGTATACAAATACAAAATCATAGACCCCTGTTTGTCGATGTTGAATTGCGTACTTATAATTTCAACTTTGCTTTTAGCGATTTTGTGGTTTTTGTGGACATGGACATTGTCAATAGAGGAGATATAAATGGAGGAGAGAATTTAATTGATAGCTTACACATTGGTTTGTGGGCCAACACGGTGGTGAGAAACTTAAACATTACTCCATCCGGTTCAGGTGGTGCTGCCTTTTACGATAAAGGAGGCAATGGTTACATCGATAGCCTTCAAATGGCATATTGTTATGACCACAGTGGAGATGTTGGCTTCACCAACTCATACATCGGGCAAAAATTTCTAGGTGCCTCTGATAAGTTTGGTTTTCACCACCCTTTTGTGGATAGCAACTTTTACGACAACTATAATGCTTGGATTTTTAATAATCCCGGAACTGGAACTTTTCAAGCACCTAATGGAGAAGCTCAACGTTACAGTAAATTAACTAGAGGGTTGGATGATGAAACATGTTGGAACAAAGACAGTGCCTGTGGTGGTGGTGGAACCTTTCAACAACAATTGAATTCACCTGGTAACCGTTCTGATTTGGTTTCTGTTGGGCCATTTAGAGATTTTCGAAAAGGGGATACCGTTAAAATTTCATTTGCATTTGTTTTGGCACCAAAGGTAGAAGATGGGAATCCTTACACGGACAACACCCGTGCACAACAAAAACAGTTCAGAGCAAACGCACTACGAGCGCAAACTGCTTTTAATGGTGAAGACGTTAACTTTAATGGCAGATTAGATGCTGGGGAAGACGCGGATAAAAACGGAAAAATCACAAGATTCATTTTGCCGTCTCCGCCAGATATTCCAAAAACAAAAATTATTGCAGAAGACAAGATGGTAACGTTATATTGGTCTAACAATTCGGAAGCATCTATTGATCCTATTTCACAAACCAAAGATTTTGAAGGTTACCGTGTATTTTTAACCAAATTAGGATTTGACGTTACCGGTGTTCCCAATTTGTTGAGAGATTTGAAGCCTTTAGAGGAGTATGATGTATTGGGCAATCAAATTGCGAATGAAATTGGATTGGGAGATATAAAGTTAGATAATCCGATTGGTTTTGATCGAGATCAAAATATTATTTTGGCAGATTCTGTGCCAAGCTTTGACACCACATACAACTCACGTGTGCTACTGGATACAGCGGGAAATGATTCAATAGTTATAGATACTGTGGTAAATACGGTGGTAGATTACTTTTTAGATCAAGCTGTTCATGCAGTCAATGACGAAACAGTTTATTACTACAAGTACGAAATAGATAATTTATTGAATGGTTGGCAGTATGCGGTTGGTATTTCTGCTTTCGACACCGGAGATGAGGAGCAAAACTTAGAGTCTTTAGAGTCTTCGTTATTGGCGAATAATTTCAGAGTTTTTCCAGGTAAAAAAGCAAACGAGGACATCGAAGAGAATGAGCCTTATGCATATCCCAACCCATATTATTTTGGCGCCTCGTGGGAAGGTCAAAGTAATTTTCAAGAGCAAAGTAGAAAGTTGATTTTTGCCAATTTACCTAAAAAATGCATGATTCGAATTTTTACACCTTCAGGCGATTTGATCGATGAAATTCAGCATGATCCAGACTATAGTGGTGATGATATTCGATGGTTTTCTACCTTCGGTGCAGAAGATACAGACCGTAATAAATTTTCTGGTGGAGAGCATGCGTGGGATTTGCTTTCCAATTTTACACAGATTATTAGCAGAGGGGTTTACTTATTTGCAGTAGAAGATTTAGAAACAGGCGAAGTAAAAACAGGGAAGTTTACGATTATTAAGTAGGTGGGGAGAGGTTAGAAGAGAGAAGCAAGAAGAGAGAAGCAAGAAGAGAGATGTTAGAGGGGAGATGCAAGAAGTTGGATGAAAGACGGTAAAAGGGATAAAAGAAGAAGGATTGAAGATAAAAGGAGCAGAAAATTATAACAATTAGTGCAACAACTAAAAATTAAAAACTCAATAATCAAGAATCAAGAAGTTAGAATCAAGAAGATAGATGTTAGAGAAGAGATGCAAGAAGTTGGATGAAAGACGGTAAAAGAAATAAAAGAAGAAGGATTGAAGATAAAAGGAGCAGAAAATTATAACAATTAGTGCAACAACTAAAAATTAAGAATTAAAAACTAAATACTAACAACTAAAAATTGAACATTAACAATTAAAAACTATCAATTAAACATTAAGAATTAAACAATTAACAAACAATTAAAATTAAAACAAATGAAAAAACTATTACTTTCTTTCGTAGTACTCTTTGCAGCAGGCGCAGCTTTCGCTCAAAATTATCCCTACGTTGACGTGAATCAAATTAGTTTCGTTAGTCAAGCAAATTTGCAAAACTGTAACGATTCTTCTCTTTATTTAGGTGACACTGTAAGAACTCGTGGAGTTGTGATCATGGATGGAAATTTAAGTGAAGTTGCCTCTAGTTCAATAACCGGAGGAAGCAGACCTTTTATTCACATTACCGATACCGCAAATAGTGGAACACAATTTCCTTTCAGTGCCATCAATATAATGGGAGTAGATGCAGGATCTAGTAATCCAAATGCAAACATTATAAACGCACTTGCAGGAGATATTATTGACATTACGTGTATTGTAAGTGAATTTGCAGGAGGTATTCAATTACAGCCTTTGAGCTCTACTTCTGTAACCATAGTTGGATTTGGAGTAGCACCTGCACCGGTAATTGTTCCTGTTGGAGACTTACAAAACAACCAAAGAGTTAACCAATTGACTACTGGTGAGCAGTGGGAAGGGGCTTACATCGAAATTCAAAATGTTACTGTAACAGGTGTTTCTACTTTTAGTGGTGGAAACAGAACGGAAATTACAGTTCAAGATGCTGCCGGAAACAGCATATTAGTTGCTGATCGTTATTTAGGAATGAGAATGAACGGAGTTTCAACCGTTAATCCAAATTCTCCGGTATCAACAGGTAGTTTTGTGCCACCAGCAGTGGGAACTGTCTACAATTACATTAGAGGTGTAGTGGTACAAGATGAAAATGGGCCATGTTACCCAAACTCTAGTGGTTTTGCAGGTGGTTACGAAATCAACCCATTAGATTCTAACGATTTTGATAAGGCAGCATCTCCTGCAGTTATCTCAAGCGTTTCAAGAAGTGTTTTGGTTCCAAATGCGACACAAACAGTAGATGTTACTGCTGACATTATTGATTTCGATGGTGTTGTAACTGCTGCTACATTATTTTACACATCTGATCAATCTGCTCCTGCAAACTTGTTTCAGTCTACTTCTATGACGAATCCTTCAGGAAGTATCTATACTGCAACTATACCTGCAACACCTTTAGATTCTGTTGTTCGTTATTTCATTGTCGCTGTAGACGATAGTTCTAATGTAACAAGTAGTCCTTCTAGTTCCATCACAGGTCCTTTGAATACTTACTTCTACACGGTTCGTCCGAATGGAGCAACAATCATGGACATTCAATTTAATCCAAGCACAACGACAGATGCATCTCCATTGGAGAACGATACAGTTACCGTTACAGGTATTGTTACTGCATCTTATGCAGCAGGTGATTTAGGTTACTTATACATGCAAGATCCTAACGCTACTGCAAATGCAGGTATCTTCGTAAATGGTGGACCTGCTTCTGTTTTTGGATTAAGTAGAGGAGATGAGATTACAGTAGAGGGTGTTGTAGAAGAAGCTTTTGGCTTTACTCGTTTAAACGCGCTTACAGTTACAACAACTTCAAATACAGGGACTATTACTCCTGTTACAATAGATCCTTCAGATGCAACATTGTTCGGTTCTAGTGCTTCACCAGCTTTAGAGAAGTATGAGAGTATGTTGTTGAGATACGAGAACCCAATGATGAGTGGTAGCGTAAACGTTACAAACCCTAACTTAGGTTTTGGTGAGTTTGAAGTAGCTTCAGGCGCTGCAGCTACAGTTGGAGCAAGAGTATTAACTGCACGACAGGTATTAGGTCAAGCGCAAGGATCACTAGATGTTTCTTACACTTCTGATACTGCTCAATATGGTTCAGGATTGAATGTAACTCCTGTGCAGTTGACTCCAAACTATACGTTTGATGCATTGGAGGGTATTTTATTCTATGCGTTCGGAAACTTCAAGTTAACACCTAGAAACAACGCTGACTTTGTTAACGTTTTGGTTGGTATTGAGTCCTTAACTTCAAAAGAAGTTGAAACTGCTTTATATCCAAACCCAGCAGCTGATGTGTTAAACATTCAGATAGACGAAGCTTACACGTTCAATAATTTGACGGTTCAAGTGGTGGATTTAATGGGAAGAGTTGTTTTAGACACTCAAATTAATTCAGCAATGAGCACCTTAAATGTGGAAGGTTTAGAGAATGGTTTGTACTTGGTTAGAATTGCTAACGGAAGTGAAACGATTCACGCTTCAAAATTAATTTTGAAATAACACTTTAAAACTCGTCCCGAATCCAATTCGGGACGAGTTTATTTTTATACGATGAGAAAAAATCTATACTATTTACTTGGAGCTATAGCGCTCTTTTTTGTTGCATGCGACAAAGGAGAAGAGTTAGGTAATGAAGCACCAAATACTCAGTTTTCACTGAAAGCAATTAACTTAAGTGGAGAAAACAGATTGAATAGTATTGTTAGTCTTTCTTGGTCGGGAAATGATCCTGATGGTTACGTGAAAGGCTTTGAATTATCCAGAGATGGGGTACAGTGGCAGTTTACTACATCCCAAGACTCTACCTTTCGATTTAGTTTAACTGCAGGTTCTGACACAGCAGATATTCAACTTTATGTTAGAGCTATAGACAATGAAAATATAGCAGATCCAACCCCAGATCAGTTAAGTATTCCTATCCGGAATACTCCTCCAACAGCTGAGTTTGGAGAAGATTTAAGTATCCCAGATACAGCATACTTAGTAGCTACAACCGAGTGGAAAGCTGCTGATATTGATGGCGATGCAACAATTACCCAAGTTTTATTAAGCATAAACGGTGCAGATTGGTACCCCATTAACCGTACAAAAAATATTATATCCATCGTTCCGGTGGATCCTACAGTTAGTGACTCTGTAGAGGCTTTTCTTTACTACGGAACAGAATCAACACCGCAAAGTCAAGTCATAAAAGGTTTGGTAGTGAACGATACCAATGTGCTGTACATTAAATCAGTAGACCAAGCTGGGGCAGAAAGTAGAATTGATACTTCTACCACCTTTTACATGAAAGGCAAAACCAACGATTTTTTAGTTATTGGAGGCGTACCTGCTGCAAACGACGATTACAAAGAGATTTTAACAAATGGAATCAACATCAATTACGACTTTTTAGACTTGGCGATTAACAACGGCGCAAATCAACCAAAACTTTGGAACATTACCTTTCGATTACAACTTCGACAGTTCAATAAGTTGTTTTTATACAGCGATGAATCATTATTTGACAACACGTATACCAATCAAAAAAGCTTCATTTTAGAGTTTGCTGCGGCCTCTCTGTTAGACTTTGCAAATGAAGGAGGGAAGTATTTTATTTCTACTTCTTTTAACCACAACACTAATATAGACGCATTTACAGGGGTACTTCCAATCAGCTCAGTATCCACAAGAAATTTTGGTTTTGCTAGACTTTGGGGACCCGGTAGAGGAGATTCAGCTTTGGTTTCTAACCTACCTAATTTTCCCGACCTAACAGTTGGACCGCCGGCTGTAGTATTAGTCGGAATAGGAGTATTCAATATAGATTCTACGGACACGGAGGTACTGTATCGAGGTCAACTGTCCGATGGATCCAATAGAAACGAATGGACAGATACCAAAATCGTTGCTTCCGGCAGAAGATTGAATGGAAAACTGAACCAAGTCTTCTTTAATGTTCAACTGTTTGAATTAGGTGGAAACCAAGCCAATTTAAATGCCTTATTCGACCAAATATTAAACGTAGAATTTAATTGATGAAAAAGATATTCCACATCGTATTAATTCTTTTAGTTAGCCTATCTGCTGTAGCGCAAGAAGTAGGAGGTACCCTAACTGGTGTTATAAAGGATGCAGAAACGGGAGAGACATTAATTGGAGCCAACGTCATTATTGTAGGAACCTATAAAGCAGCAAGCTCTGATTTTAACGGGAAATACGTGTTGGACAAAGTAAAGGAAGGAGATTATTCTATTAAGTTTAGCTACATTGGTTATGCTGAAAAAATTTACAATGGTATTTCCTTTAAAGAAGGACAAACCATGACCATTGATGTTGAATTGACCACCAAAACCAATGCGATTGAGGAAGTAGAAATTGTAGGGGCAAAGAGTCTAGTAAATCTAGAAGAAGCAAAGTCATCGGTTACCATATCTCAAAAAGATATTGCCGATATGAACGTTAGAGACGTTCAAGAGGTTGCTGCCATGCAGTCTGGTATTACAAAATCGCCTGATGGATTGCAAATTAGAGGAGCTCGAGTTTACGAGACACAGTACATAGTAGATGGTATTTCTGCACAAGATCCCTTGGCTGGAACAGGATTTGGATTAAATGTAGCATCTAGTTCAGTAGGTAGTATAGACATCGTAACTGGTGGTGTAGGTGCTGAATTTGGAGACGGTTCTTCAGGTTTGATTAATACCACCATTCGGGAAGGTGGAGACAAAATGGAATACGCAGGAACTTGGCAACGAGACAATTTTGGTTTTGCCAGAAATGGAGGGACAGCCTGGAATACAGATATAGTAGAGTTTTCTGCAGGTGGTCCTGTACCCTTTACCAACAAGAAAATGACCTTTTTTACCAACTTTACCACACGGTTGACCGATACGTATTTTGGTGAAGAAGCAAACCAGCTAGAAAGTTCACTTTTTTCAAATGAGTATTTAGGTGTAAAAAA
>Ga0307934_1000602_pt1 | contig 25793 bp, 26 predicted proteins | sample OrgLakmetageno90_FD_201838 | JGI IMG/M metagenome (GOLD analysis project Ga0307934, IMG submission 201838) | Saline water microbial communities from Organic Lake, Antarctica - #90 | ecosystem: Environmental > Aquatic > Non-marine Saline and Alkaline > Saline | place: Antarctica: Organic Lake...
CGATCAGGCAGAAACGCTGACCAAACTCACAGATACGATTGTTCATCAGGTCGAAGCCATGAAGGATATGGTCAATGAATTTTCTGATTATGCCCGTAGCCCCGGCTTACAATTGGAATGGCTGTCGGTTGGCGATTTGCTGCGTGAAGTTTTAACGCTTTACCAAAGCAATCCCGAGCATCAGTTTGTACTTCTCAATAGTCAGGAAGATTTGCAGATCCGAGTAGATCGCAATCGTTTCCGGCAAGTGCTGCATAATTTATTAAAAAATGCCATCGAGGCCAGTGAAGAAGCCGGCATGGCCGTCGATATCGTCATCAGTTATCACGCTTTGCGATATCAGCATCAGCGCTGGCTTGAAATTACCGTTCAGGATCAGGGCCCTGGCTTCCCGGCTGAGATGATCGACACCTTATTTGAACCCTACGCCACCACCAAAACCAAAGGCACAGGTCTTGGACTCGCCATTGTTAAGAAAATTATCGAAGAACATGGTGGTAATGTCTGGGCCGAAAACCTTGGCGATGATGGAGCAGGTATAATTATCAGGTTACCACTAGAGGATCAGCAGACGTGAGTACCGAAAAACCACTGATACTGGTTGTGGATGACGAACCCGATATCCGCAATCTGATTAAAGACATTTTGGAAGATGAAGCCTACCGGGTAGCCACCGCCAGCAACGGCGAGGAAGCACGAGAGGCCTTTGTTAACCATCAACCACATCTGGTGCTATTGGATATCTGGATGCCAGATATCGACGGTATCAGTCTGCTCAAAGAATTTAAACAACAAAACAGCAACGTCACTATCGTCATGATGTCTGGCCACGGCACCATCGAAACCGCCGTCGAAGCCACCCGTTCAGGTGCCAGTGATTTTATTGAAAAACCGCTGTCCATGGCCAAATTGCTGCGTGGTGTCGAGCTGGCGCTGGCGAATCGCGCCAAGCAAACTGCCATACAGCAGGAAATTGCTGTTGAACCGGTCGGTAAAAGCGCCAAAATGACGCAACTGCGGGAACAGGCCGATAAAGTAGCCAGTCATGACATGCCGATTTTATTGGTCGGCGAAGGCGGCACGGGCAAGCATTGTTTTGCGCATTATCTGCACCGATTGGGCCTGTATTCTGCCGGTAAGTTTATTGAGTTCAGTCCGGAGAGCTTTCCGCTGGACAGCCATAAACTGGTGACCTTGGCGCAGAAAAACTGTATTTATATCAATGATATTGCCCTGCTCAGTGATGATGCCCAGGCGCTGATGCTACATTTGTTAGAGAGTGGTCAGTTAAATCAGTCTCAATTGATTTGCGCCACCCAGCAATCTTTGGATAAAGCCATTAATCGCGGCGACTTCTTGGAAGGCCTGTTTTATCAGCTCAATACCATTACCCTGCAAATGCCGGCACTACGCGAACACATCGAAGATATTCCCGAGCTGGTGCACTTCTTTGTTGATCAACAAACCACGCAGGCTGGCTTACCCTACCGTCGGTTTACTGTGGCAGCACAAAACCGGCTGCGTAATTACAACTGGCCGGGCAATATCCTCGAGCTGAAAAACGTGATTCAACGACTGCTGGTACTGGGTGATACCGATGAGATTGATGTCAGCCATATTGAAACCGCACTACACGCCGAACCACCACCCAATGCAGATGATATTGAAGGCATTAATCTGGATTTACCGCTTCGCGAAGCGCGCGAACAGTTTGAGCGGATTTATTTATTACAGAAATTACAAGAAACCGATGGCAATGTTGGTAAAGCCGCTAAATTGGCCGGCATGGAGCGTACCCATATGTACCGCAAGCTGCGTGCGCTCGGCATCGACAGCAAACAAGTTTAGGACGCTGCCACTATGAAGATCCTGATTCTCGGCGCCGGACAAGTCGGTGCCTCCGTCGCTTCCATACTGGCCCGTGAAGATGACGATATTACGCTGGTCGATACTGATATGAGCAACCTGTCTAAACTGCAGGATCATTACGATATTCGCGTAATTCAGGGTCCCGCCTCACATCCCGATGTACTGGCCCGTGCCGGTGCAGCCGATGCTGATTTAGTGCTGGCGGTGACCAATAGCGATGAAACCAATATGGTGGCTTGTCAGATTTGCCATACCCTGTACAACACCCCCACCAAGATCGCCCGTATTCGGGCACCGGAATACCTAGCCAAGCCAGAGCTGTTTAATAATGAGGCTATTGCCATTGATGTATTGATCAGTCCGGAGCAATTGGTTACCGACTATATTCAGCGGCTGGTCAGTCACCCCAATGCTTTGCAAGTACTGGATTTTGCCGAAGGCCTGGTACAGCTGGTTGCTGTCAGAGCTTTTCATGGCGGGCCTTTAGTTGGTCACCCGCTGCGCGACCTTCGCAAACATATCCCCAAAACTGAAACCCGGGTAGCAGCCATCTTTCGAAATGGCCGGTCAATTACGCCGGAAGCCAATACCGTTATCGAAACCGATGATGAAGTGTTTTTTATTGCTGCCAGTAAAGATATTAACTCGGTCATGGCGGAACTGCGCCGGCTGGATAAACCCTATAAACGCATTATGTTGGCTGGGGGTGGCAATATCGGCATCCGGCTGGCGCGGGCACTGCAACATGACTATCAAATCAAAATAATCGAGTTCAATCCGGACCGCGCGGATTATTTATCTGAAGAATTATCACAAAGCATCGTCTTGCTCGGTGATGTTGCCAACGAAGAGTTACTGATTGAAGAAGAAATCGACAAAGTTGATTTATTTTGTGCACTGACCAATGACGATGAAGCCAACATTTTGTCATCGATGCTGGCTAAACGTTTAGGTGCCCGCAAAGTGTTGTCACTGATTAACCGCGCCGCCTATGTTGATTTGGTGGAAAGTGGCAGCATTGATATTGCCTTGTCTCCACAACAGGCAACAATCGGCAGCTTGCTGGCACATATCCGGCGCGGCGATATTGTCGCCGTGCATTCTTTACGCCGTGGTGCTGCCGAGGCGCTGGAAGCTGTTGCGCATGGGGATAAAGATTCGTCCGTGGTTGTCGGCCGGCGCTTGGATGAAATCGATTTGCCACCTGGCACCTCTATTGGCGCCATCGTGCGTAAAGATGAGGTCATTATCGTGCACCGCAATACGGTTATCGAAGCCGAAGACCATGTGATTTTATTCCTGACCAACAAACGCCATATCAAGGAAGTTGAGCGTATGTTCCAAGTCGGATTTAACTTTTTTTAATATGACCAGCTGTCTCAAAAATCATTTTCTTGTGGCTATGCCGAATCTCATCGATTCGTTTTTTTATCACTCAGTGGTATATCTATGTGAGCATAGTGAAAATGGCGCTATGGGCATTATTGTCAACCGACCCACACACATTCATTTGACCGAGTTGTTCAACCATTTGCGAATTAACAATACCAGTGACTGGCCGCAAACCTGCACCGTTTTGTTTGGCGGCCCGGTCAAAAAGGATCAGGGCATGGTGCTACATGACGGTGGCTTACACTGGAAAAGTACCATGGCCGTTGCCGACGATTTATTTCTAACCACCTCCGGCGATATCCTGTCAGATTTGGGCAGCAGTAAAGGCCCTCGTAACGCACTGGTGACGCTCGGTTATGCAGGATGGGGTGAAGGTCAGTTGGAACAAGAGCTCGCCGAAAACAGCTGGCTGACCGTGCCGGCTAAGCATGGTTTGTTGTTTGATACGCCTGCTGAAGAGCGCTGGGAAGCTAGTGCCAAACTGCTGGGCATTGATATCCATCTGATGTCCAATAACGCAGGACATGCATGAACCAGCCCGGCACCTTGATGGGCTTTGACTTTGGTATGAAAAACATCGGTGTTGCTGTTGGCCAACAATTAACGGGGACCGCCAGTGGCCTGACTGCGCTAAAAGCGCGCGATGGCATCCCCGACTGGCAACAAATTGCTGAGTTAATCCGGCAGTGGCAGCCGCGCCAATTGGTGGTGGGCCTGCCGCTGAATATGGATGGCAGTGAACAGCATATGACTGCAGCCGCACGGAAATTTGGCAACCGGCTTAACAATCGTTTTAATATTCCAGTGGCTTGGCAGGATGAACGACTGACAACTTATGAAGCTGTGGCAGCAATGGGCCTACGCAATAAATTTCAGTCAGCGAATCGCAGTGATGTCGATCGGCTGTCAGCACAAATTATTCTTCAATCATGGCTGGACCAACAATGACAATGCCAAGCACACAAGCAGAACTGCAAACCTTGCTGGAAAACATGGCCAATATGCTGCGCGAACAGTTTTCTGATAAAAAACCATTGCTGGTTGGTATCCACACCGGCGGGGTTTGGGTCGCACGGGCGCTGCTCGAGATACTTGGTGAAGATTTCTTTGCGGCGCCGCTGGGTACCTTGAATATCGCCTATTATCGAGATGATTTCACCCGTATCGGCATGCATCCACAAGTGTCACCGTCGGATTTACCATTTGATGTCGATAACCGGCATTTGATTCTGGTCGATGACGTGTTTTACAGCGGGCGTACAACCCGCGCGGCACTGAATGAAATTTTTGATTATGGCCGGCCAGCGACGGTGACTTTAATGGTACTGATTGAACGCAATGGCCGTGAATTACCGATACGCCCCGATATTGTTGGCGCCACCGTACAGCTGGAAAAGGGTCAGCAGCTCAAATTACGAAAATCAGCTGACGGACTGCATTTAGAACTGCGTGAAGCCGGAGCCGTGCATGCACAGTAACCAACTGACTGAACAAGGTCATTTGCGGCATTTTCTGACCATTGAGGGTCTGAAACGGCCATTACTCACAGAGATCATGGACCGCGCCGAACAATTTTCCGGTATCGGTCACCGGCAGGTGAAAAAAGTACCGTTACTGCGTGGCAAAACCATTGTTAATCTGTTTTTTGAAAACAGCACACGTACCCGCTCGACGTTTGAATTAGCGGCGAAACGTCTGTCTGCCGATGTGATGAATTTTAATATCAACACCTCTGCAACCTCCAAAGGCGAAAGCCTGCTCGACACCCTGCACAACCTTGAAGCCATGCATACCGACATGTTTGTAGTGCGCCACAATCAAAGCGGTGCCGCTGAGTTTATTGCCCAGCATGTAGCCCCATATGTCAGTGTTATTAACGCCGGTGATGGCTGTCATGCCCATCCAACGCAGGCAATGCTGGATATGTTTACTATTCGTCGCCATAAACAGCATTTTGCTGATTTAAGAGTGGCCATTGTTGGTGATATTTTGCACTCGCGGGTAGCCCGCTCACAGATCCAGGCATTATCGACGTTGGGGGTGGGCGAAATTCGTGTCATTGGCCCGCAGACTTTATTGCCCCGTGATTGCCATACCATGGGTGTCCATGTTTATCACGATATGGCTGAAGGGCTGGAAGGTGTCGATGTCGTTATCACCCTGAGACTGCAACTGGAACGTATGCAAGGTGCCTTGTTACCCAGTGCACGTGAATATTACCGCTGCTTTGGTCTGACCCCGGAAAAACTGCGTTATGCCAAACCAGATGCCATTGTCATGCATCCGGGGCCGATTAACCGTGGTGTTGAAATCGCCTCGTCGGTGGCCGATGGCCCACAATCCGTGATTCTCGAACAGGTCACTCACGGCATTGCTATTCGGATGGCGGTGATGTCGATGGCGTTGGGCAGTCAATCAGATTTTTATGAGGCCGAAGCATGAGAATGGTGATCACAGGCGGCCGTGTTATTGATCCGGCCAGTCAACTCGATACGCAGCAGTCTGTATATATCGATAACGGCAAAATCATCGCCATTAACGACCATTTAGCCGATTTTTATGCTGATTTAACGATAGACGCCGGCGGCATGATTGTTTGTCCGGGCCTGGTTGATTTAAGTGCCCGGCTGCGTGAACCGGGTCAGGAACATACAGCAACCATTGATAGTGAAACCCGCGCTGCAGTGGCTGGCGGCATTACCACGCTGGCCGTACCACCTGATACTGATCCGGTTATCGATAATCCTGCCGTAGTTGAGTTGATTGAAGATCGCGCTAAAAAAGCTGGTCGGGTGATGGTGCTGACAGTCGGCGCTTTGACGCAAAAACTGGATGGCCAGTTATTGGCTGAGATGGCGGCCCTGAAACAAGCTGGCTGCGTCGGTGTAAGCAATGGTCTCAATGCCATCAAAAACAGTGTGGTCTGGCGGCGGGCGCTGGAATATGCGTCAACATTAGACCTGACTGTCTTTATTAATGCCGCTGATCCCTGGCTGCAAAAACAAGGCTGTGTTCATGAAGGCACCGTCAGTGCCCGTCTGGGCCTATCCGGTATTCCGGAAAGCGCGGAAACTATTTCGGTTAGCCGCGATTTATTATTAATTGAGCAAAGTGGTGTGCGCGCTCACTTCCATAATATATCCAGTGGCCGTGCGGTTAAAATGATTCGTGAAGCACAAGAGCGCGGCTTACCGGTTACTGCCGATGTTAGCGCGCATCATCTACACTTATGTGAACATGATCTGGGCAATTATGATGCGCTCAGCCATGTATTGCCGCCGCTGCGCAGCGTAAGGGATCGTGAACAATTACAACAAGGTTTACGAGATGGCGTTTTGCAGGCCATCGCTTCACATCACCAACCACTGGATGCTGATGCCAAGTTAGGCCCGTTTGCTGAAACCCAACCGGGTATTTCGGCATTGGAAACGCTGCTGCCATTAACCCTGAAACTGGTTGAAGACGACGAACTGGATTTGCTGACCGCGCTGGCAACACTGACCTGCCAGCCTGCCGAGATCCTCGGAATTGATGCTGGTCAGCTAAAAATTGGTGCCAGTGCTGATATTTGCATTATCAATCCGGATGCGCATTTTGAATGTTGGCCACGGCAGTTTATCAGTGCGGGCAAAAACAGCCCCTTTTCTGGCTGGTTATTTCGTCACCAGGCTGCCTACACACTGTTTCAAGGCAAACTGGTTTATCAGCGCTAGCGCTTAGACATCTTTTTTACTGGAGTTTTTTTATGTGTAAATCTCGCTGGCTCACCGGCCTGACTATGATTGCTTTACTGTCTTTTGCCGTTGGCTGCTCACCTGAAGTGGGCACTGATAACTGGTGCGTGATGATGAAAGAAAAACCCAAAGCTGACTGGACTGCCAACGAGGCCGGTGATTACGCCCAACATTGCCTGTTATAAAGCATGACAGCAACAATTTATGCCCTCGATTTTGATGGGGTGATTTGCGATAGTGCACTGGAAACCGGTCTCAGTGCCTGGCGAGCTGCGCTGCGCATCTGGCCAGAATTACCAGCACAAATACCGGACACCGTATTAGCAGGCTTTCGCGAGGTGCGGCCGGCACTGGAAACCGGTTTTGAAAGTATTTTAATTCAGCGGTGTTTATACGACGGCATGCCAGCATCAGCATTGCTGGATGATTTTTCATCCCAGATTGACAACGTTCGACAGCGTTTTCAATTGCGTAACGAAACACTGAAAAGCTTGTTCGGTGAGGTACGTGATAGCTGGATTACTGATGACTTTGCCAGCTGGATTGCCAATAACCCGTTATATCCGGGTATAGCTGATTTTTTACGCCAAATCCCGTCGGCACAACTGTTTATCATCACCACCAAACAGGAACGCTTTGTCAGCGCTATTCTGGAAGCAAATACCATTACCCTGCCAAAGGCGCAGATCTTCGGCCTGGAAAGACGACGCAGCAAAAGTGATATCTTGAGCGAGTTTATCAGGGAATACGCAGGGGAGATTTGTTTTGTTGAAGACCGCTTGCCAACGCTGCTGCAGATCATTAACGAGCCGCGCTTGGATAATGTTGATTTATGGTTGGCAGACTGGGGCTATAACACGCAAAAGGATCAGCAGATCTCTGCACAATCAACGCGCATCCAGACACTGGCATTGCAGAATTTACAGCGATTATTGACTTAACGCTGCGTGCCGGGATCGGCAAGAAAAAAATGGCGGAGCGGACGTCCGCATTTTATGCGACAGATTGCAACGCACTGCACCTGATATAAACACCTAAAAGCCCCGCCGTTAGCGGGTTTCAGTAAAAAACCTTGTGTGAGCCAGTCGCATGCAGTAGCATCCTGTCCAATATCTTTTGTTGGTAACAAGGTGGGTAACAAAATGCCGAAGGAGGCAAAAAAGCTAGCAGATAAGACGGTCGCAGCGCTCAAATATCCTGGCCTATATCCCGTGGGTGGAGTTAACGGACTCGCCCTCAAAGTAACACCAAAGCGGGGCCAAGGTGCCGACGGGGTGGCCCGGTCCTGGATATTGCGCCTGGCGACTGGTGAAAGTCGCATCAGCGCCACCGGGAAACCGTTTGCCGTCCGTCGAGATTTTGGATTAGGTGGCTATCCTGACGTTGGCCTCTCAGAAGCCCGCCAGAGGGCCACTGAGATACGTAAGCAGCTGAGGGCGGGCATCGACCCGGCAGCAGAGAAGAAGGCCGCCATGGCCGCTACGTTGGCCGCAAAAGCAAAGGTACAGACGTTTGCACAAGCGGCCCGCGCGTGTCACACCCTCCGCGAGTCAGAGTTTAAAAATAGCAAGCACACCGCACAATGGATCAATACGCTTGAAACATATGCGTTCCCATCTATTGGGCGGTTACCAGTGGCTGACATTGAAACTCAGCATCTGGTGGATTTGCTGAAACCGATCTGGGAAGACAAGCACGAAACCGCAACCAGGGTGCGCCAGCGAATCGGCACCGTGTTGGACTATGCCCGCGCCGCAGGGCTGAGATCTGGTGATAACCCTGCCGATATGAACGGCAATCTCCGGGAATTACTGCCAAGCTCAAAAGCAGTGCGTAAAAAATCAGGCGGCAAGCGCCATCATGCCCGCGTGGCAGTGGATCAGATGGCATCATTCATGGGCGACCTTCGCACCCGCTCAAGTATCAGCGCCAAGGCGCTGGAGTTTTCTATTTTGACCGCGGGCCGGTCTGGCGAAATCAGGGGTGCGACCTGGGCGGAGATCGACCTGGATGGCCGTGTATGGAGTCTCAGCGCAGAACGAATGAAAACAAGCCTGCCGCACAAGGTGCCGCTGTCCGATGCCGCTGTGGCGCTGCTGGAGGCCCTCCCGCGTGGCGCTGCTGACGCACTGATATTTCCTGGCATGCGTGGCCGTGAATTGTCAGATGCCAGCCTCGGAAAAATGCTCAAGGACATGCACGCCGCCGATGTAAAGAGCGGCGGCAGTGGGTACCTTGACCCGGATCAGGAGGGGCGTATCAGCACACCACACGGCACGGCGCGATCAACGTTCAAAGATTGGAGCCGTCGCAGCACTGCCCGCATTATGGCTAACGGCAACCGGTCGCCCTTCCCAGATGAATGGGCGGAACTGGCCCTGGCTCACATCAACAACGACGCAACCCGCGCTGCCTATGCCCGCTCTTCGTTGCTCAACGAGCGCCGAGAACTGATGCAAGCCTGGGCTGATTTTTGCAAAGGGAGCCGAGGCTGATGGATATATCAGAACTGAAGGGGCCGTGGATCAGCATGATCGGGCGCGGTAAGGTCCGGGTCGCGGCTGACGAGCGAGACCACAGTGCCGTTGGGGTTGGGATACCAGGCGGCTCGATTTTAGGCCAGCAATAATGATAAGCTGGCATCTCATGTTTCAGCGAACGCCGCCTCAGTGAATACGACAAACTAATTTTTTACTGAAGTGATTACCTTTACCCGGGGACTGATACAAAACGATGACACCACGTTTTTTCCTTACCCTGTTGACATCATTCTGGGCTGCTAACTTGTTCTTGCATTTGGCCTGGGAGAACTGGCAGATTATTTTCTATGAAGGTATGGCGGAAGCTCGGCACGCGGATGCGGTTTGGGTTTGTAGTAAGGCCGCTTTTGGCGATGCGAATATCGCATTGGTTGCTTACCTGGTTGCGGCGTTTGGAACGCGCTCGCGAGCTTGGCTTGTGGCGCCCTCAAATTTGGGGCTTGCGCTTTATTTTCTGACAGGCCTTTTGATTACAGTTGTTTTCGAATACTTGGCCACGGAAGTATGGGGTCGCTGGAGTTACAGTTCCCGGATGCCCGTTGTTCCGGTGTTTGGAACCGGTGTATTACCTCTGCTGCAGTGGCTGATAATCCCGCTGCTGTCCTTGGCGACGACGAGACGGATGATCGCCGGCACCATGCGTCCCAGGCAACAAGAGGCTTGAAAGTATAAGAAGTATTGACCTGCCGGATTTCTTCGGACCATCCCTCATTGGAATATGGCCCCGATATTTGCGGTCCTGCCGGATGATTGCCTGTACGCTGTCATGAGTCTGGAATTTGGTTTGATGCGAAAACGCTGTAACATTAATATCATTGTGCAACAGGCCAAGCCTGACAAGGCCATTATCACACAACATCGCCCGATTCACCTTAGGTTGGCTAATAGCAGAGTACTCCCGAACATATCGGTCTTTCCGCTGTGTGCGTGGCTCGCTACCAGATCTTTTGCTACGCTGCCAGCAGAGCCGTTGACTAACCGTCAATGGTACGTGGTTTGGAAAATCAGGCGCCGCAGCTGTAGGTCAGCGCGAACGAAAACAGAGGACAGTTCTTGCAACCAACCGATGACTCTCCAGAACCGACGGAAGCCGAAAGGCTGAACCAGCACTGCGCCTGCGTCACGCTCGATCGGCCAGCAATCGCCCGAAACCTCGCCGACCAGCTGGGAAACAACACCGACGAAATCCTGTCCAGCACGGCCTGGCAGCACTTCTTCTCCCATGTCGCTGTCTTTGTTCCCAGCCAGGATTTGGACTACATGCAGGCCATCGTCCAGGCCCTGGAGGCCGCGGCCGCGCTCCCCGATTATTGGCAACGAGTACTGTCCTGGGCTCCGCAAAATGCAATGATCAACCCTGGACCCGTGGGCGCCTTTATGGGTTATGATTTCCACCTCGGCGAAGAGGGACCCCGCCTCATCGAGGTCAATACCAACGCGGGGGGTGCGTTCCTCAATGCCACACTGGCTCGGGCACAACTGCAATGCTGCGGCGACTCTGTGCGTGCGTCTTGGGCCGACGATTTCGACGCCGCGGTGATCGCTCAGTTCGAGAGTGAATGGCGCGCCCAGCGAGGCAGCGGACGCCCCGAGAGCATAGCCATTGTCGATGATCTGCCCACCGGCCAGCACCTCTACCCTGAGTTCAGGCTGGCGCAACAGCTATTGCGCAATAATGGCATCGACGCTGTCATCCTCTCCCCCTCTGATCTCCGCTATGCGTCAGGCGCGTTATACGCTGGCGACAAGCGCATTGACCTGGTCTACAACCGTTTGGTGGACTTCGGGCTGGAAACACCCGAACATGCCGCCTTGCGCTCGGCCTGGTTGGACGGCGGCGCTGTTATAACCCCCAACCCCCACACACATGCGCTGTTGGCGGACAAACGCAACCTGGCAGTATTATCAGATCACGCGACCCTTATGGGTTGGGGCTTGAGCCCTGAAAACGCCGAGTTGCTTCGCTGCGGCATTCCGCGCTCCGTACAGGTCACCGCCAGCAACGGGGAGGAGCTTTGGCAACAGCGGCGGCAATGGTTCTTCAAACCTGTCGCCGGCCATGGCAGCAAGGGCGTGTACCGGGGCAGCAAACTCACCAAAAGTACCTTTGCCCGGATTCTCGAGAACGACTATGTCGCTCAGGCCTATGTGCAGCCCTCCGAGCGTCTGGTTCTGGTCGATGGCGAGCGGGAAATGCTCAAGGTCGACGTGCGCTTGTATACCTATCGCGGCGCCCTGCTGCTGGCCGCCGCAAGACTGTATCGGGGTCAAACCACCAATTTCCGTACGCCAGGTGGCGGATTCGCGCCGATACTCCTTGGAGGTTGATCAAAGCAGCCCCCCTCAACCCGGCACCCCCCAATAGGTAGAGACAGCACGCTGGCTGGCGATACGTAAATGGTCTCCCTCCTGCTTACAGGTCGTCCATGCGTTCTACCTGTCGGACTAAGCGCTTGGTTTCGTGCTCTTCCATGTCCAGGAGCGATCGCACAAGCTCTGCAGCTCCCTGGATTTCTGCCTTACCAACGAGTGTCCGGTAGAGGCTGATGATTTGTTCATGAAAATCAAAGACTTCAGCGCTAATCGCGGCGGCATCCAGTTTAGTGTAGTGATCATCGCAAACTAGATGTGTCGTGATTGGATTATGCGGTATGTGGTCATAGACATAGGTGCGCATAGCCTTGGGGTCGGCCTGCCGCTCGAACCCCGCAACCATTTTCTCCATTGCAGTTTCGTGAGATGCCAAATAATCAAGCAGCAATGAGGCGCGCTCATCATCGTGACGTGAAGCGCAATGCGCCAGGCATTCCGCCAGACTTTCATGCAGCTTGCGGGTCCATTCAATCAGGTCAGAAAATGTTTTAATTTGCATGATCGATTTTTCCTCGATTAATCAGGTGAGTCTAATCATTGGAATTCAAACTGGAATTACTGGCAAATGCGCGCCAATCTTTCCTTCGCGGGATAAACATGGGAACACGCTTCTGATACTCTCGGTACTCTTCTCCAAAGAGCGCTATACATAAACCTGTATATTGAGGATGCCGCACAAAGCGATACACCCGTCCGTCACAAGCTGGTCTTGCTGACGTGCGCGATGCATCTGACGCCATCCCTGGAAGAAAATACCAATCCCGAGAAAAACGAAAGCATAACCGATCAACATGGCGATCATCATTCCGGTCTCACCCATCCCTAGTGAAAAGCGATGAAACCACAGAGAACAAACCGGTTGAGCTCCGAAACGTCCAGTCGATGTTCTTTGTGTTTCATTAACCCGGCTCCCTGTTGCTTTGCCGCTTGGCACGTTCAGCATCAGGGTTGAGTGTGCATGGCCCAGGCGGACTGACTATTTTCTGTGAATATGCTTGCGCAGCTTTTTCTCCTGCGCCTGGTGCTCCTTCATTTGGCTCATCATCTCCTGCATCATGCTTTTGTGTTCGCGCATCATGCTCATGCACTTTTCCGTGCTCATGGGCGCCATGTCCTCATCTTTGTTACCTGGCTGGTGCGACGTGCCCATATCCGTGCTTATGTTGTGCATGCCGATTTGCATGGCATCCATGTGCTTCTCTATCAATTGCTGGCGTTTTTCCGGATCTTGTTCGGCTTTTATCTTTGCCATCAACGCATGCATTTCCTGCATGTTCTCGTGCATCGATACCATATGCTGATCGTGCATTTCCATGGCGCCGCTCGTCTTTTTTTCGTCGCCGTGTTGATGACTGTTTTGGGCGAAGACGGGGAATGCAAAAATTGCGGTGAGGGCGATTACTCTGGACAGTGTTTTCATGTTGCTCTCCTGATAGATAAGCCGAAAAGTCGACTTTTTGGTGTAGGCTGAAATCATGGGATGTATAAAGTATCGACCGTTGTTTGAAACTAACTTCGGTTGTCAGCCTCTTTTCGGCCTTCTTCCAGGCCTCGGCGATAGGACTCCTCCGCATCCTGGTGTTGATGCTCTCCGTGACCGTGCCCACCATGGCCCTTGTGCATAAAAAAGTGCATCAACGGGCACAACAGGATAATCAAAAAGGGGAAATACGGAAGACTGTGAGCGCCGTGCTCCACAAAGATAAAATAGAGCGCTGCGCCAAGCAGTGTGAGCGTTGCCAAGCCGTGAAGGCTGGTCCAGTATCCGGGTTTGCTTGCCATTGGGTTTCTCCTATGTCGCCTGTTACCATGGTGTTGAAGGCAGTCTCCATCAACACCTCGAACCCGCGTTCTGGATAGCTCGACTGATCGCCTACGCCACCCGCGGTCTGAACATCTAGCTATCCTCGCCCAGCTTGACCACTCTTAAACGAAGGGCGTTGACAATCACGCTGACCGAGGATAACGACATTGCTGCCGCCGCAAAGATCGGCGAGAGGAGTACTCCCGCAAACGGATACAAAATCCCCGCCGCGATGGGTATGCCGGCCGAGTTGTAGACAAAGGCAAAAAACAGATTCTGCCGTATATTGCGCATGGTCGCCACAGACAACCGGCGGGCTTCTACAATACCCATAAGATCGCCGCGCAGCAGGGTAATGCCGGCACTTTCGATAGCCACATCGGTTCCGGTGCCCATGGCCACACCGACATCCGCCGTCGCCAGAGCAGGAGCATCGTTGACGCCATCACCGGCCATCACCACAACACGGCCTTCGTCTTTCAGGCGTTGCACAATTTTGGCCTTGTCTTCGGGCAGAACTTCCGCTTCCACCTCATCGATATGAAGTTGTCGGGCAACCGCTTCAGCCGATGTGCGGTTATCGCCTGTCAGCATTACCACGCGGATGCCATCTTTCTGCAGGGCCGAAATGGCCGCTTCAGTGGTCTCTTTGACCGGGTCGGCAATGGCGAGCAAACCACAGATTTTGCCATCGACGGCCGCGAAAATCACCGTGGCTCCGCTTGCACGGAGCTGGTCGGCTTCACCCTCAAAGTCAGACGTATCGACGCTTCCCGACTCCATCAACAGCCGGTTACCCAGCATTACCCGCTGGCCGTCAATTTTGCCGGTCACCCCTTTGCCATTGGGGGAATCAAAGTCTTCAGCGTCAGGCAGCGTCAGGCCCATACCTTTGGCTTTCTCGAGAATGGCGTGGGCCAACGGGTGTTCACTGCCTTTTTCCAGGCCACCAGCAAACCGCATCAGGTCCTCCTGGGTGAATCCCTCTGCGGCAACGAGCTCGGTGACCTGTGGCTTGCCTTCTGTCAGGGTGCCGGTTTTGTCCACCACGACGGTATCTACCTTCTCCATACGCTCCAGGGCTTCCGCGTCACGGATCAGCACACCGCTTTGCGCTCCCCGTCCTACCCCGACCATAATGGACATGGGGGTTGCCAGACCCAAAGCACAGGGACAGGCAATGATCAGTACGCTGACCCCCGCAATCAGGCCGTACGCCATGGGCGGTGATGGTCCCAAAAAAGACCATGCGACAAAGGTAATGAGAGCGATCACAATAACGGCGGGCACAAACCACCCCGCCACTTTGTCCGCCAGCCCCTGGATGGGCGCACGACTGCGCTGGGCACTGGCAACCATCTGCACAATCTGGGACAGCATGGTGTCACGGCCGACTTTATCGGCTCTCATGATGAAGCTGCCCTGCTGGTTGATGCTGCCGCCGATCACCGACTCCCCTGCCTCCTTACTGACCGCCAGAGGTTCACCGGTGACCATGGACTCATCCACATTTGAGCGTCCCTCAAGTACCTCTCCGTCCAGCGGCACCTTGTCGCCAGGGCGCACCCGCAGGCGGTCACCCACCTTAACCTGATCAAGCGCCACGTCGGCTTCCCCGCCCTCCTCGTCCAGCTTCCGGGCCGTGGCCGGGGCCAGATCCAGCAGGGCCCTGATGGCCCCCGAGGTTTTCTCCCGCGCGCGCAGCTCCAGCACCTGCCCGAGCAAGACCAGCACCACGATGACAGCAGCGGCCTCGAAATAAACCGCAACCGAACCGTCCTGCTGGCGAAAAGCGCCCGGGAACACCTGCGGTGCCAGTGTCGCCACCAGGCTGTAGATCAGCGCCACACCGGTACCGATGGAGATCAGAGTGAACATGTTCAGGTTACGGCTGAGGACGGATTTCCAACCACGAACAAAGAAGGGCCAACCGCACCAGGCGACCACCGGGGTGGCCAGAACCAGCTGAAACCAGTTGGATACTTGTGGCGACATAATGTGGTCGATGCTGAACAAGTGCCCGCCCATTTCAAGCACAAAAACAGGAAGCGCCAGGGCCAGACCAATCCAGAATCGACGAGTCATGTCAGTGAGTTCTGCGGAGGGTCCGTCATCGAGACTCACTTCCTCTGGCTCCAGGGCCATACCGCAGATCGGGCAGTCGCCAGGCCCCTGCTGGCGAATTTCAGCATGCATCGGACAGGTATACATCGTGCCCGGAGCTACAGGCTTTTCCTGCGCCTGATCATCGCTGAGGTAGTGTTCAGGATCCTCATCAAACCGGGACTGGCAGCGTGACGAACAAAAGTACCAGGTTTGTCCACCGTGCTCGCTCTGGTGCTCCGCCGTGTGCGGATCAACCGTCATTCCGCAGACCGGATCCTTGACGGCATGGCCGTCGTGATGCTGGTCGTCATGGTCATGGGCGTGTGAGTGTTCAGCCATTATGATCTCCCATCGTGGTACTCGCGTTAATCTCGATTACTGGTGTCAGTGGTGGTGTTCCTGAGAGTCCTCCTGTTCGGCTTGCCTGTCCCCCGCCGTTTTTTTCAGGAAGATCTGTTCGACAATCGCTATGACGATCATCGTGACCACCGCCACACCAATCACAAAGGGGTCGGTATTGAGCTTGACCCAAACAAAGCCTGCCAGCACCAGCACATCCAACAGGATCGCCGTGGCCGGCACCCATACATTGGCTTTCACGTCCTCGCGCAGGTAGCGCAGAATACCCCAATGAATGGCGACATCCATGATCAGGTAGAACACAATGCCCAGCGCGGCGATCCTCGAGAGGTCGAAAAATGCCGTCAGGATCAGCCCCAGCACCACGGTGTAGACCAGCGTGTGTTTCTGGATACTGCCCGGCATGCCGAAGTGACTGTGGGGAACCAGCTTCATTTCCGTCAGCATGGCCAGCATGCGCGAGACGGCAAAAATACTGGCCAGAATGCCACCCGCAGTGGCCATCATAGCTATGGCCACTGTGAACCAGACACCGTACTCGCCCAGTGCCGGCCGCGCAGCGGCGGCGAGGGAATAGTCCCGGGTCTCGATGATTTCGGCCAGCGAAAGATTACTTGAGACGGCAAAACCGACCAGCAGGTATATCACCACACAGGCCGCAATGGAAATCACGATGGCACGACCCACGTTGCGATGCGGGTCTTTTATCTCCGAACCGCTGTTGGTAATGGTGGTGAAACCCTTGAACGCCAGTATGCCCAGTGCGGTTGCCCCAAGGAAGTTGCCAACCGCTCCCGCTTCCCGACTGGAGGAAAAGTCGATGGCAAGACTGTCGGCAACCCAGACGCCCACAACCCCGACAATCAGTATGCCCCCGATCTTTAGCACCCCGATGAAAGACGCCACACCCTGAATCAGTCGGTTGCCCCGCAAGTTGATCAGGAACGCTATCAGGATGAGCGACACGCCGAGAACAGGTACCATGCGACCACTCTCATCGCCCCCAAAAAGCTGCATGGTGTAGGAGCCAAAGGTACGGGCAAGAAAGCTCTGGGCAACCACCATGGAAAAATACATCAGCAAGGCGTTAAACGCGGTTGGCAAGCGGTTTCCGTAGGCTTTGTGTAAATACATACCGATGCCACCAGCGGACGGATAGGCATTGGAAATCTTTATATAGGAATACGCGCTAAAGCTGACGACCACCGCGGCCGCAAGAAACGCCAGCGGGAATAGAGCGCCTGTCATCTGCGCCATCTGCCCGGTGAGCGCAAAGATGCCGGCACCTATCATGACGCCGGTTCCCAACATCACAGTCCCTGATAACGTCAGGCTACCTTCCTCGTAATGCGATGTTCTGTCCTCGTCTTCAGTCATGAACCCTCCGGTTGTTTACTTGCCCACCATCGACCTAGCAGCCCGTCGGACTCACGCCTGACAGGTTGGATTTAATTTTGCCGTACACGTCCACATCCCTATATCGTCCGTTGATAATGTTCAGAGCGCTTTGCTCGGCTTCACAGGCACCGCTTGTCCGTCTCTGTGGCGTATTAACGGGTAAAAATGGCCTTCACAGCGCCATTCTCAACACATTCATGCGTTTCACATTCCACGCCAGGGTCGCTAAGGTCCATTCGCCCGTAACCTTGTCCAGGCCTCGCATCGAGAACTGTCTCAACCCCATCACCTGTTTGATAATACCAAACACCGGCTCCACCGTTTGCTTTCTCAGCGCGTATAGCGCTCGCCCCGATTGGGTCGTCAGCTGGTGTTTCATCAGCACCACCGGGTTTTCCGTGATCGGCACCGAACTGTCAGGGGCGAAGCGATCAAATACGGACAGGTGATGTTGATCTTGCGCAACGGCTAGTGACGGCTGGATGTTGTCTTCGATACACCCCTGTACATTGGCCGCGCTGAAGTAGCCCGTGTCGGCCAGCAGGTCCGTTACGGTGCCCAATGCTTCGGGCAGCGTAGAGAGCTTGGTCAGGGCCGGTGTTATCTCCTGTTTGTCATTCGTCGCCTGCGTCATGTGCGTACTGACGACCAGCATTGTATCGGTGTCTACGCCGGCCTGGGCGTTGTAACACTGATCAAAGCCACCGCCGGAGACCGGCATGATGCGCGACTCTTCATCGGTCAAATTCACCTGGTCAGTATCACGAGGACCGGGCAGCGGTGGCTTAGGCTCCCGGCCCCGGGGCTTTTTTCCGGCGCCCCTCTGGGCCTGCCGTTTGGCCTGCTTTTGTTGGTATTCGGCTTGCTCACGTTCAAATCGTTCTTGCGCCCGCGCCTCAATTTTCTGCTTGGCTTCAGCCAGCGCCTCAAGCCGTGTTTCTCGACGGGAAATCTCCGCGGGAACGTCCATGCCTTCCGCGACCGGCGCTTGATCGGCCGCCTCCGCCTGTGCGGCGAGTGCCTTCACTTCCGCCTTGAGTTGCGCTTCGATTTTCTTGGCATGGGCGTAGGACAGCGCCTTATGTTCACTGGCATTTGCCTTCATCTTGGTGCCATCCAGGGCGATCCGGCCCAGCTTCATAAGATTCATCTCCCGCGCCAGCAGCAAAACCTGTACAAACAGGGCTTCGAACTGGGGCAAAAAGCGGCGTCGAAACGCGGCTATCGTGTCGTGATCCGGGTGCGTGTTGGCTGCCAGATAGCGGAACGCTATCGAGTCGTGGGTGGCGCGTTCTATGTTGCGACTGGAGTAAACACCGGTGGCATAACCGTAGATGAGCAGGCTTAGCAGTACGGCGGGATGGTGAGCCTGTGAGCCGCGTCCCGCATATTGTCGGGTCAGTTCAGACAGGTCGAGTTGATCGACTACGTCTGCAACAAAACGTGCCAGGTGGTCCTCGGGGAGCCAGTCCTGCATGGAGGGCGGAAACAAGTAATCTGTTTCTCGATCAGCGTTTATGAAACTTCCCATTACCTCATCCCGATCACTGCCAGCGTGGCCTTCATTATCTCACTTCCATGCTGTTTGGGTAAGTCCGACAGGCTGCTAGAACCACAGACGAACTCCGACAACAAACCCAATTTCGGACTCATCGCCCCCTTCATCGCGAATCCGGTCAGCCTTGTTACCCAGGGACCGGCTCCAATAGACACCAATGTAGGGGGCGAACTCTCTGGACAGTTCGTAGCGATAGCGCAATCCCACACGGACATCATTGAATCCGCTGGGGCGCTCATACGCTGCAGCATCCGTGAATGCCGCCGCCACCTCCAAACGCGGCTGAAGGTACGATACCTGAGACAGACGAATGTCATATTCGGCCTCAATCGTCGCGGCGATATCGCCGTCTTCGTTGACCGTAACAGAGTTGTCCATTTCAAATCGATAGGGAGCCGTACCAAACAGACTGAGAACAAAGTAGTTTTCCCGGTCTGCACCCGATGCCGTCGAACCCCGCGCACCGACGCCTCCCTGTATTTCCCAGAATGGGGCTATCAAGCGACTGATCAACACCTCCGCGCTCTCGAACTCGGAAGGCTCGCCGTCATCGCGCTCGTTGTTCCCCTCACTCTTGAAATATAGTCGATTTCTGTCCCCACCGTACCAAGCCAGCATGTCCCAGACTATCAGGTCGTCATCATTGTCCGTGTGGGTAACTTCCAGCCGGTCAAACAGTATCTGACCGGTTCGATACGACTTTATTGGCTCCGGCCAGTCCTCCTCTGAGGGTCCGGCAAACAAGGGAGCACTCATTCCAGCCACGATTAGATATATCACGATTTTCAGTTTTCTCATGGCTCCTCCTTAGCTAACCTTAACTACGCGGAACATTCCCGCTTTCATGTGATAAAGGAGATGACAGTGGAAGGCCCAGCTGCCAAGCGCGTCGGCATTGATCTGCAACGACACCACTTCACTGGGTTTGAGACTGATGGTGTGTTTCCTGGGCCGGGGATATTGGCCATTCTCCAGTTCCATCCACATACCATGCAGATGGATCGGGTGATCCATCATAGTGTCATTCACCATAATCAAACGCAGGCGCTCCCCATGGCGAAACGCCACGGGCCCGTCAACTTCGGTATACTTCACCCCGTCAAACGACCACATGTATCTTTCCATATTGCCGGTGAGATGGAGCTCGATGTCACGCTCTGGCTCCCTTTCGTCAGGCCAGGGATGGGCACCAATAAGATCACCATAGACCAGAACACGATGACCGACATCTTCAAGACCTACACCCGGCTCGTTAAGCCGACTGACCGGTTTTCTGGCAATCATCGCTGCACCGGGGCCATGCCCACCCGGCGCATGTTCGATGCCGAGCTCTGGCGCTGAGGGCCGCTGCCTCTCCATGGCCATTTCTTCACCAGGTCCCTCGTGCATATCATGGTGGCCAGCCGTGCCGGATTGATCCCCGCCAGAGAGCTCCATGTTCATATCACCCATTTCATCGGACATTCCCATGGCCGCCATCCCCCGCTCCGGTACCGGCCGCAGTTCGGGCACTTGCGCTTCCCGCCCCAATTCCGTCGCTAGCGTCCCGTGCACGTAGCCGCTGCGATCCATGCTTTCCGCAAACAGCGTATAGGATCGATCATCTTTCGGAGTAACAATGACATCGTAGGTCTCCGCCACCCCGATACGAAATTCATCGATTGTGACCGGCTTCACCGGCTGGCCGTCTGCGGCGACAACCGTCATTTCAAGGCCTGGAATGCGGAAATCAAAAAAGGACATGGCAGAGCCGTTAATAATTCTCAGGCGAACTTTTTCCCCCGGCCTGTAAAGCGCGGTCCAGTTGGTGGCATTGTCACGACCATTCATCAGATAGGTATAGGTGGACCCGGTCACATCCAGAAGATCCCGAGCGCTCATACGCATTCGGTTCCACATGGACCGCTCGGACCAGGTTTTTCCCAACCCCTGGCGTTTGATATCGGCCAGTGTGTCGCTCAACGTTCGCTGCTGGTAATTGTAATAGCCTTCCGCTACTTTCAGGTTGCGGAATACCTCGTCAGGGTCCTCAAAGGTCCAATCGCTCAGAATAACGACATGTTCCCGGTCCGCACCAATATCACCATCCGCGGGATCGATCACAAGCGGCCCCAGGTGGCCCAATTGCTCCTGCAACCCGGAGTGGCTATGATACCAGTAGGTCCCACTCTGCTGAACATCGTACTCGTAGTGAAACGTCTCTCCCGGCTTGATACCGGGAAAACTGACTCCGGGCACGCCGTCCATGTTCTCGGGCAGGATAATGCCATGCCAGTGGATGGACGTGTCCTCATTCAGCGCGTTGGTGACGTTCAGCCTCGCCCTCTGGCCTTCTTTCAGCCTAATCAGCGGCCCAGGCATACTGCCGTTGATGGTGATCGGTCTACCGATCCGTCCACCAATATTCAGATCCTCCCGGCGGATCTGCAGATCGACCGCATGGTCGGCGTTGATGACATCTCCATAGCTTCGGCCCATCGGGTAAGCCCATGCCGGCGCCATTTTAGCCAAGGCCAGTGCGGATACCGTCCCGAGAGCTGATCTGATAAACCGTCGACGGCCCGGTTTTATCGGCTTTTCCATCGCATAACCTCCATCTTTCGACATAATTAACGTGACTCCGGCACCCAGCACTGCGCGACGGACCTGCATCAATGGTGATCTGAACCAGTGGACCCGCGGGCGGTCAGAATTTGGTACTGCTCGGGCGACAGCTCAGGAAGTCGCCGCAAGAAGGCCACCAGACTCCAGATCCGTTCATCGTCGTGTCCAGGCCCCCAGGCTGGCATCCCGGATGCCTTAATGCCATGCTTGATGATCCAGAAACGACGGCGGGCTTGCGCTTCAATGTCGTTCTCGCCTTGAGCTTGCCGTGTCAGATTCGGCGGTCCCGGATAGAGTCCCAGGGTGAAATCGCTCTCGGTCTTACCCGGCTTGAGGTGACAGCCCGCACACATGTCGTCGTAGTCGGCGCCGCCCGCTAGCAACTGCGCGGGCTCATCCAGCTTCGCCGGCACCTCGATACCGGCCGACGACCGGGCGACGGAGTATTCCCTGAGGTTTTCGAGCGTCCAATAGACTAAAGGAGTATGTCGGTCATCTGCACCGACAGGGTAAAGACCCGAGTAAATGAACCCCAAGCCCGCCGCGACAACCATAACGGAAGCAACAACGACACACTTGACGCAAGACAGAAACTTGGGGAGCGCCATATTTTCTCCTTGAAAAATAAATTCCGGCTATGATTTACAGCTCGTGTTTAACCGGATTATTTACGTTGCCGTTTTTATCATGCCGAGAGTCATCGGTATGGGAGTCATCCGGCCTGGACACTTCCTGATGCATTTCGTCCACGCATTTCTGCATCATGGCCTGCACGACCGGGTCATCCCTATCCATCTTGGAAGGGTCCATATTCTTCATCGCCGCACAGTCAGGTTTTTCAGCCCCCTTTATGTGCTCGGCAGGGTCATGCGCCTGAGACGAAAGGGCTAGTAAAAGCGTCGGCAAGACAGCCTGCCAAGCGAGAGCTTTGCATTTCATGGTGTGACACCTCGGTTGTAAAGAATGTGAAGGCAACTCACCCATCTCATTTGCCACAGGCAGCTTAGCCAACAAGCCCTGTCGGTCAGATGACCCTATCATTACAATATTGTAATCATTGCGTAATCTTGCCATTGGGCACAGTCTACTAGACTGGAACAATACTGATCTGGAGAGACGCATCATGCGGCTGTTGGTTGTAGAGGACGAAGTAAAAACAGGCGACTATCTCCGTCAGGGGTTGGCTGAAGCGGGCTTTATCGTTGCGCTCGCGCGCAATGGACTTGACGGCCATCACCTGGCCATGTCGGAGTCTTTTGACTTGATAGTCTTGGACGTTATGCTGCCGGATGTGGACGGCTGGCGCATTATGCAGTCGTTGCGAGAGACGGACCGCCAGACTCCGGTACTGTTTCTTACCGCGCGCGACACAGTGGATGACCGCGTCAAGGGCCTGGAGTTGGGGGCCGACGACTATCTGGTCAAGCCCTTCGCCTTTGTCGAGCTGTTAGCCCGGGTACGCACGTTACTGCGAAGGAGCTCCACACCCGCCCTGTCGGAGCAGCTCCAGGTCGCCAATCTCACCCTCGATCTACCCAAACACCGCGTCACGCGCGCAGGCAGGAAAGTCAATCTCAGCCATAAGGAGTTTTGTCTTTTGGAGCTTTTAGCCCGTCGCCGGGGTGAGGTGCTACCCCGCTCTCTGATTGCTTCCCAGGTATGGGACATGAACTTTGATTCCGACACCAACGTGATCGATGTGGCGATTCGCCGGCTACGGGCTAAAATTGACGACAATTTCGAGCCGAAGCTGATCCACACAGTGCGAGGCATGGGATACAAGCTCGACGTGGAAGCCGATGATGAAGCTCACTAATCGGCGACCACTGTCACTGACTGCTCGGGTAATGGTCTTCGTCGGGCTATCCATCGGACTCAGCCTAGCCCTGCTCGGCAACCTGGTGATAAATGCCGTCGAACGCCACTTCGCGGAACAGGATGCCGGTGAACTGGTAGTGATGGCCGAATCCGTGTTCAAAGCACTGCGCAATGGTGGCGAAGGTCCAACACGATTGTACGATGCGCTGTCTAACGCCATCTCTGGACATCACGGTGTCTATTTCCAGGTGCGGGATCGACAAGACGTAGTTGTCTACGGCACACCAGGGGCGGATCTGTCGCAAGCGGCAAAAACCCTCATCCCGGTGACCGCGATTCATGCTGGCAACCTGAAAATCTGGCACGAAAACGACAAGACCTTTCGCGGTGTGCTCACGCAGAATGATGTCAGGGGCAAGAGTTACTCGGTCACTACGGCGATTGATATGGGTTTTCACCTGCAGTTTCTGCACAGATTTCGCTACAGCCTGTGGCTCATCATGAGCCTCTCCGGCATAATTACCCTGCTGGCCGCCTGGTACGGCGTGCACCAAGCGCATGCTCCCTTGCGCGGGCTCTCTGACAGAATAGGAGACATTCAGGCCGACCGACTGCACGTGCGTCTTGATCCTTCCTTGGTCCCATCGGAATTACAGGGCCTGGTCACTTCGTTCAATCACATGATCGGCCGACTGGAAGACAGTTTTGCTCGCCTGTCACACTTTTCCGCCGATATCGCCCACGAGCTGCGCACCCCCCTTTCCAACCTCATCACCCAGACCCAAGTCGGGTTAGGCAAGGCCAGAGGCCCCGAGGAATATCGTGAACTCCTGTATTCCAATCTGGAGGAACAGGAACGTATGGCCAAGATGGTCAATGACATGCTGTGGCTGGCCAAGAGTGACCATGGCCTGCTCAAACCGATACAGGCACCGCTGAATCTGGCCAGCGAGGTCGATGAACTGTTCGATTTTTTTGAAGCGTTGGCGGAAGAGAGGCAAATCGCTTTGGCATTGGAAGGCCAGGCACCGATCATCCAGGGGGACCGCGCCATGCTGCGGCGGGCAATTTCCAACCTGCTGTCCAATGCCATCCGTCACACGCCCTCGGGTGAAAAGGTGAGGGTTCGACTGGCCAGGCTTTCGGATCACCAGATTTCGCTGAGCGTGCAGAATCCGGGGCCAGTAATACCCGCAGAACACCTGCCAGACATTTTCGACCGCTTTTACCGTGTCGATCCCTCTAGAACACGACAAGGCGAAGGCAGTGGGCTCGGTCTGGCTATTGTCCGATCCATAGTCGAGGCGCATGGTGGACGCGTTGAGGCGGCCTCTGCCCAGAATAAAACCACGTTTACGCTCTTTTTCCCCAGCCGAGAGCAACACGTAGCGGACGAGATGGGCAACACAAAATCTAATAGATTCTGACGCGCAAATCGCAGGTCAGCTTTAAGTACAATTCAACAGCTATGGTGCTCTTTGCGGCAGCCGTGAACAGGCTGCGCAGGCAGGGGTGAATAAGGGCGAGGCTCGGAACGCGTTGGTCAGGGCAGTTTTCTTCAACCGACTGAGCGAGATCCTTGATCGCAGCTTCGAACAGCAGCGGTACCGCGCTAATTTAACTGTTGGCACTGAGTCGGCGGATCCGATTCTGGTCGACTTCAATGTACTCAACGTGAGTATCAGTAGCGCAGGATAGCGACTGGGCGCCCTGCTACTCCCAAAATCTATTTTAGATGGGTAAATTGATCGCTAAAATAATAAATAGCACATAAATATCTAATTTTAAACGATATTTGGCGGAGAGAAACGGTCAACGCCCTGGCGTCATCAGCGGGCGAAGCGGAATACTACCGAGCTTGATTGTTACGCAGTAACGCGAGAGATAAAACAAAAGCGCCCTATTCAAGCGCTCGCCTAAAGTGGGTTTTTTTGTTGGTAACAGCCCGAAGGCGCCTATAAGTCACTGATTTATAACAAGAGTTGGCGGAGCGGACGGGACTCGAACCCGCGACCTCCGGCGTGACAGGCCAGCATTCTAACCAGCTGAACTACCGCTCCGCAACCTGCTCAAACCAATAGGTTTGGCCAGGAAGCGAGAAATCATACAGTAAAACTTCGTCAAGTGTTAGCGAAAAAAGCATATTTTCATTCGCAACAAAAAAGCCCGCAATTTGTGCGGGCTTTGATTTGAATACAGGGTCAGTAACCCATTGAAAACTACATCGATTCAGCAAC
>Ga0307934_1000609_pt1 | contig 25601 bp, 11 predicted proteins | sample OrgLakmetageno90_FD_201838 | JGI IMG/M metagenome (GOLD analysis project Ga0307934, IMG submission 201838) | Saline water microbial communities from Organic Lake, Antarctica - #90 | ecosystem: Environmental > Aquatic > Non-marine Saline and Alkaline > Saline | place: Antarctica: Organic Lake...
ACCAGTTCTTCTAATAAGGCTTTTGCTTGTTCATTCATATTGCAAATTTTTTTTCAAAAAATGTGGCCTACAAAATACTTAAGCGATTTTTAAATTTAGCTCAGACACAAACTTTTTTACAGTCCCTTATTCAAGGACAGCGGGCGCCGGTGCAACAAAGAGGAGATACCACACAATATAATGCAGATGCTTTCAAGACCAATGTAGATGCTACTTCGAGTGATTTGGTGAAAAAAATGCCTGGTATTGAAGTTACTAGTTCAGGCGTTACAGCAAATGGAGAAAGTGTTCAGCAAGTATTGTTAGATGGGAAAAGATTCTTTGGTCAAGACCCGTTACTTTCCCTAAACACAATTCCTGCAGAGTTAGTGGACAAGGTTTTGGTTTATGATGAACAAAGTGAACAGTCAAAATTAACAGGCTTTGACGACGGAAACACGATTAAGACCATGGACTTAATCACCAAAAGTGGAAAGCAAAATGGGCAATTTGGGAAAATTTATGGCGGATTTGGTGAAAATGAGAGATATAAAGCGGGACTAAATTTAAATTCGTTTAATGGCGACCGAAGAATTACCATCTTAGGAATGTCTAATAACATCAATCTTCAAAATTTTGGGCAAGAAGATTTGGCGGGAATAAGTAGCAGTGGAGGCAGAGGAGGATTTAACCGAGGAGGGAACAATAATTTTATTACCGGTGAGCAAAATGGAATTACATCAACCAACTCTGGAGGAATAAATTTTACTGATAAATTGAGTAAAAAAATATCCATTGAAGGGAGTTACTTTTTCAACGCAACTAAGAATGAAACAAAACAAGAATTAGTTCGAGAAACATTCTTGGAAGAAGGTAGGCAGATTTACGAAGAGGATCAAAATTCTTCAAATGATAATATTAACCATCGGTTGAATCTAAGAATGGATTATGACATTGATGATAATAACAATATTTTACTTCGTTCTAGCTTTAGCTTACAAGACAATAGTTCAGAAGAATTGATAATTGGTAAAACATTTATAGAAGGAGAGGAATTTGAAAATTCAATTAGCAATAGATTTAATACGGATAATGAAGCAACTCAATTATCTAACAAGTTAACCTTTCAGCATAAATTTAAAAAAATAGGCAGAACAATAACCGCGGATATCAGTCATGAAGTTAGGCCTTCTGAAAGAGCTGTATTATTTGAAGATGTTTTAAATAATTCAAATACAGACTATTTAACTGATGCATCAACTCAACAAATAAACCCTTCGGTAAGTTATACTGAGCCGGTTGGTGCTGCAGGGCAAATAACAGCATCTTATGCTTATAGTTATGCAAGTCGAACTTCCGATGCAGCCGTATTTGAAGTAAATGAACAACGTCAAAATATTAACAAGATTGATGGTTTGTCAAACTCATTTACGAGCGATTATAGCTATCATCAACCATCGTTGAGATATTCGGTTCGTAAGATGGGGAGTAATTTCAACATAGGATTAGAGGTGCAGAATGCTGAATTGATGAATACATCAACTTCATTAGAAAATGGACAATCGAGTAAAACTTTTAATGCTATTTTACCTTCAGTAATGACTAGTTTGGAGCTTAATTCCAAAACAAGGTTCTTTGCACGTTATAGCGCTTCAACTACAGAGCCTTCAGTAAGTCAATTGCAAAATGTGCTAATTAATACCAGTCCTTTATTTGTAACCGTGGGTAACCCTTATTTGAATCAGACTTACACCAATTCATTGAGAATGGGAATTCGATATGTAAACACAGAAAAAAACAGAACGTTCTCAAACTTTAGCAGGGTAACCAATAGTCTGAATTACATTACAGATGAGACTTCTGTATTAAGTGCAGACTCTACAACTTCGGCGGGCATTGTTTTACAACGTGGAGTTCAAGTAATTTCACCTACAAATTTGGACGGTTACTGGCAGGTTCAAAATAATACATCTTACAGCTTTCTTGTAAAACCAATTAAGAGCAATTTAAACCTTTCAACGAATTTAGTTTACAGTAGGTTACCTGCGATTACAAATACGCTGATAAATTATACGAATTCATATTCGGCAGCGATTAAGCTTGGGCTTACTAGTAATATTAGCGAGAAAGTAGATTTCAACGTCTACTATGAATTAAACGGCACAAGAGCTATGAATAGCATTCAAGACCGCTCATCGAATCAGTTCAGCACCCAAACAATTGCAACAGAGCTAGATTTAACCTTGAAACATGATTTTGTTTTTAGATCTGATACTTATTTTCAGAAATACAATGGTTCCAGCAGTTCGTTTAATTCTATCTACACATTATGGAATTTAGGAATTGCGAAGAAGTTTTTGAAGAACAATTTAGGAGAACTGGAACTTTCCGTTTTTGATTTGTTAGGTCAAAATCAAAGTTTTACTCAAACGGTAAGTGCGCAATATTTAGAAGAGCGAAAAACAACGGTTTTGCAACGGTATTTGATGCTAACATTTACCTACCAAATCAGGAATTTTAAGAAGTAGTTGTAAGGGAGGTTTAACAGTTGAAAAATGCATATTAACGACTTGCATTGTTCGCCGTAATTTTAGTTTCAACACAAAATAATTACCATCTAAATAGCTTAGATTCTTTGGCTATTTAGATGAATTGCTTTAGTTCTACCAACAGTCGTTAATAACAAAGGCAAGAGGTGTAATTGTCAACTACACCAATGTTCAATAGTATATGAATCGCTTATTTCAATAAGCATCCTTTAATCAATTGCACGAAGTAATCTATTGTATCTTCAAATAATGAAAATACATGACCGGTTAAAAAGTAAATTGATTTTTACTTACCGTGGCACTGCTTGTATTTTTTACCACTTCCACAAGGGCAAGGTTCGTTTCTTCCCACTTTTGCTTCCACTCTCACCGGTTGGGGTTTCGGCCGCGGCGCTTCAGGGTTACCACCTTGCTGTTGTCCTCCATCACTACCTTTACTAAAACTAGGAACTTCGGTTCTAGAAGTTTGCAATTTGGGTTGTTGCTGAACCGGGGCATTGGCCTGTTGCACTTGTGGTTGCTGTTGTTGAGGTAAGTTACCCTTCATCAAGAAGGTAATAATCTCCTTGTTGGTTCTATCAATCATTTGCTTAAACAACTCAAATGCCTCAAACTTGTAGATTAATAATGGATCCTTTTGCTCGTAAACAGCTCCTTGAACAGATTGCTTTAAGTCATCCATTTCTCGCAAATGCTCCTTCCAAGAATTATCAATCATGGCTAAGATGACATTTTTCTCGAACGAGTTAATCAACGATTTAGCTTCTGTTTTGTAGGCTTCTTCTAGAGGAGTAACTACTTGAATTGTTTTCTTTCCGTCTGTAAATGGAACTACAATGTTCTCAAAACTATTGGAGTCGTCTTCGTAAACATCTTTAATTACCGGGTAAGCAGTACGAGAAACTAACCCAGACTTCGCATTGTAGCTCTTGTATGCAATGTCATAAATCTTTTCGGTCAATTCCTCTTCTTTCGAATTCATGAACTCTTGCTCGTTTACCGGACTATCCATGCTAAAGTTTCGAATTAATTCGAATTTGAAATCTTCGAAGTCTTTTCCTTCTAAGCCATACTGAACGATAGTTCCGGTAGAATCGTACATCATGTTAGAGATGTCAACATTTAATCGCTCACCGTACAATGCATTTCTTCGTCGTTTGTAAATTACCTCACGTTGAGAGTTCATTACATCATCATACTCCAACAATCGTTTACGAATACCAAAGTTGTTTTCTTCCACTTTCTTTTGCGCTCGTTCAATGGATTTGGTAATCATCGAGTGCTGAATTACTTCTCCTTCCTCTAAGCCCATTCTGTCCATCAGCTTGGCAATTCTATCGGAGCCAAACAAACGCATTAAATTATCTTCCAAAGAAACGTAGAATTGAGAGCTTCCCGGATCTCCTTGTCTACCTGCTCGTCCTCTCAACTGTCTATCTACCCTTCTTGATTCGTGTCGCTCTGTACCAATAATTGCAAGTCCTCCAGCCTCTTTCACTTCTTTTGTAAGCTTAATATCTGTTCCACGACCTGCCATGTTGGTGGCAATGGTTACCGCTCCTGATTTCCCTGCTTCCGCAACCACCTCAGATTCTCTCTGGTGCATTTTTGCGTTTAGAACGTTGTGTTTGATGTTTTTCATCTTCAACATTCTACTCAACAATTCTGAGATTTCAACAGAAGTTGTACCTACTAGAACTGGTCTGCCGGCTTTTACTAAAATCTCTGTTTCAGCAATAACTGCGTTGTATTTTTCCCGAGTGGTTTTGTACACTAAATCCTCACGATCATCTCTTGCAATAGGTCGGTTTGTTGGTATAACAACCACATCTAATTCGTAGATGTCCCACAATTCTCCTGCTTCCGTCTCCGCCGTTCCGGTCATGCCCGAAAGTTTGTGATACATTCTAAAAAAGTTCTGCAAGGTAACAGTAGCATACGTTTGGGTAGCTGCTTCCACTTTTACATTCTCCTTTGATTCAATGGCTTGGTGCAATCCATCGGAATACCGTCGCCCTTCCATGATTCGACCAGTTTGCTCATCCACAATTTTCACCTTGTTGTCCATCACCACATATTCCGTATCCTTTTCAAATAGGGTATAGGCTTTAAGCAACTGGTTAATCGTGTGAATTCGTTCTGCTTTTATGGAATAGTCTTGAATGATTTGATCTTTCTCTACAACCACTTCTTCGTCACTTTTCCCCGACTTTTCTGCTTGTCCAAGAAGCGTGCTTAAATCTGGTAGTACGAAGAAATCTTTATCTCCTCCAGTTCCAGATAGTAGGTCGATACCTTTTTCTGTTAATTCTATAGAGTTATTTTTTTCATCAATGGTAAAGAACAATTCAGCATCCACAAGGTGCATTTCCTTGGATTGGTCTTGCATGTAGAAATTTTCTGTTTTCTGAAGTTGCGCTCGAATACCAGGCTCACTTAAAAACTTAATTAATGCTTTGTTCTTTGGCAAACCTCTAAAACTTCGAAGTAAAGCCATTCCACCTTCTTCCGACAGCTTTTTCTGTTCTTTCGAATCACCGCCTTCTGCTGTCAACTTCTTCTTTGCATCTGCAATTAACGTGGTAATTAATTTTTTTTGTGCGCTTACTAATTTGTCGATTACTGGTTTTAATTCAGCAAACTCGTGAATGTCTCCTTTTGGGGTAGGACCTGAAATAATTAAAGGTGTTCGAGCATCGTCAATTAAAACAGAATCTACCTCATCAATAATGGCGTAGTGCGGCTTTCGCTGCACCAATTCTTCCGGAGTTCGAGACATGTTATCTCTCAAATAATCAAAACCGAACTCGTTGTTGGTTCCGTAGGTAATGTCTGCTTGGTAGGCTGCTTTCCGTTCTGGCGAATTGGGTTGGTGGTTATCGATGCAATCGATAGTTAAGCCATGAAACTCAAATAAGGGTCCCATCCACTCGGAATCTCTTTTTGCTAAGTAGTTGTTCACGGTAACTAAATGAACACCTCTTTCTGCTAAGGCATTTAAGTAAACAGGCAAAGTTGCAACAAGTGTTTTTCCTTCACCGGTAGCCATCTCTGCAATTTTTCCAGTATGCAAGGTTATTCCACCAATCAATTGAACATCGTAGTGAATCATGTCCCATTTGATTTCTGCGCCGGCAGCATTCCAAGTAGTTGACCAATGCGCTTTATCTCCCTTCACCTCAATGCTATCTCTTTCTGCTGCAAGGTCTCGATCCATGTCAGAGGCAGTTACCTCAATGCTTTCGTTCTCTGTAAATCTTCTAGCTGTTTCTTTTATGACGGCAAATGCTTCAGGTAAAATTTCTAATAGTACTTCTTCTATTTTACCATCAATACTTGCTTCTATTTTATCTATTTCTGCGTAGAGGTCTTCTTTCTCATTAATATCTGCAGTCTGATCTACTTTGGCTTTTAGTTCCTCAATACTTGATAGTTCAGAAGAAATATGTGCTTGAATTTTACCTTTAAATACAGCTGTTTTGGCCCGTAATTCGTCGTTGGTGAGACTTGCTAAGGCAGGGAATACTGCCTTAATCTTCTCCACCATAGGTGTTACATCTTTTAAATCTCTGTCTGCTTTACTTCCCATTAGCTTTTGGAAAGTCTTAGTTAGTGCTCCGAACATAGTTATATTTTCTGTTGGGTAATTTTATGAAAACGAGAGCAAAGTTAATCAATTAAAGACTGCCTTTGGGCTCCTATTGTGCTTATCCTTTGGCAATAGTCAGACCTTTTTTAAAAGTCGGACAAGTTGTCGTTGGAACATAAAAAAAGGCTGTTCCAAATGAATGAAACAGCCTTTATATCAGTTTTATATCGCTAATACTCGTCTTCGTTAAAGAAGAAGTCTTCTTTGGTGGGGTAGTCTGGCCAAATGTCCTCAATGGTTTCATATGACTCTCCTTCGTCTTCAATTTCTTGAAGATTTTCAACTACCTCTAATGGGGCTCCAGCTCTAATTGCAAAGTCGATTAACTCGTCTTTTGTCGCTGGCCAAGGTGCGTCTTCCAAATAGGAAGCTAATTCTAATGTCCAATACATTTCCCTTCTCGTTTTTGATTCTTCGCAAAAGTAATTTTTTTGCTTCTATAAATCACGTATTTAAAATTTCTTTTCAACATCTTAGTTTTCTGCTAATCAGTAGTTAGCTATTTTTTAGGTACCCAGGCTATTTCATTAGCATCTAAATCTTTCGTCAATTTTCGCGATAATGTAAAAAGGTAATCCGACAAGCGATTTAGGTAGGTAATGATCTTTTCATCCACCTCACTTTCCTCTGATAAGTGCACTGCAATGCGCTCCGCCCTTCTGCAAACGCAACGGGCGATATGAGAATAAGACACCACAGTATTTCCTCCTGGAAGCACGAAAGACCTCATTTCTTCCAAGAGATCGTCCATTCTGTCGATTTCGTCTTCTAAAAAGGTAATGTCTTTTTCAAATAATTCGGGTAGAACCATTTTAGACTTTCCGGGCTCTGCTGCCAAATGCGAACCAATGGTGAATAAACGGTCTTGTATTTCTAGTAATACAGTGATATCTTCTTTGGCAATATTCTGGTCTCGAATTAGTCCAATGTAGGAATTTAGCTCGTCTACTGTTCCGTAAGATTCAATTCTTAAATGGTGCTTCGGTACTCTTGTTCCTCCTATTAATGAGGTAGTTCCATTATCGCCTTTTTTAGTGTATATTTTCATGTATTATCGATTCTTTTGTTCCAATTCTTATTATCGTACAAGAATACGCATGCGCATTGGAATTGTTCAGCTATTTGTAAAAGGAATGCTTAAGGAATTAATTTGTGGTTTTACTTTTCGAAAGAGGTAATGGATTTATTCACTTCATCACTCTCAATATTACCATCTCTTAAACGAATGATGCGATGCGCATGTTGGGCTATATCCTCTTCATGCGTTACTAGGATAATGGTATTGCCTGCCTTATGAATAATATCGAATAGGCCCATAATTTCATGGGAAGTTGTAGAATCCAAGTTACCAGTAGGTTCATCGGCTAAAATAATGGAAGGAGAGTTGACTAATGCTCTGGCAACAGCTACTCTTTGGCGCTGCCCTCCGGATAGTTCGTTTGGTTTGTGCTCCATCCGATCGCTTAAGCCTACTTCCGTTAAAACTTCCACTGCTCGCTCGTCTCTTTTCGATTTAGATAGGCCGGCATAAATTAATGGTAACGCTACATTATCTAAAGCCGTTGCTCTAGGTAACAGGTTGAACGTTTGAAATACAAAGCCAATTTCTTTGTTTCTAATTTGCGCTAAATCATCGTCAGAAAGCTGACTCACATCTTGATTATTAAGAATATATTTGCCTGATGTAGGAGTGTCTAAACAACCTAACAAATTCATTAAGGTAGACTTTCCTGAGCCGGAAGGTCCCATTAATGCTACGTATTCATTCTTTTGAATGGAAAACGAGATCTCTTTCAAAACTTTAATTTCTTGTTTTCCTAAACGGAAGTTTCGGACAAGTTTCTCTATTTCAATAATCGGTCTTGATTCCATAGTTTCTCAAAAGTAATTCTTTAAATACAATGTTAAACCGCTTAATGATAAACGGTAAAATGTTCTTTGGCTTGGTCGGTTTTGAAAAACACAAAGCCCATAGCATAGCAGTCAATTGTAACAGTAACGCTTGGGTGGCTCTGAATTACTTTCCAAGTTTGCGTCATTTCTTTAGACCAGTAAATGTCATCAAAAACGAAAATGCTGTGTTCGTTTGCAAATTGTAATGCTTGCTCAAAATAGCGTAGCGTTGGCTCTTTACGGTGATTGCCGTCAAAAAAAACGAAGTCAATCGCTTTTAAGTTCTCTAACGTTTTTTGAAACGTTTGGTCGAAATTACCAACCACAAGCTCTACGTTTTCAATGTTCAGTTTGGTGAAGTTGATATTTGCAACCTTAGCAATTTCTGTAGCACCTTCTAGGGTGGTAAGCTGGCTTTTAGAATTACCTTTCGCAAGGTAAGCACTCGTAACTCCCAAGCAGGTGCCTAGCTCCACCATTTGCTTTGGTTTAAAGTGATGCACAAACCGGTATAGAAGCTGGGCCGTTTTGGCAGGTTTTAAACTATTTTTAGCAATGGTTTTTATGCTTCTCTCCGCCGAGGAACCTAAGGTAGAACCAGCACCAAGGTCATTTACGGTAAGCTCCTTTTGTGTAAGTAAAAGCTTAGCTCTAATGGATTCTATTTCGCTGAAAACGTAGAATTGAGACTTTTCTTTGAATAATTTTTCGTGAAGTTCAAAAACAAAAGGGGAGTGGATTCCATGCAAGTGTATACACCGAGGCAGGTACAATAGATATTGCCAGATTTGCCACAATTTATTTTTCATCTTCCGGTAAACTTTCCCACTCTTTAAACTTGTCTATGTCTGTTTTTAGTGAATTAGTTACAAAACCGATAACGGTAATGTCATCTAAAAAACCCGTAATTGGAATGAAGTCAGGGATAACATCTAAAGGCATAACAAAATAGAAAACTGCTGTTGCTGCATACAAGATTGTTTTCCACGGAACTTCTTGGTACTCTTTTTTCCACCAAGCGTGCACCAGTCGAAGAAGCGCCTGGAGATCTGACCAGGCGCTCTTTAATTTTCCTTTTTTTTCTTCCGCTTTTTTCTTTGCTTCACCCAATAACTCAGAGAGTTTTTCTCCGTTTTCCAGGAGTTCCTCTGTTTTGTTTTTGGCCTTTGCAAAGCCGTTGGGCTCTTGATTGGTATCTTTCATTTTACCAAATAACTGCTTTGGCAGAATCTGTATTTACCATGGGATCCTTGGCAGAACAACCAAAAGCTTCAGCAAACTCACTCATGTTAGCTAGAGGCCCTTTTACCCTGTATTCGCCGGGAGAGTGAGAGTCAGTAGCAATTCGCTTTCTCAATTCTTTTTCTGTCATGTTCATGTGCCATACTTGTGCCCATCCTAAGAAAAAGCGTTGTTGGTAGGTAAATCCATCAATTGGTTCAGGTATTCCTACTCTTTCTAATTCTTTTTCCAAGGCATAAAATGCCATGGTTGCGCCGCCTAAATCAGCAATATTCTCCCCCAAGGTTAAACTTCCATTTACATGAATATCTGCTAGTGGATAATACCCGTCAAATTGGCGAACAACGACATCAGCTCTGGCGTCAAATCGGGCTCTATCTTCTTCCGTCCACCAGTTTGCTAAGTTTCCTTTAGCATCGTATTTGCTGCCTTGATCGTCAAATCCGTGACTAAATTCGTGACCAATTACTGCACCAATTCCCCCATAGTTGAGCGCCGCATCCGCATCAATAGAGTAGAAGGGAGGCTGTAATATTCCGGCAGGGAATACAATTTCATTTTGTGAAGAACTGTAATAAGCATTTACCGTTTGCGGTGTCATAAACCATTCGTCTTTATCCACGGGCTGTCCCAACTTCGCTATCATTTCGTTAAAATTGAATTTCCTTGTGTTCATGATGTTTTGAACTTGGTTGTCAGCAGAAATTTCTAAAGTAGAATAATCTGTCCATTTATCAGGATACCCAATTTTCATGTTGAAAGCATCTAGCTTTTCTAATGCTTTCAATTTTGTTTCTTCGCTCATCCAATCCAGTTGTCGCACTCTTTCTTTGAAAACAGTTCTTAAATTTTCCACCATTTGACGCACATCTGCTTTTGACTCTTCCGGGAAGTGTCTTTCTACAAAAGCTTTTCCAACTAATTCTCCTAAGCTACTGTTCACTTTTCTAAGTGCTCTCTCTTCTCTTGACTTCATCACTTCAGTTCCACTTAACGTTCTGTTATAAAAGTCAAAGTTTTGATTCACAAAGTTAGAGCTCAGGTCAGAAGCATACGCATCCACGAGTTTCCATTTGGAGTATATTTTCCAATCCTCTAAAGGAACCTCTGCTAAAAGCGTATTCAACCCTTTCATGAATTCAACTTGACCTACTATGACATTTTCGACATTGTTTAACCCTACTGTTTTAAAATAAGTCTCCCAATTTATGTTGCCCGATAGTTTGGCTAATTCTTCTCTATTTAGTTTGTTGTAGGTTAAATCGGGGTCTCTTCTTTCTACCCGAGTCATGGAAACTTTTGCCAAGCTTTCCTCTATAGCATAGACTTTACTTGCGAGTACTTCTGTGTTTTCCTCACCAAGCAACGTAAATATTTTTGAGAGATGAGTTTTATAAGCTGTCTGAATTTCGACCGACTTTTCATCGGACTTGGTGTAGTAGGCTTCATCTGGAAGGCCTAATCCACTTTGCGATAAGTATGTAATGTATTCATCGCTTTTTTTATCATCTTGACCTACATAAACACTGCTGAAAGAACCAATTCCATATGCTTTCCAAGAAGCATTTAATTGAATATAATCTGCCATTGTTTCAATTGCTGCTAGTTGATCTAAAAATGCTTGTAGCGGCTGAATACCTAGCTGTTCTGCTTTTGCAGAATCCATTACGCTTTTGTAGAAGTCTCCAACCTTTTGTTCCAAACTACCTTTTTCAAACTCTTGCGCAGAAAACTCACTAAATATCTTTTTTAGTTTCGCATTATTCGAATCTGTAACGACATTGAAACTACTCCATCTGCTCTCCGTTGAGGGAATCGGATTGTCTTTCAACCAACCTCCGATAGCGTATTGATAAAAATCATTACACGGAGAAACGGTGGTGTCTAAATTACTTAGCGCAAACGCCGGTGTTTTTTTTATCTCGATTTCAGCTTCTTCTTTTTTTTGCGGAGCGTCGCAGGCTAAAAGACCTAAGCCTAAAACTACAGGGAGGATATATTTATTCATGTTTTTTATTTTTTTCAAACTTAATTGATTTTGTGTCTTTCACAAACACTTCTTAAAAATTGGGTAAAAAAAAAGCGCCTCGAACTTCGAGGCGCTTTCCATGTATTTAGTTAAATACGACTATTGAAGAATTAACTTTTCGTTAATCACATTTTCTCCATCTACAATGGTGATGAAATAAACACCTTTGGATTCTCCATTTAAGTCAAACGACTTATTGAAGTTACCTGTTGCGTTGTTCACGAATTCGGAGGTAATAACTCTTCCACTAATATCTCTTATAGAAATATTAATCGTTGCGTTATTAAATCCATTCGATCTAATTTCAAATATTCCATTTGTTGGGTTAGGAACTAACATGAATTCAGAAGAAACGACTTCTACATCATTAACTCCAACTGTATTTCTACAAATTGTTAAATCTGTCCATCTCATTGGGAAAATTTGGTAACCACTTGTAAAAGGAGAAGAGTTGTCAAACTGACCACCAATTCCAAATATTCCACAAATTGTATCACCTGGAACGATTGGCGCACCTCTAGCAACCAATGTATCATTGATGTCTGTATCAGAATCAATTCTCATGGTGATTGTATCTGTACCATTCGTCATGTCAATGTTAGAAGACCCGGCGCCACTAGTGCTAAGTGAAACCCAACTTGTAGGAATACTTAAGTACTTAGATTCGGTTGTTTCATCAAGGTCAGTTACTACAATCGGCGCTGGAATAGCTACTCCAGTTGCAATGATTGAGATTGAATCAACTCTAATTTGAGTTAATCCATTGAACTGATCAACGTAACCGCGTACCATAATGGAATCACCCTCTGTAACTACGTAATTGCTTACGTCAACAAAGTTGAAGATTGTTATTCCTTCTTGTACACTGCTACTCATATCGATAATAGTGAAAGAAATACCTGCATTTCCATCTATATCAATTCCAGTTACAATACCTGAAGTAAAACAATCAACGTTAGCTGAATCTGCAACACCTGTTATTGCATCTTCTGTGTTAATTGTTCCAATTGGGTAATAAGGAATAACAGCTGGTAAAACCAATCTACAGATTGTTAAATCTGACCATCTCATTGGGAAAATTTGGTAACCATCTGTAAAAGGATTAGAGTTATCAAATTGTCCACCAATACCGGATAGTCCACATATCGTGTCACCTGGAACAATAGCACCTAAAGAAGTTAAGCTATCGTTAATGTCAGTATCCGAATCAATTCTCATCGTAATGGTATCCGTACCGTTTGTCAAATCGACGTTAGATGAACCTCCGCCACTAGTGCTAAGAGAAACCCACTGATTAGGCATACTCAACCACTTAGATTCTGTTGTTTCGTCTAAATCAGTCACTGCAATTGGAGTAGGCAAGGAATTACCTGTTGAGATAACTAATATGGAATCTGGAGATAATTCAGTCAATCCATTAAATTGAAGAATATTACCGTGAACCAATATTTCATCTCCTTCTGTTACAACATAATTACTAACATCGTTGAAGTTAAAAATATTCATTCCTTCTTGAACACCGCTAGAATCTTCTACAATGGTGAACGATATTCCGTTGTTACCATCTAAATCAATTCCAACAACAACCCCTGAAGTCCATGCATCAGTTCCAAGAGAATCTGCAACTCCACTTGCATCTTCCGTATTAAGAACTTCAATAGCATATGTAGGATCTCTATCGTAAATATTAACGTTGTCAAAAGCCATTCCTTCGTTGTTCGTATTTCCGTCAGATGCAAATGCAACTCTTAAATTAATTTGAGAAAGTCCACCTAGTCCATTTAAGTTATGACTAGCTGTAATCCATCCACCAGAACCTGAAGCTCCATTTCCTGACCACCCGTCTTGTGCAGGGTCAATTTGATTCAACGCATTAACCGTTCCATCATTGTACCAGTTTAAGAAATCGCCCAAAGCACCAACTGTTTGCCAAGTTGCTCCACCATCTACAGATGATTGCAACAATGCACCGTCCCATGAGGTTTCAATGTCATACCAAATATCTAGGTTAATCCAAGGATTGGCTACTCCAGTAAAGTCTAAACATGGGCTATTAACGTAGCCTAATGAATTGTCAGCATAGTTTCCTGTCAGGTTGGTTACCCAAGCCTGAGTTCCGTCAGATGCAGTATCAATAATCGCACCTGCAGGTGTACCTAATGCCCAAGTTGAAACGCCAGTTACCAACCAGTCTCCATTTCCTGTTTCGAAACTTTCAAGGTATGGAAAAGCAGTAATGTTTGCTGAGCTAGTTACCACTGCACTTGTAGTATCGTTCAATGAATCAATATCATTGTTTAAGTCAACATAAGCAACAAGATTATAATTTCCTACAGCACTTAAGTTAGCTGTGGTTGTAAAATTGTACACTGCCGTTGCTCCTGAGGCAATGCTACCTGTAAATGTTTCAGGTGTAATAGATACTCCGTTTAACGAGTAACCTACACTGAATGATGTTTGTGTTGCAGAACCTCTATTTTCGATTTCAATCGAAACTGTTTCAGTTGCAGATAGTCCACAACCAGAGTTTGGTGTTACTATCGCTGTTGCTGCAATTTCATCAGCAGGGGCTTGGTCAACTGTTACGTCATCAATACCCATATCGCCATAGAATTGTGTTCCACCTCCATCTTCAGCTCTAAATCTGAATTTTACAATACTTGTGTTATAAGTATAAGAACTAGCAAGGAAGCCAAAGCGTTCCCATCCATTTGTTCCTTGTTGTAAGACACTAACTGTATCCCAAGTAACTCCATTAAATGCTTCAATAAATAAGATATTAGCTGGGCTAAAGTTATTACATTGAGTAAAATAGAATTGTAGGTATGGAGCTGTTAACGATGCTACATCTACTTCCGGTAACTCTAATATAACTCCTGCGTCTGGCACCGAGAAATCTAGGGCTGCAAAGTTACCTGAATTACCCGTATGGTCTGCGGGAACTGCAGAACATTGAGTAGTATTCCAAAAGATACCCGGAGACCCGATTACCCAAGGTCCACCTTGAACAGCAGATTGTGCCCAACACGTTGGAGTGCTTGGAGCATCAAAAGACTCTGCAAAAGGAGCTGTAAAAGGCACGCAGTCTGTTATGAAGGAAGCCACGGTAGACCACAAACTTGTGTCTCCAGGAGCACAAATTGATCTTACATACCAATCGTGTGTCGTAGAAGAAGCTAAACCTGTAACAGTTATAGAATCTGAAGTGACAACCAATTGGGTTCCTGAACCTGCTGTAAAGTTAGCAACACCAATACTGTACTGGTATTCTGGAGCAGTAACTGAATTCGTATCGTTCCAGCTTAGGTCAGCTCCTGTAGTTGTTACCACAGATGTGACAAGGTTAATTGGAGCGAAACAACTCGGTGATTGTCTTAAAACAATGTTGTCAAAAGAGAAACCATCAGAGGCTGTTGGACTTGTAGCAGGGAAGTTGTCTTCTTGCCCAAAACGTACTTGGAAAGTAGAAGAGACTGTTTGACCTGCCGCTGTAAGTGCAGCGTCAACATCAATTGGCCCAACACTGCTATAAGTTCCCGTACCAGGTCTGTTTGCATAAAGGTCATAAATACCAACCCAGCTGTTTGCGCTATTTCCTCTTACCCATACGCTATCATTGGCATGGTTCTCTTCGCCATGGTTAGCATAGTCAAATAACAACTCTAAATCAGTTGCTGAATTATAAGAGGAAATGTCAAGGGTTAAAATTAAATTATTGGCAATAACGGTTGACGTTGTTATTGCATCTAACGTTATTGCTCCCGTCCCCGCAAAAGATTGAACAGCGTCTGTTCCAAATCTCGCTCTGCCATTAACGTTATTTGTTTCAAGATTCCAAGTGTATGATGGATCGCAAACTAAATTAGCGTTACCATTTGCTGTACCAGTGTTGTTTTCCCAATCTTCAATGAATGGTAGAACTGTAGCAACAGTTGGAGATGGGCAAAGAGTTGTAAAACTATTCGCACCTGTCCAGTTACTTGTATCAGTAGGTCCTGAACCACAAATAGCTCTTACATACCAATCGTACGTTGTGCCATTAGGCAAGCCTGTAAATACAGTGAATGTATCTACATTTACTACCGTTTTTGTTCCTGACCCAACAGTATAACCTGATGTTCCGTATTCTACTTGCCAAGAAGTAGCAGTTCCAGCCTCAACCCAGCTCACTAGAGCAGTATCGTTTCCAACAGTGACCGTTGCTTGTGAAGTAGGTTCTGTACATGCTGGGATAGGGCTATAATAAGCGATTACTGTCCATGTTCCGTCATCAACCTTGTTTTGAGCTGTTCCACAACCTGAGCCTCCCCAAGAACGTTCAGCATGCATTTCAATTGAAACAGCACCCGTTGCTCCGTTAGCAAAGGTTAAACCATCTCTAGAGTAACTAAAAGTACCTCCAGTAGTTCCTGCGCCATCATTTCCAGAACCTTCAAAGTTCATCGTAGTTGGAGAGTATAGGTAAGAACCTTGCTCCCCCATCCAAGCGCCGCCTGCAGCTGTCATATCGTAAAATGTACTAACACTATCAACTCTATTTCCTGTTGGAATTACTACTGATAGTGAACCTGGACAACTTGAAGGACTTGGATAAGAAACTGCATCATCAGTTGGAATGTCGCCGCTAGCATACGTGGCACAAGCAGCTCCTGCTGGACACTGAAACGCAGTTGTAAAGCTTGAAACTAATGACCAATTACTGGTATCTGTTGGTGCACAAATAGCTCTTACATACCAATCGTAAGTTGTAGAGCTTGTCAAGCCATTCACTAATTTGAAAGTATCCAAATTCACAATAGAGTCAATTCCTGTTCCCAAAGTGTAACCGGTAGGACCATATTCAATTTGCCACTCTGTAGCTGATCCTTGCTCTACCCAAGATAGAGTCGCATTATTTGTGCTTACACTTGAAGTGCTTAATGCATTTGGTTCAATACAAGCTGGTAAAGCACTGTAATAAGCGATTACCGTCCATGTTCCGTCGTCTACTTTATTAACAGCAGTTCCACAACCAGTTCCTCCAAATGTTCTTCCTGCATGCATTTCTATAGAAACTGTGCCGGTAGCTGCATTCGCAAAATTCAATCCACCTCTAGAATAAGAAGCAGTACCTGCAGCATTAGTTGCAGGGCCACTTATAATTGCGGGCTCTCCATTCATTGTTGCAGGCGAATAAAGCCAAGATGTTTGTTCAGAAATCCAACCGCCTCCTGCAGCAGGTGCAGTCATATCGTAAAAAGTACTTACACTATCTATTCTGTTTCCAACAGGAATGGTTACTGAAACCGCAGATGGACAAGTAGAAGTCCCAGGTAGTGCAGTAAATGCTCTGTCCGAAGGAATATCGCCTGTTGAATAAGTAGCACATTCAGCTCCTGTAGGACATTGAAATGCTGTTGTAAAGTTTGCCGCAATTGAAAATCCACTTGAATCAGCAGGGCCGCATATTGCTCGTACTCTATAATCATACATGGTTGAAGAAGATAACCCGCTTAAAGAATAAGGGTTAGATGATGTTGTATCTCTAACTGATATTCCTGAACCGGTTACGCCGTATTCAACTTCCCATAAGGTAGCCGTCCCGTTCTCTGTCCATGCTACATCTGCAGTTGTTTGTGCAACATTTGATGCGAGCAAAGTAGAAGGGGCAGAGCAACTTGCACAAGTTGAAACTTCAACTAAATCAATTGACATGTCGCTCCTAAAGCTAGGGTAGTTTGACATATTGAACTCTATATATATAGTTTGTCCAATGTAGGAGGCCAAATTAATCCCTGCATTTAACCATGGATCTGAACCGGCAGTTTGAATCTGCCCTGAAGAAATGAATTCATTTGTAAATGGACCAGTAGCTGAAGTTCCAACTCCAACAGTTAAGTCGCCCATATCTGCTCCATAAGCATGTAACCAAAATGATAACTCTGCATCTCCAACGGCGCTCGTTAAATCGATTGCTGGCGTTACTATGGAACCTGAAGATCCGCCTGAAGCTTCGAAATTCATATAGTTGAGACCACTGTGAGCTACATCTGCTCCTGTATTTAAAGATGTTGCGTTATCAGGTATTTCCCAATTTCCACCTGAAGCACCTATGTTTCCGGTCCAACCTGCGTTATTATTGTCAAACTCTTCTGTGAAAATAACAGAAAGATTTCCAGTTGTACAAATAACTCCTTGAGCTGGTACAAATGTTGTTGCGAAAGTAGAGTTCGAAGTTCTTGCACTGGTATCAATTGCGCTACAAACTGAACGAACATTAAATTCATACGGTGTAGAAGGCGATAGTCCAGTTATAACAGTATTCGGATTGGTATTCACAGTGATTGAAAACCTTCCTGTACCTGCTGTAAAACCTGCAGTATCATACTCCACTAGCCATTCGGTAGCTGTTCCATTCTCATTCCAACTTATGCCAGCATTGGTTGCATTGGCAGAGTCAATGGTTAAAGCAGAAGGGACAGCGCATGAAGGCGCCACCTCATAATTAAAATTGTCTATACGTATGTAATCGAAAGTATTAGTTAAGTCATGGGCAAACACGATATATTGATCTGTACCATTGTAGCCGTTCGCTGCACTAAGCGTAACTACCACTTCCTGATAAACATCTGCTGTTGCAAAGGTTACAGTTGAAATTGGATTAAATGTCGCACTTGGACTTGGAGACGCAACTGTACCAACAATTAATTGGGTAGTTGGGTCATCTGAATTTCCTTGAAAACGAATTTGCTTATCACCCGCAGTTAAATCAGAAAATTGAGGGCTGATAGCAATTAAGGTATCAGCATTTTGAGTGTAGCGAAAGTAGTTGTACATGTATAAGGCATTTGAACCGGCAAATGGTCCGTTCGTGCCTGTAAATGCTCTAACTTCAGCATAAGCGTTTGCAGGATCATATGAATTGTATTGATCCCAGCACTGAGGAGCATCATTTACAGCGTCGCTTTCAAAGTCTGTAAAATAAGGTGCAACAATTGCACTACAAAAGGTGGTGAAAATTCCACCAACTTGCATACTCGAATCAGTAGCATTACATATTGCTCTCACATTCCAATCGTAATCCGTTTGGGCCATGAGACCAGTTATGGTCATAAAAGTATCTGTTGTAACAAGCATGGTATTTCTTGCGGTTCCTGTTGCATACCCTAAAGTGTCCCATTCTACTCTCCACGTTGTTGCAGTTGCTGTTTCAGTCCAACTTACAAAAGCAGAAGTATTGGATAAAACAGTTGCAGCATTTGCTATTGGTGCTGGACAAGCAGGAGCAATATAGTTGTACTCTAAAGCACCCATATCAGGCATAACGCCTCTAGTTGCACCTGTAATGTCAGTTGTTACACCAACCGAAGGGTCTGCAGAATTACTTGCTCCACCGCCCAACGGCGTTAAATCTGTAGATGAAGTGAACATTGGATTTACCGGTGTACTGTTTGCAGCGAATGCCGAAGAGTTAGCTGCTTGCCAGTCATTAAATGAAGTTTGGTCGCCTAGATAGTAACCGTAACTCTGAGCACCTGAGCCTAATGAGCCCATGTAAAGATTATTGTAGTTGCTAACTACAGTAGACGCAGTTGCATTTAAATAAATCGCATGTTTTGCTCCATTTCCACCTCTAGTAATGGAGATAATGTTGTTTTTAAAATCGATACCTGACGCAGTGGTAGTTTGGTAAAACCCTCTAGTGATACCTCCTGCAGCAGTTGCGTGGTCCAATGAAATCGAGTTGTGGTAGTAATTTTGATTATCGCTACCAGCGTTATAAATCGCGTAAATGGTACCGTCGCTATTGAAATCATATAATGCATTGTTAGACCAAACGTTTGGTGTAGTAGCATCATTGCTACCTTGGTACATTCCATAGGTTGTTCCGGTTAAACTTGTTGCAGAAGTATGTGTATCGTGAATGTAATTTCCGTTAAATACGTTTCCTGAGCTCGTTCCAAATGTTCCTATTCCGTAGAAAGTAGTTACACCGGTTTTATTCATCCTGTGAATGTCATTTCCTGAAACGGTTGAGTTGGAAACATTATTCATGTAAATACCGTAAGCGTAAAAATCACCTATTTCATTGTTTATAACGTTTATGTTAGTACTGTTGGCTGTTGTACTAGCACCAACAAAAGTTACAGCATAGTATACGCCAGTTGCACCTCCATCAATTTTGGAGTTTGAAACTGTAATGTCATCTGCATTGTTTCCTGCAGTTGTAGCTGAAGTAAAAGAGCTACTTGCTACTATACCAGCCGCATTAAGACTTGAAGTACTCGTAGTTGCTGTTAAATCGATGTTTACAGAATCAATAGTTATATGATTACTACCTCCTGTTAAGTGAATTCCATAACCGTATATAGTACTGGTACTTTGAATGGTCAAGTTTTTTAAGGTAACATACGATGTGCCATCAAATCCAACTATTCTATAGTCACCTGTTACAGGAGCGTAAGAAAGAGTTTCTCCATTTCCGTTTATCGTTACTGTATTGGTAGCAGAAGCACCCGGAATACTGTTTAAAACAAATTGATCGGTATATGGTCCTGAACCTACAACCACATTAATTGTAACCGGAGCGCTTATTCCAGACTGGTTGAGTGATTGCGCTAAGTCAGCAAAAGTTTGAAAATTTGTTCCTAATGTAGCTGCCGCCGAATTTACCGTATAAGTTCCCGCTAGAGGAGGACTTGGAAAGAAGAAAGGCGTCATTGCCGTGTAAGCTGTAGTATCCGTTGCAGTACAATGATTTCTTACTCTGTACTCATAAGCAGTATTAACGGTAAGTCCTGTTAACGTATATGGATTGTTCGTTGTTGTAACCATTGTTCCAGTTCCTGGAGTAAGTGGAGCAACACCATATTCAATGTCCCATTTAATGGAAGGGTTACATTGAGACCATTCTAAATCGATAGAAGTGGTAGTAAGATTTGATGTTTTAGCAGATGTTGGAGCTAAACAAACTGTTGGAGATAAAGCGGTAATTGAAATGTTATCAATTGCTGCATCGGAGGCGAAACTTGTACCACTCTGATTTCTAATTCGAATTTGGATTGAATCAGCAATATAAATAGGATCACAAACATAAATTGTTTGTAACTGCCACAAGTCTTGGTTGTCAGTAAATGAAGGAATATAATCCATTTGCCAAGCACCATTCATACCTTTTCTAATGTCAAAGTGCATAGTTCCTTGACTTGTCCCGAACATATGGTACCAGAAGTCAACTTGTACTGTTGAAGCGGTTGACCAATTCATCCAAGTACTATTCAGGTTGACTGTATTGTTGTTACAACCACTTGTTTCTGTGAATAGATACTTTCCAGCAGATGTTCCTGGGTTGTGATCCATCGCAGGGCCAGTGTTTGATGAACCTGTGCCGCCGTTGTCGACATCCCATTCATCGGTGTCGTTCGGGTCGTTAAAAAAGTTAGCAGAGGCTAATGTAACTCCGGATGCTGCGCAAGATACAGCATTCGTTTCAAGTTCAAAGTCCTCCGCAATTGGCAGGCTAGCAGTTTGCGCGAAGCCGACAAAGGACATCAAAACAGCAGCCATAAACAGCGAGTATTTCTTCTTCATAATTAAAGTTTAGGTTAAAAAAATTTGTTAATAAAATAGTTGACACCCTCCAAAAAAAAAAGGGGCACTCAAACTTAGTTCAAATTATTTAGTTAACAATGGTTTTGTTAAGAAAATTTAAATTTTCAACAAACCTTTCTGCAATTCAAGGATATACAGATTTAAAATATCTTTCTATCTTTAGCACTTCTAATAAATAACATTATGATTGTAATGAATCAACTTAAACGCAGTGTACTATTTGTAGCATTGTGTTTACTATTTGCACCAAAAGTAAATGCTGAGCAAATTAGCTTGGAAAGGATTTATACCGTTGAGCAACAGCATGAAACTAGCGGTGAACATCATGAATTAGCAGAGCATCAGGTTGAAGAACACCAAGGAGGCCATAAAACAGATACAGCACCTCTTCTATTTATTATTTTAGCCATTATAATAGGTGTTGCTACGAGGCACTTTGTAAAGCGGAGTCCATTCCCGTTTACTGTTTTATTGCTAATAATAGGCTTGGCCTTAGGTGTTTTGAATAGGTTAGGATTTTTAGGAGAGTTTCATTTGTTTGATTTTAGTTTTGAATTTACAGCAATAAGTGAGTCTATAAATTTTGCGGCAAATATGGATCCTCATATGCTGTTGTTCATTTTTTTACCAATTCTAATATTTGAAGCATCCTATGCCATGGACTTGCATACGTTCAAGAAAACATCAACCAATGCCATTCTATTGGCCGTTCCGGGAATTCTAATGGCCTTAGGATTAACTGCGGCAATAGCTATGGGTCTAAAGTTTGCAGGAATTGGCTTGGGTGCATGGAATTGGCCATTGGCTTTAATGTTTGGGGCAATCGTAAGTGCAACGGATCCTGTTGCAGTTGTAGCCTTGCTGAAAGATTTAGGAGCAAGTAAAAAACTAGGCACCTTAATAGAAGGGGAGTCATTGCTAAATGATGGAACGGCTATTGTAATTTTTATGGTATTCTTTTTAGGAATTACCGGTGAAGCAACAGACGGTAGTCCATTTTTAGAATTTTTTAGAGTTGCCATAGGTGGGTTACTTGTTGGTGGACTTTTTGGATTTATTGTTCTTCGTTGGATTAGAAACGTATTTAATGATGCGCTAGTAGAAACCAGTTTGGTAATTGCTGCAGCTTATTTAACTTTTTACGTGGCTGAACATACGTTTCATGTTTCTGGCGTTCTAGGTTTAGTTGCTCTTGGATTAATTATAGGAGGTGTGGGAAGGTCTCGAATTAGTCCTCAAGTAGAACACTTTATGCATGAGTTTTGGGAGTTGGCAGGTTTTATTGCAAACTGTTTAATTTTCTTAATTGTGGGAATAGTTGTTGCGGAGCGCAGTGTCTTTAGTCTGAATGATTTTCTATTGTTGGGTATTTTCTATGTCGGAATACATGTAGTTCGAGCCTTAGTGATTTTCATTTTGTATCCATTAATGAATAGATCTGGTTATGGTTTGCCTAAAAGCGATGCAATTATTGTTTGGTTTGGAGCGCTTCGAGGAGCAATTGGCTTAGCATTAGCACTAATTGTTGCTGGGGTTGATGATCAGTTTATATCAAAAGAAATTAAAGATCAGTTTTTGTTTTTTACTGCAGGCATTGTGACATTAACTCTTTTGATTAATGCTTCTACCATTAAATATCTTGTACAATATTTAGGATTAACGAAAGTAAGCCCTGCTAAGGCTCAAATGTTAACCAATGCAAGGGACTATTTACACGAGAGTACAAAGAATCAAATAGAACGACTAAAGACAGACCGATATATTAAGAAATCGGATTGGGATGCAGTTCACAAGTACTTGCCGAGAGCGGCCCGAACTATTGAGACCGAGGGTGTTGCTGAAACAGAAAGTATAGCTGAGTTGCGCAAACGATTTTTAGAAGCTGAAAAAAGTAGCTACTGGCATCAGTTTAGAGATGGCTTGTTAGGTGCAGAAGCAGTGAAGATTTTGAGCGATAACATAAGTCACTTGTTAGATGAAGGAGGGAAAGAAGCTTTAGATGAGCGAAAGGATTTAGAAGAGAGTTGGGCAGTGCCTTCTATTTTAGATAAAATTAAAGGATACCCAATTATTGGAGACATGGCGAAAAATTGGTATTTAGATCGTATGAGTTTGAGCTACGATTGTGCGGTTAGTTTTGTAATGGCGCAAGAGGAAAGTCTTCGATTGGTAGAAAGTTTGACCATATCAGGGAAAGAGGATAAGGTTGCGCTTGAGACTATAGAAAGCGAGATAAACGGCAATAGAATTGAAGGGCAAACGTTTATTCGAAACTTGAGAAAGCATTACCCAGGTGTTTATAAAGCGGTTTCTACCACGCAAGCAATTCGATCGTTGTTGAATTACGAGTCAAAAACCATTGAGCGACTTCAGAAAAGAGGCAGGATAGATAGCGGAGAAGCATCTAGAATGATGGGTGAAATTGATAAGCGTAATAAATTGCTTCAGAAGCACCCACCGGCAGTAGATAAAGAGGCTATTCCTAAAGATATTTCGTAGTTAACGAAGAATTTTTCTTACAAAAGCCACCGTGAAGTAAGACATTAGAAATACTCCTGCCCAGCCCTCAGCGGCAGAAAGCCAGGTGATGTGACCAGATGGATAATAATCTCCATACCCAATGGTAAAGAAGGTTATTGCACTGTGGTAAAAAGCTACACCTATTTGACTTAACTCGTGAGCATGCTGAACGGAAGGTACAATCGCTGCATCCGCAAAAAATGGTAGTATAGCATATAAGATGGAAAAGAAAGTTAGCACTACTATCATGCTTAAGAAAACACGAAGAGGAGCGGTAGCAAATAAACCTGCTTTATCAAAAACGAGCCACTTGAATAAATATGAGAACTCTGACTGTATGTAGTGAAGACCACCTGCTTCCTTTCCTAATTTCCTTTCCGCTGCCATTTCATAACGCTTAAAAGCAACGTAAGCACTGTCTTCTGAGTTAAATTTTCCGTTTTGGTGAAAACTTTCCTTTAAAATATGAAACTGGTTTGCCTTGCTTTCAAAGGACGATTGTGTTTGTGATTCAATTAAGTTAAAGGCGTTGTTTTTCTTCCAAGAAATGAAAAGCTTACCCATGTTTTTTATTCCTTCTATTTTTAGGGTTTTTAAATTCATATTAGAATTCCCTGCATGGAAGTCAATTACATCTTTAATTACTGCGTCGGAAAGGTCTAGAAAGTCGCCTTTTTTTACTCTAAAGTCACAATGACCGCCTAAGTTGCAGTCGGCCAATGATAATAATTTGAAAGTGGAATTTTTAAAGCAAAGCAGGCCTTCCTTAAAAACGGTGCCATCAAAATATACATCATTCTCACCAAAATCTACATTTTCAAACTTTTTTTCACCATTGCCAAACAAAGAGGATCGAAAGCTGATTTTCCCAACCTTAAATTCAGATTCAGAAAAATTAATGTTGCCATCACCGAAATCTACTCGTTTGAAATCGGCCTTCCCATTTCCAAACTCCACCTTTCTAAAATCGATAAAATCTCCTCGAAATTTACATTTATCGAAAGTCACGTCTCCATTGTCAAATCGAGCATATTGGAAGCTAACATGGCTTCGGCCAAAGTCTGCTTGACGGAAATTAACATTGCCTTCACCAAAATTGGTATTGGTAAACATCACATCTGTGCAGTTAAAAATGGCTCCTGAAAAACGGATGTCTCCTTCTTCAAACTCTGCAAATTTCAAACTCAGCTCCTCTAAGTTAAATTCAGAATGGTTAAAATTTAAATTGGTTGCACACTTGGTGTAGTTAAAGTTGACCCGGCCTAAATTAAATGTGGTGTATGCAAACGAGCTGGATTGGCCTCCAAATTCAGCATAAGAAAAGTCGGTGCCATATTCACTTTCAAAAAAGGAATGATCTGCTTGAAATGAGGTTAATTTAACAGGAGCGCCATCGCTGATTTGAAATAATTTTCGATAGGTTTTGAGTGAAAAATCTTTGAAGTAGCACTGAGATAGATTTAAATTTTCTTCGTTATTAATTTGTTTATATATTTCATTCAGTTCTGGAGCGCCTAGCTTTTTTGTACTTAGCTTGGATTGGCCTTTGTATTTCTCAATGATTGCGGTTTTATTGAATAAACGGTTATCTTCCGTTTGGAAGGGTTCGTCAATAATTCGAGTAACGTAGTGAACTGTTATATTGGACAAATTGATAGTTTTAAGAAGGTCCTAAGATAATGATTAATCGTTGTCTCGCCAAATAGCGAGGTTTTGCTATTCTCTGGTTAGTTTTAAATATGCGCTATGGATAATAGTGGGAATTAGCAATGGAAGCAGCCTTGATTATTGTCTCATCATTCTTGCATTTAGTTTTATTTTAGGAGCTGCAGATTCAAATTCGATAGAATCTTTTACTCCGATAAAATTCTATCTTGACGTTGTTCAATTTTATTCTTTTTTGCTTTATGATCAACGGAATACACTTTTTTTAAGTGAAATGTAAAACAAAAAAGTTCAACATTACATGTTGAACTTTTCGTTTGTGAGGCATACTGGATGACCTTCGGGGATTCAGGTAAGTGCCTCTTGTACCCATCCAAAGCTTAACTCACTTCGTTCGCTTCACTTTTTCATTTTCTTTGTTCACTGAAACAAGTTTCGTTCACAGAAAATAAAAAAGCCCGACACTTTGTGTCAAGCTTTAGCT
>Ga0307934_1000611_pt1 | contig 25520 bp, 25 predicted proteins | sample OrgLakmetageno90_FD_201838 | JGI IMG/M metagenome (GOLD analysis project Ga0307934, IMG submission 201838) | Saline water microbial communities from Organic Lake, Antarctica - #90 | ecosystem: Environmental > Aquatic > Non-marine Saline and Alkaline > Saline | place: Antarctica: Organic Lake...
TCATCAAAAAGCTGAACGGCGAGTTCCTCGAACCAAATCGTATATCTCTACCAGCGAGCTTGGATCCATCCACCGCCGTAGCGGAACTCGTCAACGCTGGTATCGCCGTCCGAGAATTCGCTCCCGTCCGCCGCTCTCTGGAGGATGTCTATATGGAAATTCTCAACGGCCAAGGCAGCCCGAACTGACATGATCTTTTTCCAACAACTCAAATGCGAGCTTCGCAAGCTCTTCGCCAGACCTCGAACATGGATGGGCTACGGCGCGTTCCTTGCGATGGAAGCCGTGATTCTCGCGGTTTATAAATTGGAGGCCAGTCAGCGCCAAGTGCGCGGCTTGGTGGAGCGGAACGGTCTTGAATTCGGCACCTACTACAGCTCCCTGACGATCACCTTCACCATCATGCTACTGAGTATGTTTCTGCTGGGTTCGATTTATTTTGCGCTGGTCGCCGGCGATATTGTTGCAAAGGAAAACGAGGACGGAAATTTACGTATGGTATTCGCCAGACCAATCAGTCGGCTCCGGTTGCTGTTGGTGAAATACACCGCGATCTGTCTCTACACCTTCAGCTTCGTGTTTTTCGTGGGTATCAGCGGCTACGCAATGGCAGTGGCAGCAGTCGGTTGGGAAGGCGGCTTGTTTGTGCTGGAACCAAAGATGAAAGTCTTTGCTGCCTATCCGGATTGGTGGGAGGGCGCCGGACGGCTCGCGCTTTCTGCCGCAGGCATTGGCATAAGCATGATCACGTTATCTTCGATCGCATTCATGTTCTCCTGTTTCAAGATCAAGCCCGCGGCGGCAACTATTATCACCCTTACCATTCTTTTCGTGGACATGATCCTGCAGGGCTTTCCTTTCTTTAAGCCCTACGAAAGTTACTTCGTCACCTGGCGCATGAGTGCCTGGGTCTTTCTAGTGGAGCAACATCTCTCATGGCCAAAGATTATCGAAAGCTACGCGTTTCTAATGGGGCTAAATATCAGCCTCTTCACCATCGGTTGGATGGCGTTTCAATCGCGGGACTTTAAAACCTGAGATATCAACAGGTAACAAAGGGCTGTGCAACTCGTGGTCATCAACACAACAAGAGAGAACGCATCGTAATAAAGCGTGAATTTTTCCGAACTGGAATTTAAGTAAACCCTGCTCTAACCCAGAAATTCCCGAATTTTCCTTGAAAAACCCCTAAATTGCGGCGACCAGCGTCTGCCATGAAAATCCTCGCCGTCCAGCCCCTCCTGATCAGCCTTTTCTTCCCAATCGCCCATGCCGCCGAAAAATCGCCGTGGGAATTTTCCGGAGCTGGGGGACTTTCTTTTACGGATGGAAATTCCGAAACCTTGGCCTATTCCCTGCAATTTCTCGGCTCTTATGACGGTGATGGGGACAAGGCGACAATAGGAGCAGACTACTTCTACTCGGAAGACGGAGCGATTAAATCCACTGACTCCCTTAAAATCTTCGGCCAATACAATTACGACCTCGCTGAGCGAACCTACGCCGGTGCCTACGGTTCTTATTTTCGTGATAGCGTCGCGGACATTGACTACCGGATCGATACATCGGTTCTACTCGGCTATCGAGTGATCGAAAGCTCAGCTACAGATCTCTCATTTGAGGCCGGTCCGGGCTATTCTTGGGAAGATCGGGGAGGGTCCCAGCGAGACTTTGCCACCATGCGTTTCGTGGAGAGATACGAGTATCGATTCAACGAAGTTACCAAATTCTGGCAATCCGTAGGCATTACTCCCACCGTGGAAGACTTCTCGGATTATCTATTAGACTTCGAGCTCGGGATCGAAACCAGAGTCACCGATCGCTGGTCCTTGAGAACTTTCATGAAACACCGATTAGACAGCACTCCGGTTGCTGGGAAGGGCCGCTCCGATACGACTATCATGCTGGGGCTCGGATATGATTTTAACGGATTACCGGAACCAGACGGCGGCGGGCGTAAAAGTTTATTCCCAGGCAGCGGGAGCTCCGGCGGGCTTAGCGATGGTTGGGAATCAGTCGCCGCGCTTGGCTTTTCAAGAAACAGCGGAAACTCCGACAGCATGAGCTTGAATATTTCTTGGGACAGCGAATATCGAAGCGATGAACGTGAGTTTTTCTTCGAGATTGCACAGGCACTCCAGGAAAATAACGGGGTTACTTCTGAGGACCAAACAACCTCTCGCACACAGTATAACCACTTTCTCAATGAGCACTCCTACCTTGGTGCTACTTTAGGTGTGTTGCGCGATGACCAAGCGGATATTGATTACCGTATTACTCCAGGACTAATTGCCGGTCATTACGTGATAAAAAACGATACTACCAAACTCGCTTTCGAGGCAGGTCCGGCATACACCTTCAGGAGCATTGGCGGAGTAACTGACAATTATCCCTCGATCGTGGCAGCTGAGCGATTCTCCCATAAATTTAGTTCCCGCTTCTCCTTCAAACAGGCCGTGGAATTCATTTCGGACGTAACGGATTTCGAAAATCATTCTCTACTCGTGACTTCGAGCTTTGACACGAAAATCAGCGACCGTATGTCGTGGCGCGTCGGAGGTAATTTCTCCTTTGAGAATCAACCAGCCGCAGGTAGAGAGAAGCAGGATATTTCGCTGACGAGCTCAATCGCGGTGAAGTTCTAGACAGCTCATATCACCACCCCATGGACTATAAGGAAGCACTCGACTGGCTATTTGGAACACAGCAGTTCGGCATCAAGCTTGGCTTGGACGGTCCACGAAAGTTACTTAAAGAATTTCTCGCATTTCCGAAACACGGAGTGCGCATTGCACATGTCGCCGGCACCAACGGCAAAGGCAGTGTCTGCGCAATCTTGGATCGAGTCGCCAGGTCATGCGGGAAGAGGACTGCGCTTTTCACCTCACCCCATCTGATCGACTACCGCGAGCGCATACAGGTTTCCGGAGAAATGATTTCTGAAGAGCGCTGTGCGGAGTTACTCACTGAGATACGCCCCATCTGTGAGACCCTGGAGACACATCCTACGTTTTTTGAAATCACTCTCGCGGTTGCCATGCGTTGGTTCAGCGAAAAAGAAGCAGAGCTGATCATCCTTGAGACTGGTATGGGTGGCCGTCTCGATGCGACCACGGCTGTCCCTGCAGATGTCTGTGTGATCACGCCCATCGGCATGGACCATACCCAATGGCTTGGCGACACCCTCGCAAAAGTGGCCGCCGAAAAGGCAGGGATCTTTTTGGAAGGCGTCCCGGCGGTTTCATCTCCACAAGACAAGGACGCTCGTGAGGTATTAGAAAAAGAAGCAAACGAGAAAAGAACTCCGTTGAGTTTCATCGATCAACCATTGGAAGGTTATGGAATCGCCTTGGCAGGGCGGCATCAAAAATGGAATGCCGCGCTAGCGCTCTCTGCCCTGCACGCACTGGGTATTCACCTAGCCTATGAGAATGTCTCCGAGGGCCTCGCTAAAGTTGAGTGGCCAGGCAGGTTCGAACGCCTCTGGGAAAGTAATCTCGAACTCATCCTCGATGGTGCGCACAACCCTGCCGCAGCCACAGTGCTGCGCGAAACATGGAAAGAAGAAATCGGCCTGGGTAAAGGAACGCTGATCTTTGGCGCGGTCGAGTCCAAAGACATCTCCGGCATCCTCAGGGAACTCGCTGGAGTCACGGAACGTATCATCTTCTGTAAAGTCGGAACCATGAGAGGACTTCAGACCAGCGAGCTAGTGAAGGCCCTTCCCGAGAGCCAACAAGCTGAGGCCGAATGCTACGACTCTTTCTCTGAAGCTTTTGAAGCAGCTCGAGTATATGAGCAAACAATCTTGATCGCAGGCTCACTCTTCCTTGTAGGCGAAGCTAGGGCAAAGCTCCTTGGATCGAGCTTCCGCGCTAGCAATCAATAACGTCAGGCTGCGATATCGCCCTGAGGCAGTGCTCTTCTTGGGCTGCTTAAATCTCAGGACTTCGTTTCCTTAATCGCTAATCAGATTGAAATGGCACGCGAGCAGCACACGAAAGTCACTTTACTTTATCTAAAGAGAGATCCATTGTAATTACCTTATGAAATATATTTTCACCTTCGCCGCTCTCTCTTTTTTACACGTCTCTTGTGTCCCTCAGTCGCTAACTGGCGATTCCTATTCTCGTAATGAGGTTGGCCAGGCACAGACTATCGAGCGTGGGCACGTAACCAGTGTTCGTTATGTAAAAATTCAAGCAGGCTCAACTGCCGGCAGTATTATCGGCGGTCTGGCCGGTGGCTTCCTAGGCAGCGAAGTTGGTGGCGGCACCGGCGCAAAAATAGCCACAGTCGGCGGCGCTGGTGTGGGAGCACTGGCAGGTGGTGCAGCTGAACAAAAACTCAGAAACCGCCAAGGTGTTGAGTTGAACATCGATCTAAATAACGGCAGATCCGTTAGCATCACTCAAGAAGTGAGCAAGAACGAAAGGTTCTCTGTAGGCGATCACGTCCGCGTTATCTACGGCTCGGGACGCACCCGCGTAGCTCACTAATTTTCATCCTTAAAATTGATCCGCACTCCTCACCGAGTGCGGATTTTTTTGTAGTAAGCTCTGCCGTGTGCGCACGAAAAAGCCGGAGCCCTTTCGGACGCCGGCTTTTTGAATTCGTTTAGAAACGTTTAATCGGGTGGGATTGCCCGAAGGCGATTAAACGAGTGGTGTGGTGGTCTCTTCGACAGAGCCCTCTTCAGCTTGCGCATCAGTGGCTTTCTCATCGCGGAGCCAGGCACGGCGTGACATTTTCACGCGACCTTTTTCGTCCACTGCAAGACACTTGGCGGTGATCATCTCACCTTTTTTGACGACGTCTTCAACTTGCTCCACGCGACCTTCGGCCAGCTCGGAGATGTGGACGAGGCCATCTTTACCAGGGAGCACTTCCATGAATGCACCGAATGCTGTCACCGAAACCACGCGACCTGTGTAGGTCTTGCCAACTTCGATTTCTTGGAACATGCGGTCGATCATTTCTTTCGCGCGCTCGAGGCCAACCTGCTTGGAAGCATAGATGTGAACCGTGCCGTCATCTTCGATGTTAAGCTCGGCTCCGGACTCTGCCTGGATGGCTTTGATGTTCTTGCCGCCAGGCCCAATGAGTTCGCCGATGCGATCTTGCGGAATGGTGACCGAAACGATGCGTGGCGCGTATGCGCTGAGCTCGCCCGGGGCGGTAATGGATTCAGCCATCTTGTCGATGACTTTGGTGCGGCCGTCTTTGGCAATTTTGATCGCTTCTTCGAGCATCGCGAGTGGCAAGCCGGGAAGCTTGAGGTCAAGCTGGTAACCGGTAACACCTTCGCTAGTGCCACAGAGTTTGAAGTCCATATCACCGTAGAAGTCCTCGGAACCGATGATGTCCAAGAGCATTTTGTAGTCCTTGAGGGAACCGTCTTCGTTGTTGTCAGTGACAAGACCAACGGAGATACCACCGACTGGGCGAATCAACGGAACACCGGCATCGAGCAGAGCCATGGTGCCGGCGCAAACCGATGCCATCGAAGTGGAACCATTGGACTCCATGACTTCGGAGGAAACGCGGATCGCGTAAGGGAAAACATCTTCTGCAGGAATCACAGGTTCGATCGAGCGCTCAGCAAGTGAGCCGTGACCGATTTCGCGGCGGTTGATGCCACCCATGCGTCCGCACTCACCCACCGAGAACGGAGGGAAGTTGTAGTGAAGGATGAAGCGTTTCTCATCCTCACCACCTGCGTAGTTGTCGAAGTGTTGTTTCTCATCAGCTGGTGCGAGCGTCGTGATCGCGAGCGCCTGAGTTTCTCCACGGGAGAAAATCGCGGAGCCGTGAACGCGTGGCAAGGTGCCGATCTCGCCGTAAAGGGCGCGAAGATCACCAATCGCACGACCGTCAGCACGAATACCTTTTTCCATGATGGAAATACGGAATGCCTTTTTCTGAAGGTATTCGAAGGCTTGCTCGACATCGAAGTCGGTCGCCTCAGGAGAGCGCTCCTTGATGGCGGCTTCAACTTCGTTGCGAAGGGCGCCGACTTTCTTGGAACGCTCGGTTTTGGTTGGTGCGTAGATCGCTGCCTCGATGCGATCACCTGCGATTTCGTAGGCGATTTCGAGAAGGTTTTCTTTCGCAAGCGTGAGTTCATACTCGCGCTTCTCTTTGCCGCATTTAGCGACGAGTTCCTCCTGAGCTTCTACAATCTTGGTTACTGCCGCTTGGGCGAAATGCAGGGCTTTGACGAATTCGTCTTCCGGAAGCTCGTTTGCCTGACCTTCGATCATGATGACGTCGGTCTTGTTGCCAACGTAGACGAGGTCGAGATCGCTCTCGGCACGCTCGTCATGTGTTGGGTTGATGACAAAATTACCTTCGACGCGGCCAACACGCACAGCACCGATTGGGCCAGCGAATGGGATGTCAGAAAGAGCGAGAGCAGCGGAAGCGCCATTCATCGAGAGAATGTCAGAATCATTGACTCCATCCGCACTGAGAAGGATGGCAACGATTTGCGTTTCGTAGAGGTAACCTTTTGGGAACAACGGGCGCAGTGGGCGGTCCGTCATGCGGCAGGTGAGGATTTCCTTTTCAGTAGGGCGACCTTCGCGTTTGAAGTAACCACCAGGAAAGACACCGGCTGCGGTGGCTTTTTCCTTATACTCAACGGAGAGCGGGAACCAAGTTTGACCAGGGCGAACCTTGGTTTGGGATACTGCGGTGACGAGGATGATCGTTTCTCCGCACTGAACGGTGACAGCACCGTCCGCAAGTTTGGCAAGTTTGCCGGTTTCGATCGTGATCGGATTGGATCCAACGTCGATCGTTGTGGAATTGATATTCATTTTCTTATTTGTCTTCTTTTACTTACATCAAGCTGAACCACCGTGTGTGGTCCGAGCTCTGGCGTTTCCGGGGAACTCCCCGAGGACAGGACGAAAAAACGCCTACCCCTTTTGCTAGGCAGCCACGAGAGAGACTCCCGTGGCTGCTGTTGCGAAATGGTTTGGATAATTAGCGGCGGAGGCCGAGTTTATCGATGATCTCCTGATACTTCTCTTCGCTCTTGCCCTTGATGTAATCAAGCAGCTTACGGCGTGTAGAAACGAGCTTCAGAAGCCCGCGGCGTGAGGAGAAATCCTTTTTATGAATCAGCAGGTGATCAGTGAGATCGAGGATTCTCTTGGTGAGAAGGGCGACTTGGTATTGGGCACTGCCGGTATCGCCTTCGTTTAGCTTGAACGACGCGAGGTCGATGTCTTTGTTTACTGTTTTAACACTCATGTTTTGTAAGGGATAGGCTCAGCGATCATCGCCGAGCCGTCCTAGGAGGCCGAAATGAAGCGGTAAATCGCCATGGATGCAAGGTTTTTCCTCCTGCGAAAAGAGTGGGGCTACTCACCGAAATTAGTAAGGCAGTCTCTTTGTTTTTCCAGTTGGGCTATTTATTCTCACCAAGTTTGATCCGAGCAGGGACCTCCTTGATGCTGATTCCAGCCTTTCCGAGGGCATCCCAAATCTGGAGCAGGCGCTCAAGAGGAACGCGTCGGTCAGCTTCGAGCTCTAGCTTCCTACCGGGATTTTGTTTTTGAAATGCGCTGAGGTAGGTTCCGAGTAAGCCCTCTGGAATAGCCAATGAATCGAGCGTGATATTCCCCAACTCGTCAACGGCGATCACCGAACGGGTGTCTGTAATTTTCTCTGACGGAATTTCTTTCACCGTTGGAAGCTCAATCTGCAGGACTTCGCGCGGCTTTTTAAAAGTCGTGGAAACGATAAAAAACACGAGCAGAATGAATAGAATATCGATCATCGAGACGATCGGCACCTGAGCTCGTTTGCGCTGGATCCGGTGAAACTGCATTTAGCTAGGGTTCTTTGGAAGACGGGAACAGACCGAGATGAAACGTGTCATCACAGATTCCATACGCGCGGTGAGCATTTCTATTTTACGAGTGAAATAGCTGTGCGCGATCACACATGGGACAGCGATCGCGAGACCTAAGATGGTGGAATTGAGTGCTTCGGCGATACCGCGCGCAATCGCAAGGTGGTCGGTGGTTTCGCCAAGGCCTTGGAAAATGACGACTAAGCCAGAAGCTGTTCCGAGTAGGCCAAGAAGGGGCGCGACTGTGATCACCACATCGAGAAGGCCGATACCGGAATGCATTTTGACAACTTCTTCACGAGCGGAAGCCTCGACAGCCTGACTGATCTCAAGCGTTGGCTCACCCTGATACTCCAATGCGACCGAGCCAATCCGTGCGATCGCGCTGCCACCCTCACTCAGCTGGGTTACCAAGGCAGCTTGGTCTGCACGCGGAGATTTCTCCATGAGACTCACCAATGACATGGGAATGATACGCGATCGACTGAGCGCCATCATTTTGTAAACGATCGCCGTCAGGCCTGCGACGGAGCAAAGAATCAGCGGATAGACGAAGATTCCGCTTTTTGCGAGAAACTCGACGGTGGCCTCAGTGGCTGAGAGAGCTAGGATGTCCATGGTTGTCGTAATATCAAAAGTAGAAGTTGAAAATGAGCTCTAATGCGTCGCCGTCCATTTCTTTTTTTACGGCGGGTGGCATGGGTGGGATTGCGGCATCGCGAATGGAATTGAGCGTAAAGCCTTTTTGGATTTCCCCGCCCTCGATTTCTCCGATCAGCTCCACGGTTTTCACGCGGCCTTGCGCATCAACAAAGAAGCGTGTGGTGAGGTAGCCCGGGACGATGAAATCGCGGCGTCTAACGCAGTTGCGCTGAAACTCTAATTCGATCGCCCGACTGAGTTTTGCGTGATAACGGCCCATGGGCGTGTCCGCCACATCAAGCGCGCTGCGGCCAGAGCGGGAAATGTTCCCACGTATCGCAGTTTTCGACTGATTGCCTCTGAATGCCGGATCGGTGGCATTTGTCGGTTTCGCAGCTGGCTTGGGCTTATCTGAAATTTTTTCCTTCAGCAGGCCGTCGGGCTCGCCGTTACGCGCTTTGGTCTCCGTGCGAGGTTTGATATTTTCTTTAATCTCCGCTTCGGGGACATCCATTTCGATTGGATTTGGCCCCTCCAACAAAGCCTCACGCGCCGCGGTTTGTTTCAATTCAGCTTCTCCCGGATCAGGGCTTACCGTTCCTTGGACCGTTTCAGTAGGCATCGGGCGGGCTTGAAAAACAGGATCGGAAGCAGGCATTGAGGGGGCAATATTAGGCTCTGCACTTTGGTTAAGTTCCGGTAATTTCCCGTCTTGGTAACGGCTCTCCGTGGTTTCAAATTGCTCATTGGGACGCAACTCCCGCCCTTTCTGCGCCGGCATCAGGATCTCATCATCCGTCGGGGCCGTATCGCTGGTCGCCTGCGTATTGCGCTCGCCAATGTATCTCCTGCTCTTGGGAGATTCCGCCGCCTCTTGGTCCGAGGAGGTGCGTGTTGCTTCTACTTCTGCCTTGTTTGGTTCCGCAGAAGCCTCTTCGACTTGCACCATTTCAGGATAAATTTTCACTACCTCTTGCGGCGGCTTTGGTTTTGCCGCCAGCTCCTTGGCCAATATTTGCGATTGAATAATTCCATGGCTCAGCCACGCGAGCAACAGCCCGTTGACCAAGACGGAAAGAAACAGCGCTGTCACCCACAGGCGCGCTTCATCTTTATTCTTTCGTGTAACGAACGTAGCCACGGTTTTAGTTAGCCTGTTTTTCTGAACCGCGCAACGCATCGCTTGACTCTTGATCGAGGTATCTGCAGCTGGCCCCGGCGAGGATGCCAGCACAGAACCCGAAAAAGTGCCCGAACACGTCGACTCCGGATCCTGGAGCCGCCCCCCCTAACCAACCGAGAAGAATCAACCCTGCAAGCAGCGGTGCGAGCACTCGGAGCCAGGGTAACCGGACTTCCTCTCGGCAGTTCTCTACCAAGCCGATTCCTGAAAGTATTCCCAACGCGCCGAACACTGCGGTGGACGCGCCGAGAGATAAGAATGGCTCTGGGTAAGTGACTAACGAGGTCATGGCATTTCCAGCCGCCCCAGCAAGAAGTATCATCAGCCACCCCTTGGATGGACCGATAGACTTCGCGACTAGAATACCAAACACCGTCCCACTGACGATATTGCCAAAAATATGAGCTCCATCACCGTGCAGGAAAAGCGCGGTAAATGGCCGCCACCATTCGCCTTTTTCAATCAAACCGATGCTGGATGACGCAGCGCGGTCAGCGATGGTCGGATCGTCTTGCTGGAATTTAAAAACCGTTAGCAAAACCGCTATCCAAACCATTACCTGCAGCAAGCCAGCCGGATGCTTCGCCCAGTTTGACGGCAGGACTTTCAAAAGCGCTCGTCCCTCTGTCTCAGCTATATACACGCGGATTTCCTCGGAGATCTTCGGGGCGGCGCTTGGCTCCGCCTGTAGGTCGAACTCACCCGGAGTATCGCCGTGCTCAACACGTATCGTCTCACCCATCGCCAGGGCTACCAAAGCATGGTCGTAAGCATCATCGAGTGAGGGATAGGTTCCAACATCGACCCAATCATCCTTTTCGGAAATATTATCTTCATTGGGCATGATTAACGAAGGACCTCAGTGTTCATGGCCTATGTGCTCACCTAACAGATCACGACCAAAATCGTTTGCGACATCGCGCCAGACGCCGTGGAAATGGTTGCCGTTATTCTGAACGTTGGCGACTTCTACGAGAAACGTTGTACCTTGGATGCGGTAGTAATAGGGCTCACCGCGCTTGAGGCTACCAGCCCAACCAAAGCGGAGATGATCGAAATCCGCTTTGATCTTAGCGAGGTCGCTTTCTGAAAGTTCCCTGCGATGGCGCTCTGCATACTCGGCTATCAATGTAATCAGTGCATCTTTCTGCGCAGCGGTGAATTCGGAAGCACGCAGGCCAACCGGCTTCAGCTGCGTGGCCTTGCGATCTTCGCCAGTGAGGATATCTCCCGGAGGTTTTTCAGTGTAAACCACGTCTTTTCCACCTTCTTTGAGAGTCAGGGCCAGCGCGCGTGCGAGGTCTTCCTCAGCATGGAACGGACGCATGCCCTTCAATTTGTGTTCAATCAAAATCTCGCCCGGATTCGAAGCAAAGAACGAAGGAGTAACAGCAACTTTCGCCCCATCGACGATGGTGTAGTTTAGAGAAAGGTGATGACCTTCGTAGCGCCAGCCCCAGGTTCCAGTTGCAGCTGGCTCTCCGAAAATGGAAGTAAAATAGGCATCCGGATTGCGGAACTCTGGGCGCTTCTCTATTTCACCAAGGAAGGCCTCAAGTGTCATCACCGCATCCACTTTTTCCAAACCCGGCTGACTGAGAGCGGTTTTAAGAAGAGAGCGAACCAGAGCGACCTGCTCCTCATTGAGGTCATTGAGAGGAATGCCTTTCCGTGCGCGAGGCACAAACCCCCAGCTCTCGCGTTCCTCGGACTTGAATGGGAAGCGCGCCTTGGCGGTTTGTGTCTCATCAAGCGCTGCCAGTAAAGCGTTCGCAGCCGCAGCCATTTCCGCGGAAACTTGTTGTAGTGGCTCAGGCGCGGCATGAGAGCTTTCAACAAAGAGCAGAGAGGAGAGAACTCCGAGGCAAAGGATTCGTTTCATAATGGCTTCCATACGTTAGCACCTATCATGCTCTTGCTTCGGATTTTCGGGAAGGAATTTTCGAGATGATCCGAGAGCACCGAAAACAGGTGCTAATGGATACTGATCGCACTCAAAATACTTCGTAAAAAAGAACATCGGTGGACGGAACTTCGGAATGTGCGTATCAAGGAGACAGTGAAGGAGGTGTTACGAAAGGTGTTCGGGTTCGAAACCCTGCGAGCGGGCCAGGCGGAAGTGGTTGAGATAATCATGCAAGACCGCGCCGCACTGGCGATCTTCCCGACAGGGGGCGGCAAATCCCTTTGTTACCAACTTCCCGCCCTATTGCTGGAAGGAACCTGTCTGGTAATTTCACCGCTCCTCGCGCTGATGAAGGATCAGGTCGACAGCCTCGTTGCGAAGGGCGTTGCCGCAGCACGGCTCGACTCCACACTTTCAAAAGAAGACTACGTCGAAACGATGCGGGCACTCAGGAGCGGCGAGCTGAAATTGCTCTACGTCTCTCCAGAAAAAATGGGTAACGAGGACTTTCAGAAAACACTACGCGGCGTAAACCTCTCACTCATCGCGATCGACGAGGCGCATTGTATTTCAGAATGGGGGCATAACTTCCGGCCCGATTACCTCAAGCTCACAGCGATCTGCAAGAAGCTCAAGGTGAAGCGAATTCTTGCGCTCACTGCCACCGCAACCCCCAAAGTTGAGACGGACATTCGCAAGCAGTTCCGCATCACTAAAACCGATGCGGTAAAGCTCAGCTTCCATCGGGAAAATCTCGATCTACGCGTGACTGCCTGCCGCCATGAGGACAGGAAGGGAGTTTTATTAGAGAAACTTAAATCCACTGCACGCCCGGCTATCATCTACGTAACGCGACAGGAAACGGCAGAGGAAGTCGCGACCTTTCTCGCCAAGCACGGCGAGAACGCGCGCGCCTATCACGCTGGGCTGAGAAGCGACCTTCGCAAAGAAATCCAAGAAGCCTTCATGGCTGGAGAAGTTGAAATAGTAGTAGCCACCATCGCCTTTGGAATGGGCGTCGACAAAGCGGATATTCGCGCAGTCTTCCATTACAACCTCCCGAAAAGCTTGGAGGGATACACTCAGGAAATTGGGCGCGCGGGGCGCGATGGAAAAGCCGCTGCCTGCGAGCTTCTTGCCTGCGCGGATGACAGAACCGTATTAGAAAATTTCATCTTCTCAGACATTCCCAGCGAGCGAGCAGTGCGAAATCTTTTAGAACGCGTGCTGCGGCTCGGTGACCGTTTCGATGTCTCACTGTATGAGATTTCGACAACCTGTGATATCCGCCAAACCGTAGTCGAAACGATCTTCACCTATCTGGAAATGGAAGGCGTCTTGGACGTTGGCGGGAAATTTTTCGAGACCTATCGGGTCAAATTACTCCAGCCACTTAAACGTGTTCTCGCGGGTCTTTCAGTAAAAGAGCGCAAGCATCTAGAGGCTATGTTCAAGCCGCTGGATGCGGAGTGGAAATGGCTTGCGGTGAACATCAGCGAGGTTGCCCCTCAGCTCGGGGTTTCTCCCGACACCCTGCGGAACATGATTTCCGATTTGGAAGCCGGAGGAGATGTCGCGTTAAAAAAATCGGGCTGGAGGCAGGCCTTTCGGGTGAAGAATCCGGTAACGGATTTGAAAGCGCTTTCCGAAGACATGGCCGCGAGATTTCAGGCACGCGAAGCGAAAGACCTTTCGCGGCTGGACGAGGTGATGTCGCTCGCCACCGGGAAATCTTGTATTACCAAAAAACTGCTAGCGCATTTCGGCGAGAAGATGGATGAGCCCTGTGGACACTGCGACCGCTGCCGCGGATTCCCACCAGCATCGCTGAAGCGTAGCAAGCCGAGGATGATCACAGAAGCAGAGCATCGCGCAGCCCGGGAACTTATTTCAGAAAAACGAGCAGCTCTTGGAACGCCGCGCCAGTTAGCACGTTTCCTCTGCGGCATGTCCAGTCCCGCAAGCATGCGTGCTCGGCTTTACCGTCACGACTCATACGGCTTACTCTCTGAACTTCCCTTCGAAGAAGTTGAGATTTTCTCCGAGAGCTTATTTTGATGATACCGCCGCAGTAAAACCAATCCTTGTTTTAGTTGCGGCACAGCGGGTCGTAAGGCACGTTTCACTGACATGTGGATTTCAAAATTTGAGTTCGAAGACATCCGTTACGAGACCACCGAAGACGGAGCGATCGCGAAAGTAACGATCAACCGCCCCGAGGTGCGTAATGCTTTCCGCCCGCAGACTGTCACGGAAATGCTCCGTGCCTTCGACATGGCGCATGAGGATCCGGATGTCGGAGTCATCATCCTGACAGGTGAGGGCGACCTCGCCTTCTGCTCCGGCGGCGATCAGAAAGTGCGCGGTCACGCCGGCTACATCGGCGGTGATGGCGTGCCGCGCCTCAATGTCCTCGATCTTCAGAAAAAAATCCGCTCTTTACCCAAGCCTGTGGTCGCGATGGTTGCGGGTTACGCGATAGGCGGCGGACATGTCCTACACATTGTTTGCGACCTGACCATCGCAGCGGACAACGCGCGCTTCGGTCAGACCGGCCCCAAAGTCGGCAGCTTCGATGGCGGCCTCGGTTCCAGCTATCTCGCCCGCATCGTCGGCCAGAAGAAAGCTCGCGAAATCTGGTATCTCTGCCGCCAATACGATGCCCAACAAGCGCTCGACATGGGCTTGGTCAACACCGTCGTCCCACTCGCCGAGCTTGAAACGGAAACCGTCAAATGGTGCCGCGAAATGCTAGCCCACTCTCCCCTCGCCCTGCGCTGCCTCAAATCCGCGCTCAACGCCGATTGCGACGGCCAGATGGGCCTACTGGATCTTGCTGGTAACGCTACTCTCCTCTACTACATGTCCGAAGAAGGCAGAGAGGGCAAAGAAGCGTTTATCGAAAAACGTAAACCCGACTTCTCAAAATTTCCGCGAGTGCCGTAATTTGAGAGGAGAGGAGCCGTGGTTTAGAAACCACGGCGGCAACGGGAGCGGGGCTTGCTGGTGGATTTGCCGAGGTTGTCGCGATTTCTAAATCGCGGTTCCTTTCCTCAGATACTCATCGACTGGTAACCACCATCGACGATCATTTCAGTGCCGGTGATGAAGGACGAGGCTTTCGTTGAAGAAAGCAGGATGGTCGCTCCGATGAGTTCCTCTGCATTTCCGAAACGGGATGCTGGTGTGTGACGAAGGATATCGAGCACGCGGGATTCATCGAGGACTGCGCGGTTTTGCTCAGCCGGGAAAAAGCCGGGAACCAAAGTGTTCACGCGGATATCATTATCAGCCCACTCGCGTGCGAGGTTACGAGTGAGGTTATGCACCGCTGCCTTGGAGGCGGAATAGGTGAATACGCGGGAAAGCGGGTTCAACCCAGAGATGGAGCCCAGGTTGATAATGGATGCAGGGCGCATTTCATCCACGAAGTATTTGCCAAAGACCTGACAGGCACGGAAAATCGCAGTCAAATTGGTATCGATGATCTTCGCGTATTCTTCCTCAGAGATATCGAGAAACGGAGTTGGTGAGTTCGTGCCGGCTCCGTTGATCAGGATATCGACTCCACCGGATTTCTCGAGAACCGTCTCGAGCATGTCGTGCAGTGACTGGCGGGAAGTCACGTCAACTGGGACGAAATAACCTTTGCCACCGTGAGACTCGATCTCGGCAAGGCGCTTATCCGCCTTTTCCTTAATACGGCCACCGAGCACAACTTCAGCTCCCGCACGGGCGAGGCCGACTGCCATGGTTCCGCAAAGTTCACCGGTGCCCCCGATGATGACAGCGGTCTTACCGCTGAGGTCGAACATTTCCTTGAGATACGCTGTGGTAGACATGGACAAATGCTTTGCCGAGTCTGCCGTTTTGCCAAGAGGAAACCGAAAAACTCGCAATAGAGATGCGCTCCGCGAACAGCCCTTTGCTTGCACTTTTTTAAAAAAATCACGCTGAAACCGGTAAAAGCATGGATTCTCCTTGACGCAGACTTGTCACGAGCCTAAATCCGCCGCCCGTTTCTCACACAAACACTCTCAAACCATGGCCAACGCACAAGTCATCCTCAAAGAAAAAATCGAAGGCCTCGGAGCCGAAGCCGATGTCGTTAAAGTCCGCGCTGGCTACGCCCGCAACTACCTCGTCCCACAAGGCAAGGCTTACGAAGCAACCAAAGCGAACCTCCGTCACGTCGAAGCCCTTAAATCCGAGCGCTCACGCCGCGAAGGTGAGGAGCTCGAAGTCGCCCAAGGCATCGCCACCAAGATCTCCAAACTTTCCCCGAAATTCACCCTTTCCACCGGCCAAGGCGGCAAGGCGTTCGGTTCCGTTACCAGCATCGACATCCACAAGGAACTCGAAGCAGCCGGAATCGAAATCGATCGGACCACGATCCAACTCGACAAGCCGATCAAAACTTCCGGTAAAACGAATATCGAGATCAAGCTTCACGCACAGGTCAGCGCACAGCTCACCGTCACAGTTGATGCTGGCGACGTGACCGAAGAGGAAGAGGGAGCTTAAGCTTTTTCCTGCAATTTTAAAAGAGGTCGGCACCGTCAAGGTTCCGGCCTTTTTTGTGTCTAGGGAAAACACCCGAACAGATGAGCCTTGGCGTTTTGAACGGAATGGCTAATTTCAAGCCAGATGATTCCTAGTCGCAAAATCATGTATGAGGTCTCTACCAGCCTCAGACAGTATCTTTATCGTTTTGACCGGCTGCGTGATATCCCCAGTCTTTATAACGAGCTAACACGCTTCACCAACGCGATCACTTACGAAGATACAAGCGGCAGAGATACGCTGTGGCTGACTGTCGTTTATCCACCGGAGATCAATGAAGACCTCAAGACCGGACTGATCCGTATTTACAGCGAACTAAAAATTGGTCGGGACGCCGCAGAGCAAGAGCACGAGCATCTTTTGGTCGATCGTATCGACTTCGGAGACTTCGGAAATTCCAAGCCTTTCCGCATCCGCGTCACCAACCTTTTTAACGACAACTCAGATTATTTTTACGTCAAACAGGCGGATGCCTCACGTATTTACGGTCTCGAGCTTGAGCACATTCTCTCGCCAAATCGTATCAACTATCTGGTCAGCGGTAATACACTAATTGAGGAGCACATCGCCGGTGTTCCGGGCGATGCTTTCATGCGGGACTATTTGAAAAACTCCTCTCTGAATAAGGTCCGCATCGCTAAAGAATTTACGAAATTTACCGAACGCACATTCATCCGCCTGCTTGGCGATATGCGGAGTGTGAACTATGTGGTCGAGATCACTCCCGATTTCGAAGAGGTGCAATACCGAGTGCGTGCGATTGACTTTGACCAACAGTCCTACGAGGGCAACGGCAACATCTACCTCGCCTTCCGCTTCAATTCCAACCGCCCCATTACCCGACTGGCCTTCAAAGTCCTGAATCGGAAATCCATCGATCAATATGTCAACGAGGAGCACGCCCAGATGGCGAGGCGTGCGAAAGTGGAGTCCACACGTCTGCGCGCCCTGTTAGGAATCATGCGCCGCGAACAAATCGCCCCCAAAGAGCACGTGCGAAGGCTCGCCCTAGAGCTTGATCGTATGCACGGCACCAAGGATTTTACGGACTGCAGCTCGATGGGCGAACTCACAGCAGAGCATATTTCGCTAATGCTCGAGGTTTAAAAAAGCATTGTCCGGCTGGGACAGTGGACAGGATCTCCACGCGCTTTAAGATGAGTAACGTGAGCAAGGAACCGCAGCGCAAGATCATCCATATCGATATGGATTGTTTTTATGCCGCTATTGAAGAACGGGATAATCCGTCTTTGAAAGGCAAGCCGGTGGGTGTTGGCGGTAGCAGTCGTCGCGGAGTTCTCACAACCGCGAACTACGAGGCTAGAAAATTCGGCTGCCGCTCTGCGATGCCGGTCTTCATGGCGCTAGAGAAATGCCCGGAGCTTATCATCGTGCCGACACGTTTTGAGATCTACAAACGCGACAGTCAGAAGATCCGCGAAATTTTCCACCGCTTCACTCCATTGGTAGAGCCGCTGTCATTGGACGAGGCCTTTCTCGATGTCTCGCACAACAAGGAACCGGGAACCATCATCGCCTCCCGCATTCGCCAACTCATCCTTGAGGAAACCGGACTAACTGCCTCCGCAGGAGTTTCCCCGAACAAGCTCATCTCAAAAATCGCCAGCGACTGGCGCAAACCGGACGGCCAGTTCACCGTCTCGCCGGATAATGCGGCAGAGTTCATGCGCGAACTTCCGCTACGCAAAATCCCTGGAGTCGGCAGCAAGATGACGGAGAAACTTTTATCACTCGGTGCCGAGACCTGCGGAGAATACCGCGCCATCGACAAGTTCGAATGGGTGCGTCGTATCGGCAGCTACGGAGCCGAGCTCTGGGAGCGGTGTTGGGGACACGATGACAGACCGGTCAATCCAGACAGCCCGCGAAAATCCCTGAGTATTGAAAATACTTTTTCTGAGAATATCGGACAGGCCTCCCAGCTAGAGCGCGAAATGAACATCATGCTCAACGAGCTGACAGAGAAACTCACCACCACGCACGCAGAGCGGCAAGTGAGATCTTTGGTGGTGAAACTCAAGTTCTCAGATTTCCAGCGCACTACCGCAGAACGGGCAAACCCAGAAATCGACCGTCGGATTTTCAAAGATTTACTCGCGGAAGCAAACTCCCGCTCGGAAGGCAAGCCCGCCCGCTTGCTCGGGGTAGGCGTAAGATTTCACGATATTTCCGAAAACAGCCAAATGGAACTTTTCGGCGAATCGTGATGCAGTGGAGGCATTCCATCGCTCTCTTGCCTTGAATTAATATCAGAAAGTCCGGACAATCCGCCCCAAGGCTATGTTCAAAAACACAAAACTCATTCTCTCACTCTTCGCCGTCTTGCTGCTTACTCCGGTTGCTCAAGCTGGTGATTGGGTCTCCATGTTCGATGGTAAATCCCTTCAGGGCTGGAAGGCTTCCACAGAGAACCCAGAGACATTTACGGTCGAGGATGGCACCATCAAAGTATTCGGTCCGCGCGCACATCTCTTCTACGGCGCAGATGGAAATTCGAAATTCACCAACTTCGAGTTCGAGTGTGAAGTCAAAACCACCGAAGGTGCCAACTCTGGAATTTTCTTTCACACCAGCTATCAGGACAAAGGCTGGCCAAGCTATGGCTACGAGGCTCAGGTCAATGCCACACACGAGGACTGGCGGAAGTCCGGTAGCGTCTATGGCGTCAAAGATCTCCGGGAAATCGCGCACAAAGACAATGAATGGTTCACGTATCTCATCAAGGTGGAGGGAAAAAAAGTCACCATAAAATTTAACGGTGAAGTGGTTAACGAATACATTGAGCCAGCAGACCACACTTGGAAAAAAAAGTGCCTGAGAACAGGAACCATTGCAATCCAAGGACACGACCCGAAGAGCCTAGTTTATTTCCGCAACCTGCGCATCCGCAGCTTGGATTCGTAAAATTGCCGAGCCAGCCTTAGCTGGTTCGTTCGAGGATTCGGAAAACCCGTATGAACGGTTGGATTGCCTATCTTGAAATGATCCAGAAGCCGGAGAAATTTCCGGCCAAGCGGGTTGGTTTTCGTGTCACCTTGGCGGAGCGGGACTGGCAGATCAATCGAGATTGGTATCGCCTGGTCGGGCAGGACTGGTAGTGGCTGGACAGACTCAAGCGGACGCAAGGCCAATGGCGTGACCACGTGAATTCGAAGAATCTCGAAACGTGGATTGCCAACTTTAACGGCGAACCTTGTGGTTACTTTGAGCTACTTCGTGATGGGAAGGAGCTACGCATCACCTTGCTGGGGCTAACTCCGGATTTTATCGGGAAAGAGCTGGGCAGCTGTTTGATCGATGCAGCCTTGGAGAAAGCTTGGAACCATGCACCTCAACGGATCTTTCTCGATACCTGCAGCAAGGATCATCCCAACGCTCTGCCAAGCTACCTCCGCCATGGTTTCAGGATCATTCGAACGGAATTTGCAGATGAGCTACGAATACGCTAGTATTTCCTCATGGGAAAAAGAGTCGTTATCTATGGGGTCACCGGGTTTGTTGGCAGTGGTCTGGCGACCTTGCTATCACAGGAAGGCTGGGTGGTGACCGGTGTGAGCCGTAAGGGAACTGGGAACGTGGAAGGAGTCAAGGAATGGGCGACGCCTGAAGCTGCGAACCTTTCTGGCTGCCACGCAGTAATTAATCTCGCAGGCGAGCCAGTCGACCAGCGCTGGACCAAACGCAAAAAAGTGGCACTTCGTGAGAGTCGAGTGGGAGTGACGGAGCAGATCGTGAAAATGATCGCCATACTGCCCAAGGAAGAGCGGCCATCGGTTTTGCTAAACGCCTCCGCAGTGGGCTTCTACGGGGGACGTGGCGACGAGTTGTTGGACGATGACGATTCCAAAGGAGAGGGCTATCTCGCCGATCTCTGCGCCGCTTGGGAAGATGCAGCAACCGAAGCCGAAGCGCTCGGCCTGCGTGTCCTGCGCTTCAGGACCGGCATCGTCCTCGGCGCAGGAGGACAGGCATTTGAAAAGCTTAAGACCGTATTCAAAGCAGGCATTGGTGGCAGGCTGGGCAATGGCAAGCAATGGATGCCTTGGATACACGTGACTGACTTGCGCCGCGCGATGGCACACAGCATCTCCAACACCGAGCTCACGGGCGCGGTGAATGGATCAGCGCCTCATCCAGAGCGCAATACGGATTTCACCAGGAAAATGGCAAAAGCGATGAATCGCTGGGTCTTCCTGCCGGTGCCTGGCTTCATGCTAAAACTCGTCCTCGGTGGTTTTGGTGGTGCTCTTCTCGTTGGTCAGCGGGCAGTTCCTAAAAAATTACTGGAGGCTGATTTCAGCTTTCATTATCCAAAACTCGAGGAAGCTTTGAAGGATTTGATCGACTGAATGAATTTTTCTCTTTTCAAGGGCTCGGCGCTGCGATAATCGTTTCGCCCCCCAATGCAAAACGGTGGTCGTAGCTCAGTTGGTAGAGCCCCAGATTGTGATTCTGGTTGTCGCGGGTTCGAGCCCCGTCGATCACCCCACTTTTTTCCCCGAATTCGGAGCGATTTCCGGATTCGGAGAAAGAAGTGATCTACTGTTCTTCTGAAATGCAATCGCTGGAAAGCCGGATACAATACAAGTTTCGCAACTCGCTGCTTTTAGCCGAGGCGCTGACCCATCCGAGCTTAGCCTACGAATCCCAACGACCGCATTTTGATAACCAGCGGCTGGAGTTTCTCGGTGACGCAGTGCTGCAACTGGTAGTCACTGAAGCCCTCTTCCAGCTATTTCCCGATGCAAGTGAGGGCCACCTAACCAAATTGCGCTCACGTGTTGTCTCCCGTCGTGCATTGGCACGATTCGCGATGGTCATACATCTGGGCGATTATGTCCTTCTTGGAAAAGGCGAGGAGTCCACGGGTGGACGGCGCCGGCTCTCAACCTTGGCGGATGCTTTTGAAGCGCTGATCGGTGCCGTGTATCTTGATTCCGGTCAAGGAGCTGCCAAGGAGCTCATCCTGCGGCTTTTTGAAACCGAAATCGACGACATGGTGGAAAGCCCTGAAGAGCGCAATCCGAAGGGTGAGTTGCAAGAATCTCTTCAAGCCATCCACCCAATCGCACCAATCTACAACATTCTCAGCGAGAGCGGCCCCGATCATCGGCGCGTCTTTTTAGCAGAGGTTTCGTGGCAAGAGAAACTACTCGCGTCAGGTAAAGGAAAGAGCAAAAAAGAAGCCGAAGCACGTGCCGCGGCGGAGGCTTTGAGATTACGCAGTTGGGAAGACTGATTTTTCGAGCGTTTGCCTTCAATCGGCAAGCCAAGCTCAACACTGAACACATTTGTTCTTGCGAGTCACCCGTTAGTGCGTTTCCTTTTCAGCGCTGTCAGGAACCGTGGAGGTATGGCAAGCGAACCCCGCCAGGCCTTAATCGGAGCAACGGTAGTTTGTCCACATTTGCCGCGGTTTCCTGATGGCACTTTTTTATTACCTCCCTGGCATATTTAAGTGACTGCCCGCTTGAGCCGCTTACGAAGGAAATAGTAGCAAAGGGTGACAATCAAGAGCAGCACCAGTGCGCCGCTAACGCTCAGGGTTAGCCAAGGAATGGGCAGGGGCATTGTGAAAATATTCTCCACCGGTCGATTGAATGCATCCGCAAGTGGGGTGATCCAGATCAGAGTCTTGCCGTTATTTTCTGTGCTGGTTGCGTTGTGCGTTTTAGCTGGCTTGGGAAGATGGAGGATGGTCGTTACGCTATGCCCCTGAAGGCGGTCGCTTGGGAAAAAAATCGAGCCAGGAATCGCTTTGGACAGCTCAATGCGGCGATTGAACACAAGATCCAAGCCCTCGAAATCGATCGTGGCTTCACCCATGAAATTTTTCGCCCCCGGAGGGAGCTCCTCCAATGATCCAGGTGTGGTGGCATCAACGAGGTCTAGAGCATTGTCGAAGGTGAAGGCTAACTTGACCTCGAGGCGTTCCTTTTCGACAAACGTTTCCACAGTATAGCCGGTGTAAGTGGGGTTGCTCTCAAAATATTTGATAAGCGTGCTCTCTATTCCTGAACTACCGCCATGTAGTTTGGCAATGTTGGCTGGCATTTGCATCGTGATCAGCGCGGCTCCAGAACCGTCTGCGTTCAGCCAGATCTCTTCTTTTGAATCCAAACAGGAACCAAGAAAGAGAGCTAGAGTGCAGGCGAGCAGAAAGCGATACATCATAGAAGAAGGGCGAACTATCTAAGTCACCTGATCTGCAGAACGAAGTGAAATATCGCCGATCTCCACATGTGCGGGAGTGGTCAGAATATTCATGATACAAGCTGCGATATCCTCGGGCTGGAGCATCTTCATTTGAGATTTGGTCTTTGAAAGCTCCGCCTCTCTTCCTTTGAAATACGTATCAAGCAGCGGAGTTTCTACAAACCCTGGCGACACTGTTGAGACTTTGATCGGCAATCCCATCGCCTTTAATTCGAAACGCAGCGATTCGGTCAAAGCTTTCACCGCGAATTTAGTCGGCGAATAAAATCCTCCAGATGGCGGGACTCGATGCCCGGACATCGAGGAGACGTTGACGATACGCCCTCCGGATTCTGGAAAATGCTTTAGGGACTTTTGACAGCAAAGCGCAAGTCCTAGCACATTGACCTGCCACATCTCATTCCAGTCAGCAGGATCGCCATCTACGATCTTAGAGAAGTAGGCGATCCCAGCACTGTTGACGAGCCCATCGATCTGTCCAATTCCCTCGAACATCGCACTGATGTCATCCACGCATTTCAGATCCGCTTCAATGGGTGATACTCCATGCGCAAGTGATGAAGGCCGGCGGCTCACTCCCATTACCACAGCTCCCTGTTTAAGTAGCTGTTCCGAGAGAGCCTTGCCGATGCCACTGGAAGCGCCGGTAACCAGAAATTTCTTATCCTTCAGTGAGCTCATTGAGGATTCGGGACAGACGAAGGTTTTGGGCTAGTTGGTTTACTCCTGATTGGAGTCTGGCTAAACAATGATGCGAGGTCCGGAAGATCCGCGGCAGAATGCGCCGGCTGGGAAGCGATGATACGGCCATGATGGAAAACAAACGCACCAGGCATTTGTAGGCCGTCTCCAGCCAAGTGTCCCACTCCACAGCCTTTGATCACAGCAACTACGCCTCGTAACCAGACCTGCATACCAAACAACTCAAGGAATCCACCTTTGCCCAAGCCGAATGCACGGTAGAGCTCGCAGCGTGGATCGGCAATTCTCGCAATATTTGAGTTCTGCCCCAGATATTCGATTTCGTCACCCGACTGAAGCATGTGCACAAGCACCAAAGAAGCGTCGTTCTTTTTTGCCTGCTGCTCCAATTCTTGGAGTTCACGTAAAATCTGACGAGTGAACGTGCACCCGAAATGCCGGAGAAACACCAAGGCCTGAGGCTTCACAGTTGAAGCCTCGATAAGAGTCCTGCCATCGGAAAGGTGGTAAGTCGCTGCCGCTTCGCTGATCGAATAGGGATCACGCCGAGATGGTGGAATACCTGCGTATGCGCGAATCGCCGCCCAAAGAATCAGAATGAAAAATGGCACCCAGACAATATCGTCGATGAGCAATATACCCAAGGCAGCAGGAGCAAGGTCAGAATTGAAAACGGCAGTTCCAACAATGAAAGAAACTGCCGAGGTTTTGATCAAAGCGAATAGCACAATTGCCCAATGATGGATCGGGTCTTTCACCGCGATCAGAAGGCCGAGACCGAGGATGCCGGAGATAAAGCCCAAGGTGCGCCAAAGAATCAGATGATTTGGATGAGTGATATTAAGAATCTCAAAAGCTTGGCCGGGCCAGAGATTCGCCCACAGAGCGAAGAGGATGTGGTAGATCCCAGCCATCACTAGGGTAATACTCATCCATCGAGTGACACGGCACTTTTCGCCGTCGCATTGAAAGATCATCAAGCATGATATCTGCGATTAATGATCGCGCAACGGGAGAATTATCCTCCGGAGCGGTTACGGCCCCCAATTGGCCTTAGCGACTTAGTTCTCGTGCAACGATCATGAGAGTCTCACGCACGCCTGGTCCGAATTCGCCATCTACCTGCACGGCAAGCAAGACGCCTCCTTCTTTTACAAATTCAATTGAAGCCGCCCCAGCTAAGATTTTGATAGGAGCAACGCCGAAGCCTAGGTTTGAGATCGTCTCACGGAGGCTACTGACAGTAGCAAAGTCCTTTTCTGTCGCGACCGCAATCTTACGAATTCCTGGCAAAGAACCTGCACGTTCAAGAATCTCTTCTCGGCTCAACTCCCGATCTACTCCGAAAATAGCGCGTAATTCCAACTGTTTAATCGAACCTGAATCAGACGCCGGAGTCCCCTCAGCGCCTCTTTCTACTCTCGGCTCAACCGGCGCATTTTCCACTGGCTCAGGTTCAGGAACAAACGATTGTGAAGTCGGTGGCACGTTCTGGGACGAATCAGAAAAGGGATTAGGAGCGGCGGAAGGTGTCATGGTTGGGTGGTTTTTTGGAGCATCTTGGGGCTCAACGGTTTTTGCTTCGAATCCGAAATCTTCCTTCGCTGGCATTCTGATAGTTGTAGTAAGTGTTGGTTTCTTAGCAGGAAGCTGAATTCTTTTAGGTTCTGCTTCCGAGATTTCCTCAGCTTCGGCAGGAGTTTTGATTTCACTCTCGAGAGCCTTGGATTCAGCGAATTCAAAAGGATTGATCGGCCCATCGGAATCCGCAGACTCGGGCGTCGCCTGTGCTTCCGCTCCCGCGGCAAAAGGTGAAGCCGGCTCCATCGGCTCCTCTGATGGGCGACTCTTAAATTTCTCGAAAAATCCTCGGTTTGAACTCATAGCGCTAATGCAACTTAGTTGATCATTAGTGATAACGCCTAAGGATCTCCCATGTCGAGCCAATACAATAATAGAGCCTCACCCGAGGTGACTTAAAAGCATCAATCAGCCTTTTGGCAATAAGCGCTTGAGCCGATTCTTAACACTTACTTTACCAACTGCGGATAGCCGGTCCGTGAATAGAACCCCGTTGAGGTGATCGATCTCATGCTGAAGAGCACGCGACAGAAGGCCGTCGGTTTCGATCACCAGCGTGGTCCCATCCAGCTGCGGTAAGATCGCCTTAACATCCATCGGACGACGAACATCATAGCGAATCCCCTCGATGCTGAGGCAGCCTTCCAATTCTGTGTCTTTCTCTTCACCAAATTCCAAATCAGGATTGATGAAAACCAGCGGCATGATATCCGCAATTTCCGCGTCCTCTCCGTTCACTTTCAAGTAAGAGACACATTCAGGATCGTGTGAGACATCCACGACAGCGATTCGCATATCGACGCCTATTTGCGGAGCTGCGAGGCCCACGCCGTTAGCATCGG
>Ga0307934_1000612_pt1 | contig 25477 bp, 24 predicted proteins | sample OrgLakmetageno90_FD_201838 | JGI IMG/M metagenome (GOLD analysis project Ga0307934, IMG submission 201838) | Saline water microbial communities from Organic Lake, Antarctica - #90 | ecosystem: Environmental > Aquatic > Non-marine Saline and Alkaline > Saline | place: Antarctica: Organic Lake...
AACACAAACTCAAAATAATAAAACATGGATGACGAAAACCAACAGGACAAAAAAAAACAATCGCAAAAGAATTTCAATCATTCGACTGAAAATCAACAATCCAAAACTATAAAAATAAATTATCCAAAAAATAAATATCATGACAAATTTGAAACATTTTCAAATTCTCATTCTCCTCCACAAAACCCATACTACAATGAAAATCAATCTTTATCCAAATCCTGTCCGACTGACCATTTGATGGGAAATTGTGATGAAAAAATCAATCAATCGATTCATTTTTCAAATTCAAGTTCGCATGACATTATCAAATCATTGGAAATTGAAAAAAATAATTTTGAATTGTTTTATAGAAATCATCAAAACAGAATGAGCATTGACAATTCATTGATAAACATTAAAATAATATCAGAAATCAAAGCGTGTCAAAAGTACATCATTCAAAACGGGTTTGTTGAAATGATTTTGTTTGTTTTTTCAGAATGTGTATTTTTTAATTCATTGATAGAAGATATTTGAGAAAAGATACATCAAATTCAATGTTTCAATTTATTTGGAGGACTTACAATGATGACAATAGATACAAGACTATTGAATTCATTGAAAAAGTGATTTCTGATTTTTTATATTATTTTCAAGACAAGAGGGATCAATTGATTGAATATGATTTATTGAAAATTATGAAAGATATTGAAAAGTGCAAAGATGGATTGAGACAATTGGAAATAACTTATCAACAAGATGATATTGTTCCAGCCAAAGTAAAATTAATCAATCAAAAAATAGACAAGTTTTTGTTGCTTCATTCAAAAGATTTGAATGGTAGAGAATATTAATGTATCACAATGTTTTAAAAATATAATTTTTATTTGCTTGAACATTTTTTAAAATTCAAAATTATGTTTTTTATTTTTAAAATAATTTAATTTCTTCCATGTTTCAAGACAATAATGTTTTCATTCATATCAGATGAAAGTGAACAATGTTCATATGATAAAATCGCGTTTGTGTTGTATAACAAATGAACAATGTATTTTTCATCGGAGAAATCCTTGTCCAATTGTAATTCCAATGTGATATTTTCTTTGGTTGAATCAACTCCTCCTGTATACCAACTCTTCTTTAACATTGTGGTCAAAGGAATCGTATACATGTTCCATGCTGGAGCATTCAATCCAGCTTGCATATTGGTCAAATCTCTGAACAATGAACCAGGTCCTTCGTATCTAACCTTTGATCCATAGTATAATTTAACATGACAAACTGGTTCAGTGTTTAATTCAGTGTTGTAATTGAAATGATTGTTGTGACAATGATTTCCTCTTGTTTGAACTGCAAAATGAAGCGCACGAAGCACTCCGCTTGCGTTTATTGGAATTCTTGCTTTGGATACTTTACTTTGTTCAACTGAAATTCCTTCAAAGCAATTGACTAATTTGTTTTCGGTGCTTATTTTTTCAATGTTTGCAATGTTTGCTTGGTGGATCAAGTGTTGGAAAGTGATTAATTTTACTCCAATATCGCATTCTTCAATTTGTTTTTTATCGCATGTTTTGATTACTTTCACGCTACATGATGTTCTGTGAAGTAATCTCTTTAGTGGTTTTCTCTTTAAGCAAACTTTTAGTTTTTTCTTTTGCACATGATTCAAAAATATTGAATCTCCTTTGCTGTGTGAAAATAAGAATGGCAATTCAACATATAATTTAGTCTTTCCAATAGAATCGATAATGCCTTGGTTTATGCTTTTGTAGAATCCCAGCATGTTGTAGTTCTTTTTTCCGTATGAAACATACAATTCATGGAAGATATGGATTGCATTACCAGTTAAGGTTTGCATGGTGTTGTGTTGTTTTAAACTTACAGTGTCGATTGCAGCCAATGCGAATCCTTGTGTGTATAATGCAGCATCCTTTTGACAAATTTGTTCCTTCTGTCCAAATACACATTTCGGGTCAACATGGCACTTTATGTACTTATTTTTATTACATTCGCAATCGGATGAACATGATGAGCTTGATGAACTTGAACAATCAAGGAATTTTTTGTAACCATTCTTTTTTGGACAATATGAGCTACATGATGAACTCTTTGGACAATCTTTTTCATCAGATGAATCTCCAATATGATGTCTTTTTCCCTTTCTGTCATAAATGTGTCCATTTTCATTATCGTAACATAATCTAGTTTTCAAAACAGGAATTGACATGGATAATCCTCTCTTTATGTTTTTCTTACAATCATGACCAACGATTCCAGGTCTTGACCATTCTAAATATGCATTTCCTAAATAATTTGCAATAACATCAACATCGAATTCATATTCCAAATTGGATGAACTTGTTTTTGAATTGTGGGAACACATTATTTCTGAAGCAGAAATGTAATTTGGTTTTTGAGATTGGAACAACAAGTCCAAGTATGCACCATAACCCTTTTCTCCATTTGGGATTCTAAACTCAGCAATATACTGATCGTTTAAGATTTCTGACCTTGTGACAGCATCATAATATTGTTTGCAATCTTCGCTTGTTGATGATGTATAAGACTTTGACATTGTTTTATTTTTGTGTATATTTATGGAACGTACAAATATGTCAATGGATATTTCGTTTTTTATTATTAATTAACAAAAAATTTATATTTTCGAATCGTGTTTTTTATTATAAATGATTTAAATTTTTCTTGGAACAAAATTATTTTTCAAAAAACGAAACAAAAAACAAAAAAAAACAATCATAAAAAACTACAAAGCAAACAGTCACAATTGAAAATACGAGACAATAATAAAAATCAACTTTTTTCATTCAAAAAAATCACTTGACAACAAAACTGTTTTTTTAAATAGCAGCATGCTGGAACCAAAACCCATAGATTCAATTGTAACAGAGAAAATAATAAAAAAATCATTGTTAAAAAATATTGAACTGTATCTAAAATATATACTTCCCATCATTCAAGTAAATTATGATCAGGTGAGATATACATCAGAAATGCCCCAGCATATAATTAATGACAAGGGCAAAGAAATCGCGAACCCTGATTGGTTATTGCAAAGAAAATACAGAATCACTGGTTCAATATGTGGATCAATTGCTGGTCACAATCCATATGAAACACCAGATACAGTTTTTCACAGCAAAGTTTTTGGTTCCACATTCAAAGGGAATTGGAAAACAGAAAGAGGAAACATTGTCGAGCCTTATTGCCGTCAAATTATAGAAGCGTGGCTTATTTCAAAATACAGATCACAAAAGAAATATAAAAATGAAAGCATTTACATTGAAGAAACAGGTATCCTGGTCAATCCCATCATACCATTTATAGGAGTTTCACCTGATGGCATTATTCATTTGGGTGCACAAGATCGAATGTTGCTGGAAATTAAAGCACCTTGTCCATTTAAAGAAAAAGAATGCACCGAAAATCCATACGAAGATGGTTGTCCTCCATATTACATGGATCAGATTCAAAGCGCCATGGGTGTGTTAGGATTAAACAGATGTTTATTTGTTCAATATTTTCCTACTAAGATGGTTTATTCATTTATAAAATATGATGATCATTATTTCAAAAACAAATTATATCCATGTTTGCGAGATTTTTATTTCGAAAGGTTAGTTCCAGCTTGGGTTGAACAAATGAAAAAAAAAGAAATTAAATAAATTTATTTTTTCTTGTTTGGAATTTTAATGGACATGTCTTTCCAATGTGTTATTTTAAAAAATGGTTTCAACCAATATATGAACACCCAAGCACTTTTCCATTTGTTCATTGTGTTCACACTTTTGTTGTCAAATGATTTTCCAAATAATGCATTTACATGCTTATTCAAATAATTGTATACCCATGAATCATTGGTCTGGATTTGAATGATTGTGTCAGATGACCAATTGGATGGATCATATTCTTTCAATTGATGAATGCAATTTAAAATCAATTGAATCAACCAATTTATTTTTTGATTAATATCGAATGAATGGATTTTATTTTTTTTATTGATTGTTGCACATTTGTAACACGTTTTTCCTTCATCATCCACAAAACATTTTTTCATATTCCATTTGATTGTGTTGATTTTATTTTCAATTTGAAGTTGAATTTTAAACAAACAAGGAACATTTGTTTTGAATAAACAATTGGAAGAATTGTTTTTTTTCAAATATGGACTCATTAAATCATTGAAATAATTTTGATTTTTCATGTAAACTAAAATATTTTGATGTGTGTATTGTATGATCGTTTGGTTTTCAAGATTGATCCATAATATCGGTTTACAATAAGGAATTGAATCCAATGTTTGAATTTGATTTTTTGAATTTGAATGTTCATTTTCGTTTTCCAATTGATTTCCAAAATCATAAATCATTTTCCACAAAAACTTTTGAATGAATGGTTGAATATTTTTTGTTTGATTGTTTTTTTTAAAATAGTTTGTCAATGTTTTTAAACAAAATAATCCAAATCTAAAAATTGGAAAAACTAAATTTTGATTGGTTTGATCTATTTTGAATGTTGGAACAAATTTGCAAACTACAATGTCTGAGAAATTTTGATTTTCTGATTGTGAAAAATCAATTATGTTGTCCGAATTAAATTCAATCAATTCGTTTTCAAACAAACTGAAAAATATATTGTATAACCATTCATACAATATTTTCATATCCAATGGATTCCATTCTATATTTATTTGATTTGAAAGTGGATTAAAAATAGTTTTTGAAAAAGAAGGAAAACATTTCAACAACAATTCATTCCAAGTGAGATTTTTTTTTGTTGCATGCATCATTGAATCCTTTGAATAAAAATTCCAATCCGTTCTCTCTTTTAAAAAACAAACATTTTCATCTCTTTTCATAAAAGCAAAAAACCACATTGTTTATTTTAATGTAAATTTTACATATATTTCAATTGTATTTCTTGTTGATCGTTTGAATTGACAATGCCTTGAAATATATAATTTTCAAATGTTGAATTGGATTTATCATATCTAAAATAATCTATTGTTTTTTTATTTTTGTAGGTTTGATGAATCCATTTTATGAAATCCTTTTCAATCGATGTATATTTTTCATCTCTTTTGCGTAACGTTGAATAAAATCTAAATCTGTAAGATTCATAATCAGGCAAAGAATGCTTGACCTCTTCATATTCGTATGAAAACACTTCTACACCAGGAGAATAAAAACTAAAATTCTTGTTGACATAATGGCAAGTCAAAAAGAAGTCGTATAAATTGATTTCAGGTTCTTCTGTTTGCAATCTTCCCAAAGATGGTATATTATCCTCCCAATTTTTTACCCATTCATTTCCAAAAGCAAAAATAAAAAATGTGTTGCAACAAAGATTGGAATATGGATTTCGCTTGAAATTGTTTGCTGGTTTTCTATACAAAATTTCAGGAAGCATTTTATCATTCCAGACACTGTCTTTTTCAAAACAAGCAAAACTCGAATCTTCATAAAATTGTTTTCTGTTTTTTTGTAAAACAGTTCGAGACATGTTCATTAATGTTTGCTTGACATTTTTCTTTCTAAATCGTTCAGAATATCGTTTTATATTTGGTTGATAAGTCAACACATGTTTATATTGATTATGCAATTTTTCATGAATGTCATAATCTGATTGCAAACAAAATTCAAACCATTGATTGATGCATATTTTATCCCATCCCAAAACAGGAGTGAATCCACTGTAACAATGCAATAAAAATGTTTGATTGCTATATGCTGTTTCCTGAGCTATTGTTCTTGCTTGGTGTGTATTGTAAAAACCTTGATCCAACATTTTTATTTTGTTTTCAAATTTTGAAAAGGGGATTGATTTCAACCACAAATACATTTTGAATTTCTTGTAAAAATATTGATCCAATATGGATTCACATTGTTTAAAATAATTCATGTTTTCAAATTGCTGTTCAAGATTGTGATTTTGTTGAATATCTTTTGCTTTGTTGTGTTTAAATGGAGTTATAATATCGGCTTGGTCGAATGCTGTCATGTTTTCACTTTTCATTATTTTTATCCGTTCTGTTTCATGTAAACAAATGCATATTTGCAATCGATCAGCTTGATGTGAATTGTAAAACAGTTCGTGTACTGTTCGGAACAAATCAAATCCCAAATCTTTTGTTACAACGCAAACCAAAATACTATGTTTGTCCGTTGGATGACAATTATGTTGATTGGACAATTGAGTTTGATTGAAATGATTTCGTTGAAACAACTTTACATAGACAAATGCAATCAAAACAATGAACAAAACACTCATCAAAATCACTAAAATAATATAAACATGTATTTTCTTCACTTTGTGTGCAGGAAAATAAAATGCTGTCCTGGCATATTGTGCTATGTCAAGTGCAATAGATTTCCATTTGATTGCCATTTGATTTTAGTTTGCGGTGATAATAGAAAATGAATGTGTAAATGTTTTGTTAAATTAATATATGGATGATAAATGAAATGTTTTGAATCTTGTTGTCTTTATTTTTAAAGAAAATTAATCGATATATTTATATCAAACAGTTTATAAAAAGTTTTGGAAAAAATGGCATTCAAAAATAAAAAAAATCAAAAGAAATCAAATGGTTCTTTGACCAAAAAATCAAAAGATAAACCAAAAGCAACAAGTTGGGTTTGTGATTTTTTGTTTTGTGTTTTTGATTTTCAATTTATTTATTTTTTTTGTTTTAGTGGAAAGTCAAAATGGCTGAAATAAAAAAACAAGAACAAAAAAATAAGATTGAAATCGAAAAACAAATGAAAATTCAACGAGAACAATCTTATCAAAGAAAACTTGAAGAGAGCAAACAAACAATAGATCAAGAAGTTGATGATTTGCAACAAGAAACAGAATCATTAGGTGATCAAGAAAACGATGCACCATTGATTGAAGAATTAAATCAAGATACAAAAGAACACAATGATGATGTTTATCTGAGCGATGACGATGAAAATGATGATTTTGATGAGTCGAATTTAAATCAGACCATTCAAAACCACACAAAACAAACCAATCAAAAATCAAAACAATCATTGAGAGAAATATACAAATCGAAAAAGGAAGAAAGATCAACATCTGATGTTTTAAAATGCGCGAAACAAATGAAAAAAGAAAAGGGATGGGGAAAATCTAAAATGAAAAAGAATGCCACTTCTGTTTTAGATTCTTTAATTTCCAATCAAAAACCTGGAGAAAAACAGCCTCAATTTATGAAAGATTTGGAACTGTTGAAAAAACAAATGAATTCTGGAAAAATCGATCCTCGTTTGGTCAATAATTTGAAAAAAATGGATTTAGGTTTTTAAAATTGATCATAGTTGAAATTTTTTATTGCATGTGATATCGAAGAACCTAGTTCGGATATTCCTGCTTTGTAGGATTGATTGTCAATTTCATCATATGAACGAACAAGACTGTCTATTTTTTTTCGATTTTGTTGTTGTTGTCTATTTTCATTGTTCACAATTACTGGTTCAAAAAATTCAGTTCTTTTATTCATTTGACTGGATTGATATTCTTGTTTTGGATACGATTGATCATGATTATTATTATTTGTTGATCTTGTGTTTAATGGTATAGGTCTTTCGTTGATCGGTTCAAGTTTTCCTTTGGATTTGAATTGTTGGAATGTTTTGATATCTTCTATTATTTTATATCTTTCCTCTTCAGATTCATCATCTTCTTGAAGTTCTATTTTATTTTGTTTTTTACCAAATAATGGGATTGGTTGTGCAACTCGTTTTTTTAAATTGCTTCTTGAAAACATACAATGCATTTTCCATATGCCCCGAGACCCTATTTGAAAATGAGGTAATCCAATATCTGCTGTATAATGATACAACTTGTCCATCACATTTTGAATAGGAGCATCCGTTTTTTTAGCTTGAGTTCTTTCTTGTTTGATGATCAATACTCCTCTATTTGCTGTTATTGTTTCAAATAACCATTTCAAATCTTGAAAATTGATTGATCCTTTAAATATATCTTCATGAATTCCATCAATGTCTTTGGCTTCTTGACTCAAAAACATGATATAATCCAAATTTCTTCTAAAAACAGGAGACAATGCTTTTGGATACTGATAAATGGCAATCAATCCAATTTCTAAATGTCTTCCATTTAAAAACAATTTTTTGTATTCTTTCATTTTTGGAATGTCTTCCAAGTAACCAACATCATCCAAAATAAGAAATATTCTCAATGCAATTCCAGACTGAGTGTATTTTTGTTGTTCATTCACCACATTTTTGATGCAATTCATAATATCTTTTTCTTCATCAAATATAAATTCATTTCCTACAACACCGGCATATGTTTGTCTAGCATCCGCCGATGGACAACAAACAATACACAGATCATAATGTTTTATTTTATAAAACATCAATTCTTTAATCAGAACAGATTTACCAGAACCTCTTGGCGCAAATATTGCAGCAGTCATGGTCGGTGTCATTCGTTGTGGTTCGAAGGGTTGGATTCGATTTAGATAATTTATTCTTTGTTTTCGAATAGCATCCTCGGTTGTTGATTTTGAATTGTTAAGTGGCATTTTTTCAAAATATCAAATATCAAATCAAGAAAAAATCAGTTTTTATTTTAATCATTTTAAAAATATTATGTGTCATATCATTCCAAGAGAGCAAAATCAACAAGTATTTGAACCATTTCATTGGAACCACAAGCTGATGATATAGATGATTCATCGCTTATTAATTCATCCACTAGTTTTTCGATTCCAGACATTGATGTGCTTTGAATACCAGATAATACGCTAATTGGTTTTGGTTTTTTGTGATTTGTGTTTGTTGATTGTTTTTCACTGTCTTTTATCATTTGTTGAAAATTATTTTGCCTTGGTGGATCGTTTTGAATTTCATTTTCATTGGTTCTGGGTGTTGGATTTATTTCCATCACTTCAACAGAATCTTTTAATTTGTTTTCTTGGTTTGATTCTATTCGGCTTAAGGTTTCATTGTTTATGTTTTTGTTTACAATTGGAAATGTTTGTTGGATTGGTTGAGGCTGAGTCTGATATGATGGTTGTGTGTTGTAATCATTGTTTGGTGGAAAAATATTTTGTTGTGACGGAAGAATTGTTTTTTTAGGTCGAAGGAATTCAAATAAATTATTGAAAGTTTCAGATTCTTCTTTTTTAATTGTTGTGCGTTTAGATATTGTTGCTTTTTGTTCTGTACAATTGATCAAAGCATGTGTTATGCATTTGTAAAAAATAAACAATCTATGTTTCTCCTTTTTGTTGAAATAAGTGAATTTTTTGTTTGGACTTTTGTATGGTTAATGGCATGTGAATTAAAAAACAGAAAATCAAAAAATAAACAAACTCGAATGATTCATGAGAAACAATTTCAGTGATCAATTGTCTTATGAATGAAGTGACATCTACTTTTTGTATGTGGATCATCGAACAAGATTCGTAGTAAATTTGATTTCGGATTTGACAGTATAACAAAAATATGTATTGCACTGAAGCATGAATATAATCTTCAATCAAAAAAGACACCATAGTGGTTCCATCAGATTGTTTTTTTTCAATCAAAGTGGGTTCAATTATTTTCAATTTATGCAATTGCGCATATTTTTTCGAAGATGTTTCTTGAATGAATTTTATAAATCTTTGTCTTTTTTTTGATGATTGGATTCTATTGTTTTTGAAGAATTGTTTGTATAATTCACACCACAACACATCAAAATATTTAAAAACATGAACACACAATTTTTCATAAAATGGTTGATTTGTTATAAGCCAAAAAATAATGGTTTTGAATTTTTCATCTGAAAACATTTTTTAAAATAAATTAGTTTTATGTTTTCAACAAACAAAATTTCAATATAATTTATTTTCGTTTCAAAACTTTATTTTTTATGTGAACAACATTTGGTAAACCATAAACAATTGAAAATGAAATTCCAAACAATATTGCCAGTCGCTTGAATGATATTTTGCTTTCACAATCATCATCCTGATCAGATGATGATGACGACGGGTGGATTCCATGATGTTTGAATTGTGTTTGATTGTTTGTGGATGATTTATTTTTGTAAATGAAAAAGGGTTTGAAAAAGTAAATACATGCAATGATCAATACACAAATAATCATGCAAATTAAAAAATGCATCAAGTAAATATTGGTTGCATATTTTAACCAATTTGGTTTCTTGTGGTTTTTGTGTTCTTTTCCAACTTGCTTGAAGAAATCAGTCATTCTGTTATTTTGATTTGTCTTAATCGTTCCCGTATTTTCCATGCTTGTTTTGTTTTTCAAATTATCGAACCCTCCTATGAACTGGTCTTTAAATATATTATCCAATTCACTACTATTATTAGAATAACTTTGAGCGCTATTGTCTGACAAAGATACACTCATTTTTTTGATCAATTTTTGCAAAATGTTTTTTTGAAAATAATCAAACAGATGACTTTTTTTTTTAATTGTACACACACAAAAAAAGCCTCTAAAACATAAAATAGGATTGATTCATGTTCACACAAAAAGATACTTTTCATTAACAATGAAACAACAAAAAATACCAGATGGTTTTTTGACAAACAATCACAAATGATCACAATAATCAAATTTATCTTTACAATTCTCGCATACTGCAATAAAAGAACAATTGCTAATTCTATCGACCGAATAAGATAGGAATTTCTGAGTGATCGGTCTTGTGTTTTTACAAACAACACAACAGAAATACAAATTAGATATTTGATAATTGTCGTACGTTGTGCTCATTTCCATGTAATTTTCATCGACACCTGGATCATTTCTATTTTTAATTATTGGTGTATTTTTCTCAATAAAACTTTGATTTTTCAAATGCATATTTGAATCAAAATGAAAATTCAAATTATCTTTTTTGTTGATTTGGTTGTTGATATCCTTGTCTGTTGTTTCCAATATCTGTTGCATTATTGTTGGCTTAGAACGATTCACACTTGATGAAAAACCTTCAATGAACATTTGATTTTTTCTTGCAATATTTTTTGGATCATTTTCTTCAGAACAATTAAACGAATAACAATCACAATTGTGTCTCAACCTGGTTTTCTTTCTTAAATTGATTTGTTTGTTGATGACATCCAATATAGATTTTCTACAAGAATCTTTGAATATGTTTTCAGCAAACAAGTTCTCTGTTTTTGGAAGATCATGCCACTCTTTTTTACTACTTTTTGACATTTTTTAAAAAAAATATTTTGTACAAAATTTAAATGTTTATTGTGTTTTTTCCCAAGATCAATTCTAAATCTGTTTCAAAAACATAATTTAACGTGTCACAATAATCATCCAATTTATCCAATTGTTTTTGTATTGCAGATTTTAACTTTCTCCAAACATCTTCTTGCAAAAAACCCCCTTCATTCAAATAATACAAACACACCACACACAATCTTATGGATAGTCTTTTGTTTTTTACATGATTCAAATCCGCCAACTTTTTTTTTAGTATTTTGGATAGTTTTGATTTTGTTTTTGTTGTTTTTTTAATCTTTGCATTGTTTTCTTTTTTCACATTGGAATCATCTTTTTGCGATAAAAGGATTTGTGGACCATATAAACCTTTTATTTCTTCAATTTTTTCAGAATAAAAATCTTCAAATTCTTGTTTGCTTGGACAAATGGCTTCAAAATAAATTTTATAAATATATCCATGTCTCTTTTTTTTGATTTCCTTTTCAACTTGTTCATCTTTCAATTGAAATAAATCTTTTACAAATTTTAAATATTCTTTGGTCGGTTTGTTCATTTGATTCCATGAATTTGCAACCATTTTTATCGCACCACTTACCATTTTAACTTGACCGATTTCGATATCATGGACTAATGGGTTGTGTTTGAGTTGAGTAAAAAAAGAATACACGATGTACGAAATACTAAACACTAATTTTTGACCAAAACTACATTGTCTTTCAATGTAAACTTTGTCCAATTTTTTTATTCCATGTTTTTCAATTGTTTTTTTATTGATCAGATCGATTAAAATTCCATTGACAATATGCACTTTTTCGATTTGAGTGTATTTTTTATTTGATCTTATTTTGGACTTTGGATTTTCGGAATTTGTGTTATCATATTCATCAAGCATTTTTCCATAATCATCCAAATCAATTGTTTTTCCAAACACAATGTTTATTTTTTTTTCATTGCAATCAAAATGACCAAGTGAATAAGCTAAATTTTTGGTTCCAATATCAAAAGTCAATTTATACATGTTTGTTTGTTTGAAAAAAGTTTGAACAAATAATCATTTAGTTTTCAAAAAAAATGGTTGTTTTATTGTTCTTTTCATATTTCTCTTTTATGAATTGATTTTTTAATAAGCATACATGTTTCTATGAGAATAGACACAGTCTTCTAAATCAACATCAGGGTGTTGTTGATTACAATGATTTTCTAATTCATCCATGCTAGGCTCATGATGCATTTCATGTTGCATGCGATGATGATTATGTGAATGACGTTTCTTGTGCATCTTTGATTTTAATAGAGAATACAATAGACAATACAAAGCCCATACCAATAATGCAGCAACAGCACCAACCACAAACAAGATCAATGTTCTCGTGACTAAATTTTTATCCTTTTCAAAAAAGATTCCAAGTTTGCTGTGATCAATTAATTGGGCAACCACCATTCCGATTGCTCCTCCAGCTAAAACAATTGGCGCAAAGCTAACAACTCCGTTTAATATTGAATGCATTGTTTATTTTTTAGATGTGTGTTTTTTATTAAAGTATGTTTGACACAAGTACTACAATATAAGACTTTTTGGTTTCAGAGAGAATATTTGTTTATAGTAATTTTGATCGAATGATTTTTATTATACATTCCAACAAAAAAATCAAATGTACAAAAATTGTTTCAATCAAATTGAATTTAGAAAAAAAAATATCAAAATAATATTGATGGATCGATATTTTCAACAAATTACAGAAAAAATGATATATTTGTATGAATATCCAAACATATATATTTCTTCGAGAAATCATTATTGCATTGGAAAAGGCATTGAAATTATTTTAAAAAATGAATCTTTGAATGAAAATCAAGAATTTTGGCAAAAGAATACAAAATGTTTGTTGAATGGAAAAGAATACCAAATCAAAATAAAATCAATTGAAAAATCAACATTTCACTTTAAAATTATTGACATAAATCCAGAAACAACACTAAAATCAATTCAATTCAAAACAGAAAATGATATTGTATGGCAATATTATTTTCCAATTGTAATTGTATTCAAATCTGTTCACCCGTGGTACAAGTTGAATAGTTCATCCATCAAATGCTTTTCTGAAAAACAAATCAAAGATTTTCCATATGGAATTTTAGTTCAAAACAACAATAAAAAATATATTCATTTTAATCGTGATGTGATTGCACAAAAAATGAATTGAAGCAAATATTAAAATGATTAATTGTGTTTCTTTTTTATTTTTTAAAAAAAAGTCATTTGAATTGAACTCATTTTGATTAAAAAACAATGATTTAAAAGTATTTATTTTTATTAAAAATTGCAGTTGTGCACACATTTTGTGTTTTAGTATAATAAAAAAAATCAACTGACAAAATTAAAAAAAAATAATTTGTGACAAACAACGTTCATTTTTTTATTTTAAAATCATCACACACAACAATATTGTCATTTAAAAAATGGAACAAGATAGCGTTTTACAAAAATTCAATCAACAATACACAGGAGAAGATGACGGTTTTCCAAAAAAAGGAATTAATAGAGCAATAGGTGCAAACTATCCTGATAAAAATCTTACCAGATATGACGGAGCAAATGCTTTCATTAAAGAAAATCCAAAAAAATTAAATTTAATGAATTCTATTGCTTCTGGTGTTTACAAGGAAATGAGAGACAATAATGAAATTATTTGTGACGACAATCAAAATTCAAATTTAATTGAAGATATTAAATATTTGAGAGACGAAAATCAAACACTTAGAGAAAGAATAGAAAAATTGACTGTAAATGACGAAACCGATTTAGGAAGCATGGAGGGATATGAATCTGTTATCAATGATCTTAAAAAGAGATTAGCTAAACTTCAAGAAAGTTTGGATAATTCAAAGAGAATGACATTGCATTATAGAAATTATATTCAAAATTGCATAAACGGTGCTTATAATCAAGTTCTATTGGATAGTCTTTGTAAACAGACTACTGATGCAACACTCGCACAAGCTGATTTAATTTCGACATTGAATATTTTTTATGAAAATGCAAAAAAACTTCATATGTTTGCTTACTTGGTGAAAGATGCAAAAGATGTTGGAACAATTAAAATTGAACAAAATGAAGATGATATTAATCAAGCAAACACACCAGAAGAGGAAAAGTTCGATTTCGAAAAAGAATTCAAGAAGATTGAATATATGTTTGACAACGGAACATTCACAACAGAACAAGAGCAATAAATGAAATAGTTGTTTTTTAAAAAAAATTCAGTTTATTAATTTTTTTTTTGTTGAATTTGAAAAGTTTAATTTTCTTCTTCTGATTCTTCATCTTCTTCATCACTGAAATCTTTGAAGAAGTTTTTTGATTTTTTAGGATTCAATGCATCATACAGATCAAAGTTTTTCAATGGCTCATTTTGTTCTCTTCTTGGTTCAGGGTACATCATTTGATTTGGATAATAACCCATTGGTGGTTGATTATTGTACATCATTGGAACAGGAGCACTTCTGTTAGATGGATAATATTGGCTCTGTGGAGCATACATTGGTTGCTGTTGGATATTTTGTGGAGGAAGTTGTGTTGTTTGATTTAACGATGCTGGGTTGAGTTGTCTTGGTTGATTGTTTGTATACATGAAACGTTTTCTGTTCTTTTCCAAGTCTAATTTGACTGTTTTGTTGTCTGTTTTTGATTTTTCCTTTTTCTTTCCATTCATGCTATCCATTCTAAAAAAGATACTTTCTGTCAATTCAATAAAAACATCAGTGGATTTCTTTTTTCTATCGACAAATTGACACTTTCTTCTATAAACTCTGTCACTAAGAAGTTTCATTGCTTCTTGTTTGCTTGTGAAAATTCCATCAAATAAGAAAATGTTCAAGTGATCACTTCCCATGGTCTCGACAAGTGTTTTGTCTTTTGGTTTGAAAATATGATTAATTGATTCGACTATTCTTTTATAGTTTAATCTATTTTGATGATCGTCTGGTTTTCCAAACAATTTGTGCAGTATGATCCTCATTTTTATCATGTCTTCATTGATTTTTAAATTTGGAATTGAAAATGCTGTACTGAAAACACATGGGATGTCATTATCTTCACAGAATCGATTTAATATTGTTCCATACATTCTCAAATGTCTGTCAGAAAAAGGTATTACAATATGAATGAAACAACCAGGATTGTTTTGTTTCCATTTTTCAATGATTTGATCTTTTTTATCGGGAGTCAAATATGACTCCTGTGCTTTATTGTTTGTTTTATTCAAATATGGTTTTTTGTAATCAACCACAGCTTTGTCATAAAACAAGTCATCATTTTTTCTTTTTTTATCAAAATCAGGATCAACAGAAGTACCAGGGTATAATTCTCCGATTTGATCTTTATATTCATTATCAATTCTGTTGAAGATTTCATTTTTTTTTTGTTCTGTCAATTTTTTTTCCAAATCAGCTTTTCTCAATCGTGAAGTCATTTTTGACTTGTCATTGGATGCCAAACTGTTTGCAAAATCAGTCAACAAACTACCACCCCCCGTTTCTTTTTCATCTTGAATTATTCTGGAAATAATATTTTTTGGTGTTTGTGTTGCCATGATTTATCAATTCAATTGGATGTTTGTTATAATTATGATTTGATATTTTTTATTTCACAGTGTCTGTTAACAACTTTTTTTTTAATTTTTATATTAAACATCCGAAAAAATTCGAGAAAACAGCACCAACACAAAACACACATCTCTGTCTTTTCTTCAATATCAAATAGACCTTCAATAAAAAATGACAAAAAAAAACTTTGCAAATCTGTCCATTTCAATTAATCGCAAAAAAGAACCCATTCGAAAAGTAAATTATGTTTCTTTTGAGAAATCACCAACTAATCAAATAAAACCCGTCCAATTGGACACTATTTTTATTTCAAAACAATCTCCAAAAAATCATATTTCAAACAACAAAAGAGAAACACAAAATTATGATCAACATCAATCGCATCAAAACCATAACATTAATTTTAATTGCATTCCAAAAAGACCAACAAATCCCCCACCAAACAATATTCGATATTATGATGATTCAATTGAAGAATATTCTGAAAACGACCAAACAGATGATTCCTATAATCGAATACTGTTAAATGATCAAAGTGTTTGTTCAGATGAAGAACAATCTGATCCCACTTGTTGGTCAGAAAATTCCGAAAATGATAGTGATACTTATGACACAGACGATACAGATGGAACCGATGGTATTATTGAAGATGATCCAAATAGTAATTATTTTAGTCGTTTTTGAAACTAGTGATTTTGAATAATTGGAATGTTCAAATGTAATTTTTTCAAAGTAAACATGGTCGCATATTATTTTGACGTAAAAAATATTGTTTCTATTGAAATCATTTGATCAATAAAAAAACAAAAATATTCAACATGAACGATCTTAAAAAAATTTACATTCTTTTCAATATTTTTTCATTTTTAAATCCAAATGAGCATGAAAATTTCAAATGCATGGTTTTTATTTATGAAGACATATTAAAGATAGTCTGGTCTAAAATGCAACGAAACATGACAGACAAAAAATATGAAAATGTCTTGTCAAAAATTAATCCAATTGTTGAAATTGCACTCGATCAAAATCAATGCGTTGATGATTTCAATGTTTATTCAAAAATTGTAAAAATTAAAGTGAGTTTGTTTGTTTTATTTTGAGTTTTGAGTTTTGACGATGCTATTTTTTTATTTAGAAAACATATAGGATGATGACAGAAGTATGGGAAAAACAAAAACAACAAAAAAATGATCCTTGTTTATTGATTGATTATCATAACGTGTTCAAAATGTGCTTCGGGTATTTTCAAATCAATCACCCGATTCAACAAAAAGAAAATAGCTTTTTCAAAATGAATGCAAATGAAAAATCGAATCAGATCAATTTTTACATGTACATTGTCGATATGATCACATTTTGCATTGAACACAAAAATTATAAAAACTGTAAACACATCATTCAATATTTTTATAAAACAATGGAAATCAATCACATTTGCAATCATATTGAACAATCAAAACACAAAACGAATTTTTCACATTCTGTTTCAAAAAAAATAGAATGCATTGCATCATTGATTTCAAATTTGATTAAAATTCATTGTTCTAAATCAAAATATTCACATTTTGATTTAATGAAATCAACATTGTTTGATATATTTATTTGTCTCACTTCAATCCACTGTGAAATCAATTGTTCAGTAAATCAAAACAAATATTTCCAATCTCATTTCGAAACCGTGTATTTGTCACTTGAAAAAATTCAAAATATTGAAATAAAACAAACTAATCAATTGAAATTCAAAACAAGATATCAATGCATACTAAAATCCTATTTGGAATGGAGTTTCCAAAAAATAGTTTTTTATAAAAAAAATCCAATCGTTGAAAATCCAACACTGACACCATTTCAAAATAATATGCATTACCAAAAGCAAGAATCAAACACACTGTTATATTTGAGATTATTCATATCCATATGGGATCACCCATTCAATGTTCCTAGTATATTTTGCCAATCAAGGTTTAAAGAGTTGTCTCTACAAAAAATATCAAAAAATATCAAATCCATTGATCAAATGATTGGATGCCATGATTATGATCACATTATAAAAAATCTATGCGTTGAATATTACATTGACAATTGCATTGTATTCATTTCCAGGATTAAAAAAATACCAATTGAAACAAAAGAATTGAAAAAATTGATTGCTTTGATTATTGAAATGATTGATTTTTTGAACAAATGGAACAATGAAATGAAAATTGATGTGAGCAAAGACATTAAGTCACAAAATAGATGTTATTGTTTGTTCAGTTTGATTTACAAATTGCCTGTGCAATACCAACAAAATATAAGAAAACATGTCAAAAATTCGATGATTGAAAAAATTGCCAAGAAACAACAAGAAAATATGAAATCATCATTCTTTTTTTCAAGAAAAAAAACAAATATAAGTGATGCCTGCAATTCGGAAAATAAATCTATTTTAACACCAACAACGGAGACGAGATATGATTTTTTGAAAACAGAAAATATGGATGTTGTCGCAATGGATAATGAAAACAATGTTGACATTGCAATTGAAAAGAATTTATTTTTCATAGAACTTGTTGATTACATGATGAATACAAAATTGATGAATCAAAAATCAAGTTTTCGAAATCAAAAAAACAATAGCTCAGAAAAACATGTTTTCAATGTCAAATTTTTGATTGCGGAATGCACTTGTAAAATGGAAATGTTTGAAATGGATTGAATAAAAATCTAAATCGTTGTTGTGCTTGTTGTAGATTGAATCGATGTTTCTGAAACACTTTTTTGTTTTTTTTTCATGGTCGGGATGAATAATTTATGACAATTTGTGACACTGCAAAACAAAACCAATGCTAAAATCACAGAAGTGATTAATGAAACAATGTAAAGAACAAAAATGATTTTTTCTTTTGATTTTTCTTTCATAATTTTTATGTCAAAAAATATTTGTGTTTATTTTGTTGTTTCGATAAATTATGCGTCCAGTGAACAAAATGTTCTATAAAAACTATTACACACTGATCCAGGTTGAGTTTTTAAACATTGAGTGATATATTCAACGAAATTATTTGAATCACAGAAAAATTCTTTTTGGGTTTCATTGGCAGCGCCGTTGATATTTTCAACAACAGCATCTGTTATTTCTGATTTTATTTCATCTTGATTATCCACTGATTCTATAATTTCAGGAAGCAATAATTTTTCCAACGAATTATTGAAAGCATCAAAAATAGGTGCAATCGGATTATTCTTTGATGTTATAAACAAAACTGCTGGCGGACTTCTCACAAGAGGAGATATTGTTTTTGCATAAGCAAACAAAATGTGTAATGGTGCTTTTGATCCTCTGAAAACTTTTACAATGACATCAATCAACGCAATGTTTGCTTTTCCAAAATCCTTCAATGCTAACAAATTATCAACCAATCCACTAAATGCAAGTTTTAATGTTCCGCTCACTGGATTTCTTGTTATTTTTGCAATATCTTCAGCAGCTCCTCCAATTTTATCAAAAATTTGTCCAGGTAAATATCCCGCAACATCAGAAAAAATATCACCGATCACACCAATATCTATTCTATGTTTAACAGAACGATCAAATATTGGTCTACTTGGAATGGCTCTTTCGTGTAATGAATGTGATAATTTATACGATCTTGAAAGCCTTCGCGTTGGAGTACATGTTCGTTTTCTTTGAAGTGGAACCATTGTTTCATCTCTATTTGCTCTCTTTGTACATAAATCAGTTAACAAAGGAACAAAATCTCTGTACAAATCATTATTGGTAAATTTGTCAACTTGTAATATAGTTTTTATTTGATTGAAACCTGATTTCAAGAATATATAATCAATACTAAAAACAGTATCTGAACCATTCAAAATATTTTCATAATAGGGAATATTGAACGTGACATTGGCCAAACTATCACAAGATGATTCAATTGCGATTTCCAATAATATAGTAACATATGGGGTATATTCAGTTCTATCCAAAAAATCAGCACTCAAAAAAGTCAAGTTTGATGGACATTGTCCAAAACGATAATTTCCCACAATCACAGAAGAAACATTGAATTGGCAAATGGATTCAACAGATTCCAATTGGTTGGTGAATTGAGATTCTTGGTTTTCTGGTATAAAATCATAAAGATTTTCTACTCGAGTTGGAGGTTCAATGATTAATGAAGTCAGTTCATTATTTTGACCTATTTTTTTGTCAAACAATCCAGAATGTAGTGTGTAATCATATAAAAAAATAAAAACAACAACAAAAACAAAAGCTTTTGTAGTTTCAGAAAAATGACACAATATATTTTTCATTGTTGTGTTGATTTGAATAGTTTTTTTTTGTTTTTATATTGAATCGACTATTTTTTTTACACTATGTGATTTTTTTGACAAAATGTTTGTTAATTTTATTCACAAATGTTTGTATACAAAGAATTACAATTTCCTCCTGTTTGACTTTTGATGCAAGTATTGAAAAACTCAATGAAATTAGATTGTAAACAAAATTCCTCGATTTGGCGTTCATTCAATTGATTCTTTATGTAATTCACTGTCTCCGTGACATAGTCATCTATGATTTGTTCTTTGTTCGGTGTCTTGTCCAAAATGGGTGGATAAACAATCTTTTCCAATATTTCACCAAATGCATCAACAACTGGTGCTATCGGATTGTTATTTTTATTGACAACGACAATCGGAAATGCTCCATTGATCAAAGGTTGAAGTAATTTGAAATAACCATATATTATTGCAAGAGGAGCATCTGTTCCTTGAATTACTCTGATTGATATTTTGACTAAATTGACTGCTGCAACATTTGATTGTATGAAAGCATCCAAAACACTCACAATATATTTTATCCCAATCAATGGTATTCCAACATAAGGTGCACTAATTAATGTTGTAACATCACCGACTAAATCTATTGTGTTCGAAATAACTTTACCCGGAACCTTTCTTATAATGTCCACAAAATCACCGACATCGAATCTTGGTCTGTATAATCTAACTGCCATGTTTCCCGAATTTCTTCTAAATAGAGAAGATTTCAATGTACATTCTTCTCGAATGAACGGAAGATAATTTCTATACAGTTGATTATTACTGACTTTATTAAATGAATAAATAAATGATTTCAAATTTGATCCAGGAGTGACTTGTAGAAAATCAATTGTAAACGAATTACCATCGAGACCAGGTATTGGAAGAGTCAAATTCAATGAGGCATAGCATGATGATTGAATGAATATCTCCATATTTAAATTGATGGTTATATTATTAGATTCAGGGTTTATGAAATCGGGATCAAAAACAGATTCATTGGAAGGACAAAATGAGAAAAAATAATCATCAATCACTGTGTTTGTGATATTGAATTGACAATAATCAAGTTTTCTAGGATCATCAAGCAAAGGAAATTGATCTGGGTTTTCAATATTATTTGAGGGAATCGATATACCATCAAAATTTTGAGAGGTTTGATCAATGATTAATGTACTGATGGACTTGAAATCTTTTGTTTTTGCAAAACCCTTTTGAATATTTACGACAAAACAAAAAATTAGAATGAGAACCAAAAATAAATTCAACAATTTTGATAATTTTCGACTCATTTTGATTGAAATAATATGTATCCAAAAATTATGTTTTTGTTTTATCAATGTTTAAATTTTTGTATTTGATTTTAAATTTTTATAATTCAACCATTGTCATTTACAAATGATCATTCAATTATTTTAAAAATCAATAATTCAATTTTAAAAACAATGTTGTATAAATGTAATAATAACACCATATTACACATTTTGTATTCAATGGGTTTTTTTTGTTGGTTTATAATAAAAAAATAATCAAAAACAGGTTTTCATTGTCAAATCATAACATAAAATAAAAAACATACACCAAAAATAATGAATGTTTTCAAGAATACATCCCAAACACTATTTTGTGCTTTGGTTTTGTTGACTTTTGTTTTGTCATTGAACACAATAAAATGTCTAATGGATCAAAACAATAGAGGTGCTCCAATTGTCCCAAATGTCAGAATTTCGCAATTTTCATCAAATGTGCAAGACTTCTTCAGAGGTGATTTAGACACTATTGCTCCCACTCTTGAGGATTTTACCACTGATCGTATTCCAATTGTTTATCCAGAAGAAGCATTAAGAAACCCATTTAGAAAACCTGTTCAAATGACAAGAAATACAAAATCGAGATTATTGATTTCAGAAATCAAAGATGTTATAGATAGTTTTGCGTCTACTCAAGTTGTAACCAAAGTCACCGAAGAAACATTGGCTCTTCATTCAATTATTACACAAACGGGTTTACTTTGTGGAACAGTGGATGTTTTGAAAAAAGGTTTTTCGAAATATCAAGTTTGTAATGGTTTACAACAAACACCTGGTGTAATGAGAAAAGGAAACGGGACATTAGATTTCTGGTTTCAATCGTTACCTGTCATTAATTATGCAGAAAATATAAGTGGAACTGACATTCCTGATAGGAGATTAAAATCAGTGAGGATATTTAGTTCAAAGGAAAACGATTCTGTATTTTTTGACGAAAAAACAAGAGAATGGATTACAGTTATTCCATTAAAGAATGGTTCACATAAAGTAAAACGATCAAAAACAAGACCAGCTAAAAGAAACTTAATTGGTTCTTTGATTAATGTGGGAAGAGATTTTATTGAAAATCCAAAAAAATTAGATCTGACTAGACAGCCGCTATCTTTCATTTTGGATTTGGCAAAAGATGTTGATTTGAAAACAGTTTACAAATTTGTCTTCAATGCAATCAAAACAATTTCAAGTGTTTCGGATTTAAAAATAGGAGACGTGGTTAACAAAAATACATTCTGCACAAATGTTGTTGTGATTGTCGACACACTAAAAACAGTATGCACAGAAAATCAACAAAAATGCAATGGACAATCTTCTCAAACAGATCCTCTTTGTCCACCGCAAATAAACAAACTTTGTCAATCACCGTTATTTGGAATATCAACCACTGTTGTTGTGGAATCTTGTAAATTGGCTGCTCCTGAATTTTTACGAGATTCAACTAATCCTTCTATTTTAACCACAGTTGCTGGTCCAGCAATCAATTTATTGAAAGGGGCTTCTGGATTATTTAGAAATAGAGAACAATCGGGAAACAAAAGATTTGGATTCATTCCATCTCCAAACATACAATCATCCGATATATTCCGTTTCACAAATTCACAATGTGTGTGTCCAGCAGTAATAAATCCCCTTGACAAGATTTTATGCGATGTTAGAACAGGACGATTATTACCTTCAGCGTGCCGACAAGTATGCAACCCCACATCATTGTTGCCAACTCCACCACAATTTATTAGTTTCATAAACCCTGAAACAAATGAGTGTACCCCAAGATAAAATCCAAATAAATTGATATTTTAGTTCAATATAATTTGTTTATTTGTTTTTTTGTTTTTTGATACAAAAAAAATGATGTTTTACCATGTTCCAAATTTGATTTGACCATTTGATGATCTCGCTCCATCTCTTTTTGGTGCAAACAAATATACTCTTGGATACACGGTTCTTTTTCTTGGGTCGTTATTAGAACGGTCAGCTGTGGACATTCTACTTGCCTCGGATTCCAAAATGATTTGGAAAATAACTTTTCCTTGATCTGATGCAATTTGAACTGCATCTGCAAATGTTCTGACACCAGAGTTATTTTCGCTTCTTCCTGCCCCGTACAATGATCTTCCTCCGTTCTTTTTCAAAAAGCTTTGAACATAATCAGTTGAAGAAGTTTGTTCACTTCGTGTTCTCTTGATTCCCCTTTGTCTTGCGATTCTTTCATTCATTGCATCGGTTCTTTTTGCTGCTTCTACAACATCACCATCAGCCAAGACTTCATTTATTGTTTGCGATGGAACAGTACCACCTTGTCCAACTGGACTTGAAAACACCGAAAAGAATAACAATGACGATCCTTCTTTTGAAAGGACGAATGAAACAATTTGAGCTTGATTTTGTAAACCAGTGACAGCACTAGCTAAATTATTGATTCTTGACAATTCTAAAGCAGTTTCTGTTGTTACCATGAAAACAGCGCCGACAGTAACCAATCTATCTTCAGGTTGACTCGATGATAAAGGTCCTTTTATAGTAACAAAGAATTCAGGACCAGCTTCTGATGGACCAACTGATGTTTCAACAACAGCAACATCAACCATTTGATCTTCCATTGTAGAGTTTCCTGCTTCAGCATCCGCCATTCCTTGGGCATTCATGAAAACAGATGTTTGAATTGGTCTTGGTGTGGATAAAAGAACTTGAGCGGTGTAAGCACCATATACATTTTCAATGGGCTCAGCATCTCTTGGATCAAAAACGATGATGGTGTCATTGGAAACGGAACCATTTCCTCCTCCCAGGTTTTGTGTATTCAGTACGACTATAGCAATGACTACTGCTAAGATTGCAGCTAATAAAACATTTGGACTCATTATTTGAATGGTTGTATTTTTAAAAGTGATGTGATTGATAAATAGTTATCTATAAAAATCGATTAGCAATGAGTTTTTTATTTTATATAAAAGTTAAAAAATAACGCATAGAAAACATTGTATATTATCATTTATTTATTATTTTTATTAATTAAATTCACAAGTGCATTTATTAAAATATACTTGGATCAAAGAAAAATAACAATTTATTAGACAACAAAATAATAAAACAAAAATATTTAAAACAAACCAATTTTGTTTCCAAAAAACAATGTATGACATCAACCATTTTAAAAATAATGTTGAATACTTGGTGTTCAGTGGAGGTGGTTCAAGGGGAATCACAATGCTTTCTTTCATGAACTACCTTTTTCGACATTATGAAAACACGTTTAAAAAACCAATAAGAAAATGGTTGCATCGGAAACTGAAAGGATGCGCGGGAACATCTGTTGGAAGTATAATTGCATTTACCATGTGTTGTAAAATCGATCCCTATGACATTTTGAGTTACATTCAAAAGAATTTTCACATGTTTGACATTTCTAATTATGCAAAGACAAAAGGGATATACAAGCGATCTCTTTTACAAAACATTGTAACCACAAACTACAGATATACCAATCAAATATCCATTGAATATTTATATGATTTAATTCGAATTGTAATGAAAACATGGTGTGGAATAGATCATCGAACAACAATGAAACAATTGTATCAAATTACAAAAATCAAATTAGTCATCAATGCATTCGATATTTCTTCTATGAGTGAAATTGTTTTAGATCACGAAAATACACCCGATTTCAGGGTTGATGATGCATTGGTTTGTAGTTGTTGCATACCCACTATATTCGAACCATGTGGAGTAAAATATGGTTCTAGAGAATGGTTATTAATAGATGGCGGGTATAGAAACAATATGATGTCCACTCCATTTGATCCAAGAAAAACATTTTCGTTATGTTTGAATAGTCATATATTCAATCGATACGATGCAATGTGTTGTGGATTTTGTCCAAATAAAAATTTGGGAAGATTTGAGACATGCCATGAACAAAAAGATAGAAAAACATACAAGCTGTTTCATATTAGAAATCCTTTTACAACGTATTATGAATATATTTCATTTATTTTGTCTGAACATTTTTATTATCACAAAGATTTGAATTATTTG
>Ga0307934_1000613_pt1 | contig 25457 bp, 21 predicted proteins | sample OrgLakmetageno90_FD_201838 | JGI IMG/M metagenome (GOLD analysis project Ga0307934, IMG submission 201838) | Saline water microbial communities from Organic Lake, Antarctica - #90 | ecosystem: Environmental > Aquatic > Non-marine Saline and Alkaline > Saline | place: Antarctica: Organic Lake...
TCTTTAAATTCTTCTATTCTCCTCAAAGCAACTTCCTCCTTGAGTCATTCTATCTCCTCAGCTATCTGATTAATATCATCAAACAATCATCATTCCTCTCAATATCAGATAATTCCGGCATTGGCTCATACATATTCTATTCATCATGCGCAAAGGCACTGAAACGTATCTTTTCTAGCAGATAAATTGATAACTTCAAGTTGATTATTAATTTCTCTTGCAGCTACTAATATCCTATAATTATCATCAATTTCTAATATATCTTTAGCCTGAACAACATTATCAAATTCTTCCATGTATAAGTAAAATTAAAAATACTGATTACTCCCAACTGCATTCAAATCTCTAAACGCTTGTAGTAATCTTTCTTTCATAGAAATCTCTCCTGCACGCATCCATGCTCTAGGATCGTATTTTTTCTTGTTCGGTTTATCGTCTCATTCTGGGTTCCCAATTTGCCCTTGAAGATAGTCGTGGTATGATGCTTCATATTCTCTAACGCCATTCCAGAACGCCCACTGCGTATCGGTATCTATATTCATTTTTATTGCTCCATATGAGATAGCTTCTTTTATCTTAGCTGGATCAGAACCAGAACCGCCATGAAATACAAAATCAATAGGTTTAACATCAGTAGCATGTTTTTCAGCAACATACTTTTGTGAATTATCTAATATCTTTGGAGTCAGCACAACATTTCATGGCTTATACACACCATGCACATTTCCAAATGCAGCAGCAATAGTGAAGTTGGTATCTACAGCTTTCAATTGTTCATATGCATAATTTACATCTTCAGGCTGAGTGTAGAGGAGTGCATTATCGATACTCGTATTATCGACTCCATCTTCTTCACCACCAGTGATTCAAATTTCCACTTCCAATCACATACCAATCTTTGCCATACGCTGAAAATAAGCAACAGAAGTAGAAAGATTTTCTTCTATTGGTTCGTCTGATAAGTCAATCATATGTGAACTAAACAATGGTCTACCATGTGTTTTATAATATGCTTCACCAGCATCTAACAATCCATCAATCCATGGTAAGAGTTTTCTTGCAGCATGATCAGTATGTAAGATAACTGATACTCCATAATGTTTTGCCATTTCATGAATATGTAAAGCTCCTGCTACAGCTCCAGCAACTCCACCCACTCATTTGTCTAGGGATTTCCCAGCATTGAAACATGCTCATCCATGTGAAAACTGAATAATAATCGGTGAATTTGCTTCTTTTGCAGCTTCTAATGCAGCGTTTATAGATGAGTTACCTACAACATTGACTGCCGGCAAAGCAAATTCATTTTCCTTAGCAAGTGCATATACATGCGCTACTTCATCTCATCGTAATACTCAGTGTGGAATATTCATTGATAATAACATATAATATAAAAATTACGCCTCTTCTTCATACTTTATTTATACTTCTATCTCATGCATCACTTTATGAACTGTTTTTATGTATTGAATTGGTTTGTCTCCAGAACTAAGCAATAACGTATCTGTAACATATCATCCTGCATACTCCGATATTCATTCCAATACAGTTCCACTGGTAACACCTGTAGCTGCAAACAAGACATCATCACCTGTTGCTAGATCATCAGCTGTATAGATGGTATCTTCAGATGCTCACATAGTTTTCATACGCTTTACAACATCCATATTTTTAACGTTCATATCACTATCATAAGGCATAAGTTTTGCAGACATTTGTCATCCTAGTGCTTTTACTGCAACGGCAGTTATTGTTCATTCTGGAGCAGCTCAGATTCACATCATTGCATGTATGCCAGAGGTGTCAGACATCAATGCATCAATTCCAGCACACACATCTCCATCATCTATAAGTTTTACTTTTGCTCACACGTCCAAAAGATCATCAATAAGCTGTTGGTTACGAGAACGCTTCATCACTATAATATGTATATCTCCTGGTTCAACTTCATACGCTTCGCATAGGATATCCACACGTTCTTTTACACTCATGTTCAAATGAATTGTTGTTTCAACAGCTGGCCCTACGATGAATTTATCCATATACGTATCAGGCGCATGAAGTAATGTGTCATGAGCTCATACCGCTAGGACAGTGATGGCACCAGGATGATTATAGGCACATAAATTTGTTCATTCTAATGGATCTACTGCAATATCTATAGCTACTCATCAGGCACCAACTTTTTCTCATATATATAACATAGGAGCATCATCACGTTCTCATTCTCCGATAACAACTATTCCAGAGATATCAATATCTGCAAAAGCTTTACGCATAGCTTCTGTAGCCAAACGATCTGCTTCATGTTTATTTCATGCTCATATCATTTGTCTACAAGCCAGAGCTGCCTGTTCTGTGACATGAGCTAGTGAAACTCATAAAGAATCTATCATCTTTTTATACTAAAATAAATACTAGTAGTATGTAGTGGAGTAGTTGAAACTTACAAGAGAAGTGAACAATGATTATATATATACTAATTGTCAATACTTACCCTAAACGAATTCTACTTATATCTCTATTCATTTGCCTTTTAGTATCTTTATCTTTTATTGATTGTTTCTTCTGGATATTTTTTTTACGTTTTGCTAATCATATAGTAACTTTAATTTTTCTGTTTTTTGCCTCATAGACAACAATAGGTACTATATGAAGTCATGTTTTTTGAGTGCTTGATCGGAGTCTAGTAAGTTGCTGTTTGGTGATCAATAATTTTCTTGGTCACTTTGGAGTATAGTCGCCAAGAGTATTCCAAGAGACTTTTTTATACACTTGAATATCCATATTAATTAACCAGAGTTCATTATGGCGTATTTGTACTACAGCATCTTTGATGTTTGCTCATTGCATCTTCAATGCTTTTACTTCATGTCACATTAAAACTATTCAGACGTCTAGCTTGTCCTGAATTTCATAGTCGAAAAATATTTTTTTGTTTTTGGCAAGTATTTTCATGATAACTATTGTTGCATAAAGAACATAAAGATGTACTACTAGTATCAGTAATACATTGCTTGATACTATTATTTTAAGTTTCTATCACTGCTATAGTAACTATACAAATATTTCTGGCAAATAAAATGTATTCTTTAACGTTTTTACTATATATACGTATTCAATCATGAAAAAAGGTGGAATTGCTCTATTGAGCTTATTAAGTGTCTTTGTTTTAGTAGGTTGTGGAGCAAACACAAACACTCCACCTACTGCAGGAACTACAACTCCTACTGATGGATCTACAGTAAATCCAGACAACTGAACTGATACTCCTTCTGCAGACAACTCTGATCTGTCAGCATTTGCAAGTTGTGTTACTGAATCTTGAGTAAAAATGTACTGAACAAATTGGTGTAGTCATTGTAATGATCAAAAAGCATTGTTTGGAGATAGTTTTGAAAACATTGAATTTATTGATTGTGATGCAAGCAAACCTGCTTGTGTAGCAGCTGGTGTTCAAGGATTCCCAACATGGATAGATGCTTCTGGAACTTCATACCCAGGAAAACAACCTCTAGAGAGATTAGCTGAAATTTCTGGTTGTCAACTCTAAATAGAACATGTAAATATGAATTTAAAACCTCCCAACTCATATTGGGAGTTTTTTGTTTGCAGACGATCCTAAGATCAATATACACCTTATATACTCTTTACTTGTAGATTTTTTGTATGTCAGAACGATTGAATGAATATCAGACTCGCCGTCAAAGATTGGAACTACTAAAAAAGGCATGAGTTATTCCTTATGCAAATAAATATCCCAAGACTCATTCATGCAAAGAGCTTGTAACTATAGGTGAATCATGAAATGTAAGTGATACTGAGCATCTCATGGAACATTGAGCTAAACAAACCTATAGCACTGCTTGACGTATGATGGCATTTCGTACAATGGGTAAACTAAGCTTTGCTACACTAAGAGACGCCAGCGGAGACATACAAATTGCTTTTGTCAAAAATCATTGTCAACTACATACAGGAAAGATATTGGTAAACTCCCTTCAGATAGCTGATCAAGAAGTTAATGCGTATAAATTTGCAGAAAAATATCTAGATATTGGTGATTTTGTATGAGTGAAAGGTGAGCTATTTGTTACTAAACATGGAGAGTTAACGCTTTTTATTGATGCATATCAATTGCTCTCTAAAGCGTTACGTCCGCTGTGAGATAAATGGCATGGTGTAAAAGATGAAGAAACTGTATATAGACAAAGATATCTAGATATGACTATGAATGAGGATAGTTATGAAACTATGCTTATAAGATCAAAATTTCTAAAAGTACTCAGAGAGTTTTATTGGTCTCATGATTTTGTAGAATTAGACACACCAATATTGGGAAATAGCGCAAGTTGAGCTGCTGCAACCCCATTCAAAACACATCATGAAGATTTTGATATAGATATGTTTCTTCGTATTGCTCCTGAGATTGCTCTAAAAATGGCAACAGCGTGAAGACTAGAAAGAGTATTTGAGATAGGAAAAGATTTCCGTAATGAAGGTTCTAGCCCTAGTCATCACCAAGAATTTACGGTAGCAGAGCATTATGCTGCATATCGGAATTTTGAAGATAATATACGTTTTACTGAAGCAATGTTTGATTATGTATTTGATCATATTCCTGAACTTTCTAGAAAAGTAATCATACCAGATAAACAATGAATAGAACGTGAAGTAGACTTTACTACTCCTTGGGATCGTATTGATTATACAGCTCAAATACTTGCTGATAGTGGTATAGATGTTTCAATATATACAGCAGATGATGAAGAACAACTCCGTAAAGATATCCAAGCAAAATGACATACCCGAGAAGGACTAGAACAGCAAACTACGGCAACTATGATAGATTATCTATACAAAAAAGTAACAAGACCTCAAATTATATGACCTGCATTCATCTACAATTATCCAAAAACAATGCAACCACTTGCACGTCAATCGGATGCTAATGAACATATAGTAGAGCAGTTTCAGGCTATAGTAAATGGATGGGAAATACTAAAAGCATATAGTGAGCTTGTAGATCCAATTATCCAGCAAGCTAACTTCGACGAACAAGCTGATGCTGCTGCTTTATGAGACTCAGAAGCAACAAAGTCTGATGATGATTTTGTCCTGAGTATGGAACATGGAATGCCACCCCAATCAGGATGGTGAATGGGAATCGATCGTATACTTTCACTTCTTTTGGGGAAATCCAATATTCGTGATGTGATTATGTTTCCATTGATGAAGCCACATACATCTTGATGAGAACAACTTTCACAGGATGAAAATACATGAGATAAACACGTAGATTATTGATCTCTACCTACACTAGAACATGCACATGCACTTGTAAGAAAATACCTGACAGACACCCGTCGTCATTGTGAACAGGTAGGAGGAATTATGAAATGGTTTGCGAATAAGCTCTGAGAAGATGAACATCTATGGTACTTGGCAGGGCTTCTTCATGATATAGATCGAGATCATATTGCCAAAGATGCTGATAGGCATCTGAAAGATGATTTTGAGTCTATAATGGCAGAAGTAAATGCTCCAAAAACACTCGTAGACGATATAAAATCACATGGTGAATGGCTTACTGGTGTGCCAGTAAATTCACTTATTAGAAAATATCTAGCGAGTATTGATGAGCTTTCATGATTTATGTATGCATATAGCCTCATGAGACCTAGTTGATTTGAAAGCATGAAAGCAAAATGAGTCAAAAAAAGAATAAAAGACAAATCATTTGCAGCATGAGTAGACAGAGATCATTTGAAAAATTGTGAAACGTACTTATGAATAACCTTAGATGAATTTATACCCGACATGCTAGAAGCATTTGCTAGTATCGATTAATATATTTTTTTCATTTTTCTTATACACATGATAATCAAAACAGTATCAATGAAGTGGTTATGACTAATAGGTTGAGCAAGCATACTTTTTCTAAGTGGATGCAATACCTCACAAAATAAAGCTATAGAACTAAATAATCAATGAATTGATTTACATGCAAGTCAAGATTTTGCTGGAGCTCTAGAACAATTTGATGCTGCATTGGCTATAGATCCAGGAATAAAAGAAGCATATTACAATAAAGGATTAGCTTATATCTGACTTGGGGAGAATAGACTTGCTCTAGAACAATTTGATGCTGCATTGGCTATAGATCCAAATTATACGGATGCTTTGTGAGATAAGTGATTAGCACTATCACAGCTTGGAGAATTTGATGAGGCATTAGCATACTATGATACAGCACTAGAGCGTAGTCCAAACGATCCAAATATCCTAAATAATAAATGATTTACTTGGTACAAAATGTGAAATTATTCACAAGCTATTTATCGATACGATGAAGCACTTGCTGTAAATCCTAGGTATTCGAAAGCTCTTGCGAATAAATGAGTAGCCACTGCAGATAGCTGAGATCTTCTTGGTTCATTAGCTTATTTTGATCAAGCAATCGAAATAAACCCAGACAATTATCTCACGATTTACAATAAAGCTACTGTACTCAGTGACTTATGATTTCAATTAAAATGAAGTCCAGAAGGTGAGGCATATACAAATGAATCTCTGGATCTCTTAAACACTGTGATACTACAAAATCATGATTTTAAAGACGCATATGTCTATATTGCTATAAATTATATAGACTTATGAAAATATCAGGATGCTATAAGCTATACAGATAGTATTCTTGAAAATGATCCAGAATATGAAAATGCACTGTTCTATAAATGAAAAGCATTGAAATGATTATGAAATAATGAAGAAGCATTAGCGGTGTTTATTAAAGTTCTAGAAATTAATCCAAATAATGCATATGCATCTTCAGAATATGATGAATTGACCAAATAAAAACCAACTTTACTCCCATTAGTCACTATGCATTCTAATTTTACCGACTATCTTCAGGCAGATCCTAAAGAACTTTCTGGAAAACAAGTCCCAGCATTTATTGAGCATATGTTATGAAAAATAGATGAACAAATCAAAAAATGATATAGATCACTCGTCATAGCTATCACCAAAAAATCATCAGAAGAAATTACGAACTATCTCCTCTCAAAATGATATAAAACATTTTATTTGCATAGTGAAGTAGATACGATTGATCGTTGGGAAATTATTAAAAAGCTGAAATCCGGAGAAATTGATGTTCTTGTGTGAGTAAACCTCTTGAGAGAATGAATAGATCTTCCAGAAGTATGATTTATGGCTATTATAGATGCAGATAAAGAATGATTTTTGAGGTCAACCACCGCATTAGTCCAAAACATTGGTAGAGCAGCTAGAAATCCTGATAGTGAAGTAGTTCTCTATGCAGATAGATTTACTCGCTCTATTACCAAATCACTTTGGGAGACCTACCGTAGAAGATGAATACAAGAAAAACATAACAAAGACAATAATATTACTCCTACAACAGCTATCTCAAATGTAAAAGAGCTAGAAAGTGTAAGAAGTGATGAAGAACTCAAAATGCATAACGACTTCAAACTTATTAGAGAAGGAAAAGCAAAAAAACTCAAACGTATGACAAAAAAAGAAAAAGCTATGATAGCAGAAAATCTAAGATGAGAACTAGATAAAGCTATCACAGAATGGAGATTTGAGGATGCAGCGATGATTAGAGATCAATTGGAGGAGTTGAATACATAGGCTATATGTATAGATAAAAGAGTCCCTAATTACTAACTAAATGCTGATATGATTTTATCTTTGATTCGATCTATTAGTGTATTTTTCTTTCGCTTATGATTTAGTGTGATAAGACTTTTTTCTTCTTGTTGGAGACGGTAGTGTCACTTCAATAATGAGTCACTCAATAAATTTAAGTTCACTTTTTTGTCTGAGAAAAACGTATCGTGAACGTAGATTATATTATATTTTTTGATTATTGATTCAATTGGTCAATTCTCTTTTTCGTCAAGTTGAGTTCGATGAATACACCTTTGGACAAATGCCAACACAATTGATAATATTTCTTTTCAGAATGAATGATCTATCTTTCATTCATCTATCAGTTCGTCAATGTCTAAGAAAAAAGATTTTAATTTTTCTCTACGTTTCTCTAATAATCAATAATCATGTACAATAAGTTCCTGCATAAAATGAAAATGGTATATCAAGGAAAATCATTCATATCATATCTCATCAAGCGGAGGAGGGAAGTCTACATCATGCAGTACATATTCACCTGTTCTAAATTTTTCTTCCATTCACATAGTGAAATTATGAAACCGATCGTGATCTCATAGTTTCAAAAAGTACACAAATTTCCTTTCTAGGTCAGGGTACTTGTCAAAAAAGTTACGAAGTGCAGGAGAAAACACAATACATCACTCTGAATGTTTTGGTTTGCTTGATTTTTTATACAGATTAAGAGTACCAAACTGTAGCATTGAATTATCAGCATAGCTTCACATGTGTGATCATGGTTCATATCTGGTATATTCTGTATTCATTTCTTCAGCTTCTTCTTTACTTACTATACGAACATTATCATGAGAAACTCATCAATCATCGAAAAGATGAGCATCTTTAAAATATCTGATCATGTGATCAAAAGTATTTTCATCTCCAGTATAGATTAGCGACTGTTGTTCTAACATAAAAATAAGATATTTATTATTATGTAAATGTCAATATAATCCAGTCTTGATAGCATGATAAAGATAACTATAGTATTTTTTGTTTAGTTAATAATATATTTCATGTCATCGCAAGTAAGAAAAGAAAAAATGCTTAGAGACATTTTGGTAGTAAAATCAGATACAGTATATAAAGATATATGAGCTGATAGACCTTGATTTATAGCTTACGATGAAGCAAATTTCGAAGAATTAATCTTAGAGAATTATGAGTATCAACAAAGAGGAAAAATGGAGGAAGATACATCCTTTCAACAACCAATTCCTTATGTTTTGATCCACAATAAAAAATTGAATAAATTCGTCTGATATCAACGTGGAAGTTTAGAATCAGTTGCATGAGAAAAAAGATTATTTGGGCAGTGGAGCCTGTGAGTATGAGGTCATATAGAAAAAGAACAAGAATGAGATAAAAATCCTATTTATACAACATTATTTAAAGAAATTGAAGAAGAAATTTGATTGACTGACATATCAAATGTGCAAGTACTTTGATATATTGTTGATAAAACTGTTCCTGTTAACTTATACCACTTATGAGTAGTATATGTTGTTGAAACACATACTGATGATATTTCAGTAGTTGATGGAGAATTAGAGCAGGTCTTTTATCTTAGTTCAGAAGAAATAGATAATATAATAGATGCAGAAGATGCAAACCTAGAATCACGATCTGAAATTGCATGGAATGCATATAGATCTCATTTTAATAAATAAACAACATACTCGTGTCTAAAAAAATAATATATAAAACTCCGGAACAGATCAACAATATTCGTGAAGCTGGAAAGTATCTCACGGAACTCCTTCACCTCTCTAGAGATATGGCACAGCCATGAGTTACTTGAAAGGATCTTGAACAGCATGCACAAACATTTCTTGATAGAAATAATGTCACATGAGCATTTAAATGATACGGAGGATTCCCTGCGAATTTATGCGTATCAATTAATGACTGTGTTGTTCATGGTATACCAGATACAACACCATTTAAGGATGGAGATCTTATCAAAGTAGATCTGTGAGTCACCTACAAATCATGCATAGCAGATGCTGCTATCTCATTTATCGTAGGATGAGCAGATAAAAATAAAAAATGACAATGACTCATAGATGCTACAAAATGATCACTTGATGCTTGATTGGAGATGATAGAGTCATGAGTGAGTATGTTTGGGTATGGAAAAGCTGTTCATGCATATATTCAGAGCAAAAACTATGCAATCATCAAAAATCTTACCTGACATGGAGTAGGGGTAGAGGTTCATGAATGACCTCCAATATATAATCGACCAAATGGAGAATTGCAAAGGTATTCATTCGAGCCAGGTATGGTTATAGCGCTTGAACCAATTACAGCAATAAAAAGTACAACCTATACAGAAAAACCATGAAACTCTTGGAACCTATATACCAAAAAGGGTGATTTATGAGCTCAATGGGAGTATACACTAGCTATAACTGACAATGGATATGAAATTCTAGCATGAGTTATATAAGAGCAATTATTCCTTGACTTGAGGAACGCATATTCCTATAGTCACTGACGTACGATATTGACTAATTACATAAAAAAATACTTTACATTGGTATCTTTCCATGTGTTGAATATTAGGTATGTATACTACAAACAATCAAGTAGTATGAGAACTTTACGAATGACTAACCCAACTCCAACATAGATGACAAGATGCCGCATGAATGGTTACATTCAATGGAAAATTCCATCTAAAAAAAGGACTCTGACTCGTCAAAGATGCCTTTCATCAAGATGATGTAGAATATATGCGTTGACGCATATGATTATGACATACGAGATATAGCACAAATGGTAATGCTCATGATCTTACCAATGCACAGCCATTAATTATGAATACGCCATATGGTATTACCATGGTCCACAATGGTAATCTCACCAACTATGAAGATCTCAAGCTTCATTTAAGTGAGCATCATATGTTCCATAGTAACACCCAAACAGATCTAGAAACATTGATGTGATTATTAGCCTCCAAAATGTATGAATCCTGCCCTCTGGCAGATCATTTTTTTTCATGTTTAGTAGAATGAGTACGTCATGTCTTAGAACATGCAGTTGGTGGATATTCTACTATAGGTATTATAGCAGAGAAGTGATTGTTTGCATTCCGTGATCCACATGGAATTAGACCACTAGTGAGAGGGAAAAGAGTAAATGATGATGGAAGTATTGATTATATTTTTGCTTCTGAGAACACTATGTTCTATGGATTGTGATTTGAGCAAGATGGTGATGTGCTCCCAGGAGAAGTAGTATACATAGATATGGAATGAAATATACACTCTCAGATAGTAGAACAAAAAGAATTTACTCCGGATATTTTTGAATATATTTATTTTGCTCGTCCTGATGCACATATAAATGATATTAGTGTCTACAGAGCAAGATTGAGAATGTGAGCTAATTTAGCAGAACGCTGGAAAGAAATGTATCCTGATATACTCCCAGATGTTGTTATACCTGTTCCTTTTTCTGCAAATACATCAGGGCTATCTATGGCCAAAGAACTTTGAGTAAGATATAGTGAGTGAATATACAAAAATCCATTTGTATGAAGAACCTTTATTATGGCAGATCAAAAGTTAAGAAAAAGATGAGTAAAACAAAAATTATCTCCACAACGAACAGAGATAAAAGATAAAAAAGTACTTTTGTTAGATGATTCAATCGTGAGATGAACAACAAGTAAGCAAATAGTCGAAATGGTCCGTCACTTTGGAGCGAAAGAAGTATATTTTGTGTCTGCATGTCCACCTGTCAAATTTCCAGACTTTTATGGTATTGATATCCCAAGTAGATCAGAGCTTATTGCATATAAGAGGAGTAACGAAGAAATTAGAAAATATATCGATGCCGACATATTATTGTACCAGACAATAGAGGATGTTGAAGAAGCAGTACTAAGAATATGAAAATATGATATACAAAGATGTTCCAAGCCATATCTTGATGGATTTTACATTACGTGAGATATTACAGAAGAAAAAATGAATGAAATAGACCAACTTAGAACTGGTCAAAGATGATGATGTGCTCGCTTGTGAAGCCATCCAGAAAGCACATAAGTATCTCTTTTATATTTACAATCGCACCACATGCGTATACTCATAGTTTGATCGTGAACACGTGAACATTGTATTGCATGGAAGTTAGCTCAAAGTAGTCATAAGCCGGAAATATATTGTTTTTGATCCCATATTAATCCATGAATTGCCGCATTGACCAAAGATATTTCAATTTGAAACATACAATCTCCAGAAGAAGTACAAAAATATGCAAAGGATAAAGGTATTGACTTAGCAATTATATGACCTGAAGCACCATTAGCTGCTGGAGTTGCTGATGCGCTTCGAAAGGTTAACATACCAGTAGTCGGTCCAACAAAAGAATTAGCACAACTTGAAACATCAAAAGCTTTTACAAGAAATCTTATTGAAAAGTATAATATCTGAGCGAATCCTGTATGTAAACACTTTTCATCCATGGAATGAGTAGAGGAGTTTATCCATACATCATGTCATGCGTGATTTGTGATTAAACATAATGGACTAAAATGAGGAAAATGAGTAATGGTGATGGATGATCATTTTATAGATCTTGACGAAGGATTAGTTATTTGTGAAGATATTATATGACAAGGTGAGTCATTTTTGATTGAAGAAAAAATATATGGTCAAGAATTTTCATTGTTTAGTTTCAATGATGGAACATGTGTACAACATTCACTTGCTATACAAGACCATAAAAGAGCATATGAATGAGACAACTGACCAAACACGTGATGAATGTGAACATTTTCAGACGTTGATCACAGTCTTCCATTTCTTACTCCAACAGATATCCAGCAAGCAAAAAAGATAAATGAAAAAGTAGCTGTGGCATTACAAAAAGAATATAATCAACCATACCAATGAATTATGTATGGAGGATTTATGGTTACAAAAAAATGAGTTCAACTTATAGAATATAACGCACGCTTTGGTGATCCTGAAATATTCAATTTACTCACATTACTAGAAACAGATTTTGTAGATCTATGCTTAGCTATAACTCAGCAAACTCTAAAAGATCTCCCGTTACGTTTTTCATCACAAGCAAGTGTGTGTAAATATCTTGTTCCCAACGGATATCCAAACAAACCAACAGTGTGATGAAAAGTATGTATCAATACTGTTCCTGATACTGTACACTATTTCTTGGGATCTCTAGAGCAAGAAGATAGTCATTTAGTGACCTTATGATCAAGAGCTATTGCAATTATTGCCATATGAAACAGTATATATGAAGCTCAAGATATAGTTGAAGATGCAATGTCATCTTTTTCAGGGCCTCTAGAGCATAGACGTGATATATGAACTCATGATTCAATACAATTTAAAATCGATCTTATGCATCGTATAAGAGATTAGCACGATTTACTTTTTGATTATTGTATGTCATTATTGTTTGGTAAGAAACAAATAAAAGAGACATATATCTCACTTAGTGAAATTGCATTATTCTATTGTAGTACACATGGAATAGAGTTTAAAAAGCATAGATCAACTATAGCTCAGAAAATACAGCAAGCTTTGTCTTGGCAAGAAGTCCAATGATCTTCACTAAAATATAAAAAGATATTTTCATCAACTTCAAGCATGCTATATAGTTTGTTATCTGAAGCTTTTTGAGTATAGCACCAATAGCAATTAAGTGATACTTTTTGCTTGTAATTTTTTCAAAAAATATTATTATTATATTGTTTATAATTTAATAAAAAAACTATGACGGCAAAAGATGAGGAGGTAATTCATGATACAGAAAAACAAGAACAAGATGATAACAAAACAGGAACATCAATTGACCCACAAGAACAAAAAATAGCTTCCTTAGAAAAAAAACTAGCAGAGCAAGAAGAAATCACCAAAAGAGCTCAGTCTGATTATTTTCGCTTAAAAATGGATATGGATGGCTATATAAAAAGAGCAGACGAGTGAAAAAAATCGGAAAAAATTGATGCATTAGTGAATATGTGATCTAAGGTACTTCCTCTTATTACTCAGCTTGAACAAAGTATTGAACATATGCCAGAGGCAATCGCAAGTGATGCTTGGGCTGACTGATTAAGACTTATGCACCAAAAAGCAATGAGTGATGTTTTTTCTCTAGGTATAGTTCCTATAACCACAGACATAGGTATGGATCCTGACCTTACGCTACATATGCCTATAAATATGCAAGACACTGATGATGAAACTCTCAAATGAAAAATAGTGCAAGTGATAGAATGAGGATGGAAATATGACAAAAATTGAGTAGTGAAAATAATTAGTCCAAGTAAGATTGTTGTTGGAAGTTAGATATTTTATTGATTTTTGTGCTATGAAATTTGACAAAGATATCTTGATATTTTGATGAGATGCACTCAGTGGAACAAATCTTAAAGAATGGATTGAAGAAAAATATACTCGTCTTACCCTACAAATAGAACATGGATCAACATCACAGAAGCTAGATGAGACACTTACAGCCAACAGCTTTGATATTATCATCTTACCAAGTGCAAAGTCATTTTGATTCTGAGATAGAAGGCGTCCTGTTATTGAAACATGATTTGTGCCATTATTTCTTCAATGATTTTTACAGAAATTATGAAATATTCAGACTCATAGTCATTTATGAGAAGAGGAAAACCAATTTACATCTCTTCTCCAAGAGAAAGCTCCAGATACTCTAATTATCATTCTTACTGCAACTAGTTTTGATTCAAATATAGCACCTCATGAACAACTTGAAGTTCCTAAAGACCGAGAAATAATAGATAAAAATAACTACAAAAAACCTCTAGCCGAATTACTAACATAGTACTAACATATCACTATACTATATATCAGTATTTACTTATTTAGCCACAAACTATGAATTACAAGGAACAACTACTTCAAGCAAATCAATCAATGGCATTAAATATGTCAGAACGTGAACTACATAACAAAGTAGAAACAACTATTGCCAAGACCTTTATGCGAATGGGGCTTTCTCTACTTATTGCTTTCGGTACAGCATATACATTAGCTCTTGGAATTCTTCCATTGCCATTCAATGGAACCTTGATGATGCTATCTTGGATAGCGTGACTTGGGCTTATTTTCTGGATGAGCTGGAAGTGGCAACAACTTAGCTACAATACCTTAGCTACGCTACTTATGGTCTTTGCATTTCTCGAATGATATGGTTTGACAGGTGTCTTTTTGAGTTATAGTATGGGAAGTATTTACCAAGTGTTTCTTGTCTCTGCGTTGATGTTTTTATGATTGGCGTTCGCTGGATATGTGATGAAAATAGATGTAGCTAGAGTTGGTTCAGTATTGATGGTCGCACTTATCGCCTTGATCGTAGCTATGGTAGCCAACATCTTTATACAAAATGCACAGTTTGATATCTGGCTAAGCGTGTTGGGACTTGTTATCTTTGCAGGATTTATCATCTATGATATGAATATTTTGAAACAACAGGCGCTCACTGCTGATAATAGGATAGAACTTCTCATGGCACTATGACTCTTTATCAATTTTATCAATATTTTCTTATTCTTATTGAGGTTGATGTGAGGAAGAGAATAGATATTGACTTTATGTGTATAATATGTATATATTGTCTATTTATTAAGATAATATATACAAAATGCCTTTGAAATTTACAGCTAAATTAGATCAAGTAAATTCTACAATATTTAGGCAATTAGCATATTTAAAAAAGAATCAAGCTGCAAGAATAGCTATAGATCTTACATCAACTCCTATAGCTCAGTGAGCAAGAGAGAGTTATGAAGAGGTCTACGATCCAATCGATTATACACTTGTAACTGATGAAAGGCAAGTAGAAGTATTTATATGACTACATATTCTAGATAAAGACACACTAAAGCATACACAGCTAGTCCTACTTTCTGATAAATGAGATATATTTATTCCCCTAGTCCTTAAAAAAAATTTCTAAGACCTGAGTATACCAAATACCTAGAATGAAAAGATACTGAAGTAAAAAAAATTGACTTTGCACATGAGTGAGACGAATGAGAAGTCATATTTTCGTATTTCAAGGACGAGATTACCAGTAAGTATAATCAATATAAACTAGTTCTATATAAAATAAAAGATACTACTGATTAGTAGTCAATAAATTGACAAAAACACAATTTACCCATAAAGTTATGATAGTGGATTTTATTTTTCCTCCAGTCATGACTTTTTTTGAACTTCATTTTGGCAAAAATTAGCAAAAATAGAACATATACTTGGTGTATGTGTACTGATTATATTCTCATTGACCTTATGGTGAGTGATACAATTCTCAGGACCAACACATACGAGTGCCTATTCATCAAATGCATTCGTGACTACCTGGCAAACAGATAATCCTTGAACATCATCAGACACTCAAGTAACCATTCCAGTTAATCCAAATTTTACCTATGACTATGATATTGACTGTGATGATGATGGAACCTTCGAAATGACTGGTGCTACAACATCCTATACCTGTACCTATCCATCTGCTGGAAACTATACTATAGCTATCGAAGGTACTTATCCTTCATTTTATCTCAATAATGAATGAGATAAAGATAAATTACTTACTGTAGAGCAGTGGGGAACACAGATTTGGCAGACATTGGACAGAGCATTTTGGGGAGCCAGCAACTTAACTACTACATCAGTCATCGATACTCCAGATCTATCTAATGTTACGAACATGAGTTTTATGTTTCTAAATGCAATATCATTCAATCAGGATATATCAGACTGGAATATGTCTTGAGTTGAAAGTATTCTTTGAATGTTTCAAGGAGCAAGCTCATTCAACACCTCACTAATTGAATGGGATACTTCATCTGTCATAAATATGTTAGATGTATTTCGTTCAAATACAGCATTCAATCAAGACCTTTCTTCATGGAATACTTCAAATGTAACTAATATGGGATATATGTTTTATTGAGCAATAGCATTCAATAATGGATGACAACCATTGGTACAATCTACTTGATGATGGAATACAAGTAATGTATCAAGTATGAGCAATATGTTTAGAAATGCTACATCATTCAATCAAGATATCTCTTCTTGGGATATCCCTAATGTTTCTAATATGTCAGCTATATTTGATCAATCAGCATTATCCACTGACAACTACGACAATACACTGATATGACGAGTAAATCAATCTAATACACCTTCAGATATAACCTTAGGAGCTAACTGACTTACCTATTGCGACTCTAGTACAGCTCGTTCCACATTAATTAATCAATTTAATTGGGATTTTAATGACAGTGGGATTGATCCAAATTGTCAAAATTTATCAGAGACTGAGATAATTTGTTCAGATGGAACTGATGATGACTGAGATTGATTAATTGATTGTTTAGATTCAGATTGTAATGGAATAGATTGATGTGAATATAACGCGGAAGTAAGTTGTGATGATACAATTGACAATGATTGAGATTGATTATCAAATTGTAATGATTCTGATTGTTCAGATACAGTACATTGCCTATATTCTTGAACTGAAATGTGCTCTGATACTCTAGTTTCTCATTGGGATTTTAATGAATGAAGTTGAACAAACATTAGTGACAACAAATGAAACAATAATTGAACCTTAAGTAACGAAAGTACACGAAATTCTAATTGTATTTTATGAAACTGTTTAGATCTATCTTGAGGGGACTATTCAGTTTCAATACCTCATGATACAAGCCTAAATCAAAGTAGCTCATTTACAGCTTCTCTTTGGATAAATCCAAATACACTAAACTGATACCAAGCTATCTATAGTAAATGAATTACTCCTAGACCACTTAGTATATGGCTACGAAATGATAAGATAGAGATCCGATATACGAATATTGATCGACAAGAAAGTGGCCATATAACATCAAATACTGGTGTTGTTATTGACTCATGGTCACATATAGCACTCAGTTATGATTGAAACAATATGTACTTATATATAAATGGAGTCTTGGATAATAATGAGACAGCTATTCAGGCAGAAATAAACGAAAGTAATGATCTTTATTTCTGACAAAGATGAGACAACTCATACTATTATGATTGAAAAATTGATGAGATAAAAATATTTGACACATATCTCCCAGAGCAGGCAATTCAAGATATATATAGCAACTCCTGTAGCCAACCTACTTGAAACAACACCCCACCTACAACTACAAACGACACATATACATTATCATGTGCATGATCTGCAACCATTGATGTCCTAGCAAATGACAACGATCTAGATGATGATCCTTTGACTGTAACCCTACTTTCTCAACCAGATAATTGAACAGCTACAGTTGAAAATAATCAAGTAGTTATTACATGATGAAGTATCTGTGATACGACATCTTTTACCTATCAAATAGATGATGGTAATGGATGAACTACAACATGAACGATAACTCAGCAATGAGAGTGTGATGGATGTACTCAAACAAACGAAGATTTAGCCCTCATTTCTTGATCACTTGTTGATCAGGATTCAAATTATTTATATTTTGATTTTAGTGTACAAAATCAGGGTAATATATCGTTTACTACTGGAGAAGAAGAACTCATTTTATCTTCAAGTACATTAAATATTATTTGTACTATAGATTGATCAAATACTCTTGAACTGTGAACCTATGCTTGATCATGAGTAGTATTGAATGCTTGAGATATATACGAATTTAACAATACTACTACAGTCCAGGAGGCTTCATTTATACATACTCCTTGAGATTATATATTAGAGTGTACAACTGATTACTATAATAACCTAAACGAAACTGATGAACAAAACAATAGTATCAATATTGCAATTACCATACCTGAGATTGCACAAGATACTGACAATGATGGTATTCCTAACGCTACAGACACGGATGTAGATGGTGATAATATTGATAATGATGTGGATGATGACGATGATGGAGATACTATTCCTGACACGATAGAATGAACTGAAGATACTGATAATGATGGTTTACCAAACAATATTGATACTGATAGTGATAATGACGGTATAGATGATAATATTGAGGGTTCTATTGATACAGATAGTGATACTATTCCAGACTTTATTGATGATGACTCTGATGATGATGGTATGCTAGATAGCGAAGAACATACTGCACCAAACAATGGTGATGCAAACTTTGATACCATAAGAGATGCAATTCAAAATGGCGTTAAAAGTTTTATACCAACTCAAAACACAGCAGTCACTGAAACAATAGATGTAAAAACAGCAAATATATGATCAAATGTAGTTCCTGTGGTTATTGATAAATATACCCAAACAATTCAGAAAGATACATATGATCATATATTTGGTCTCAATGAAATTGAATTGAATGTAGATATAGGATGAACAGCGACAGTTGTTATTTATTATCATGGAATAGATGATATAGAATCATATGTGTATCGTAAGTACGTTAATGGACTAGGATGGAATACATTCCCAATCACATACCACAACACAAATTGAGTACCATCAATTCAATTAGTTTTAGTTGACTGAGGAGCAGGTGATAGCGATTGAATTGCTAATGGCGTGATTAAAGATCCTGGTTGATTATGAGAAGTGATTACTACTCAAAGATCATGATCAACTAAAATAATAAGTAAAACAAGTTCTTCCTCATCTTCTTCATCAAGCACTTCTAGTAAGAGTGATAGTTCAACAAACAATCTACAAACACCTAATGATTCAGATGAAGAGACACAAAAAGAAAATTCAGATGAACATAATTCATCAATCATAATTAATCAAACCTGAATTGATCGACACGCATACTTTGTACAAAAAAGACAAAAGGAACAAGATTCAAACTTAGGTAATATTGCTGAAAATCTCTACAACTATTCATCAAGGAGAAAAATAGAGGTTATTAATAAAATGAAAGATGATAAAATGTTTGTTCAGATCAATCGTTTGGATACATGAAATCATATGCTCTTCTTCACACTCTTAGAAGCTAATATGGAGCAAAAAGGGCATACTGCAGCTGGTTCATTAGTACAAACTATACAATGAAATGTAAATAAGTACAGTCAAAATGAATTTGAAAATGTATGACTAGAAAAAGAAGTTATCTATAAAAGCATTCAATACATACTGAAACACTACTAACAGGTAGGTAAGTTAACATATAGATCTTCTTCATAGTCGTGAAGAGGATTGTTTGGTATAGTCTATTAAACTTGCGATTTAGCTACAAATTTATATATTTTGGTAGTATTATTTTATTTATATACATACTTTACTCATGAAAAAACCTGTTTTATGGATAGTTGCAGTTTTACTTGCTGCTGCGTTTTTATACGCTATTAGAAATTATGACGATACTACTACTTTAGCTGGTAGTACTATACAAAACACTGTAAATGTTGTTAGAAATGTCTGAAATAACATTGCTGATGAAATAGAAGACGAAGATGCTGATGATATGGAAGATGCTGATGATATGGAAGATGCTGATGATATGGAAAATGCTGATGATATGGAAAATGCTGATGATATGGAAAATGCTGATGATATGGAAGATGCTGATGATATGGAAGATGCTGACGATATGGAAGATGCTGACGATATGGAAGATGCTGATGATATGGAAAATGCTGATGATATGGAAAATGCTGTAGACGTTGAATGAACTATTGCTGTAGGTGAAGAGGAAGAAGTTATTGTAAACGATGGTTACCAAGAATTCAACGAAGAAACAATGAAGCAAGCAGTAGCTGAATGAAAAAATGTTGCACTATTCTTTCATGCTGGTTGGTGTCCTCCTTGTGTAGCTTTGAATGAAAATATAACTGAAAATGAAGGAGACATTGCTGAAAATACAGTGGTATTCAAAGTTAACTATGATACTCAAAAAGATCTTACTGACAAATATAATGTAACTGCACAACATACTATCGTGTATCTTGATGAAAACATGAATGGTGAGAAATCAGTAGTTGGTACTACAACATCTCTAGAAGAATTATTGGGTGATTTTGAAGCATAAATATAATCTCCAATATGCAAAAACGTTAGGTTAGCGCCTAACGTTTTTTTTATTTGAATAAAAACTTTTTTTATATATCTCGAACTTCTCCATATTTATGGTGTTTTCCACAGTATATACAGGAAAAGATATTGTTTTCCTCCCTAACAAATGAGGCTGGGACTTGTTCATGATGACTTAGAAAAGAGATACAATGAGTATTCTTACAAGAGAGAGTAGAGAAATTATATAATTTAGGTGGCATAGAGAGCCTAAGCTTTGTAGCTACAACCTTATCTATAATAAAATTTAAGGTACAGCCAGGAGCTATAGCTGCAAGTTTACGAATCTCAGTAGAGTTCATTGTATATCCAGGACGAAAGATAATTCATTTAAAGTTAACCCTATCACTTGAATGAGATACCCACTCTCATCATTTTCAATAGAGTTTGAGTAATGAGACTATTTTTGTGATTTGTTGCTTAATTTGTCTCACAGGAGTTCATTTTCATATATGATCTATAACTATACCATTTTCGATAGGTCTCACTCATTCAGAGTATGATTTTTCGCTACTTCCTTTAGGGTCTACCTCACGGATAAAATCATCTACATACTCATCTTTGATAATTCACTCTCATGTAAAATCATCAACAATATGAGATACTCATAATAATGCTCATATGATAATTATCCTTATAAACATACCATTACGAGATTGTGTTTCTCGGCCATTCAGTCATGTATTATCCAAAAATGAAGGAAGTACTGGTTTCTCTTTATGTCTAGGCAATGGATGAAAAAAAGTATCTACAGTTTCATCAACAAACTGAAGATGATCTTTTCTAAATGTAATCGCTTTTCTCAAAGCACTTTCTTTCTTCAAAATATCATCTCACATCCTTTCAAGTTGTACTCTAGTGAAATAATATACATGAGCTCTATCAGATTGATCAAAATAAGTATCTAATGAATCAAATATGCGTACTTCAAAGCCATTCGACTTCATGATTTCAATATATGATGACGGCATAGCAATTTCTTTAGGGGCAATACAATCTACACGGACACTATCAAATATATTCAACCCATCTACTTTTGAATGGACTGTTCTTCCATGTAATAAGTCTCCTACCAACGCTATATGCACTGAAGATGTATCCCAATTATTCTTTTCCAAAAAAGTAAATTCATCTAACATTTCTTGAGTAGGATGTTCATGTTTACCATCTCAAGCATTGATAAACAAGGGTCTAAATGGCAAATTATTACGACGAGCATATTCTTGACCATTATGATCCAGCCACGTACATACTCACTCTAGTTTGCTTCTTACTATAAAAAGATTGGTATTATACCCAGTGAGCATATTGAATGTGTCACTATAGCTTTCTTTTTTATTGAATGATGAATGAGCACCATCAAACATATGTGCAGAAATCTGATGAAAACCCAAAGCATTCCTAAAAGATTCTTTTGTTCTAGTGCTATCTTCTAAGAATACTTCATACACTCATTGATCGTTTGGTCATGATCTAAATATATCTAAAGCTTCTGTATTATTATCTATATAGGCTTGTTTGAGCTCACGAGCTTTTCTATACATATGAAGTTGTTCATTTTTGGAATATGATCAAATAACATCAAGCGTTTTTGGGTGCAATGGCATTATAGATCGAATAAAATATAAAATTTAGTCAGCAAGATTTCTATTCGGTTTGTTTTATGTATCCTCTAACAAAATCAGCCCAATCCATAGACTTCTTACCTTGTGGTTTCACGAGTAGAGTAGTAATAGATGGATGGAGTTCATATGTACCATCCTTGGATATATATAAAGGGAGATCTTTTTGTCATACATATACATGTTCATCTACTATAATTTTTTCTATACCAATTCTTTTCTTATCTACCATAAAATAAACTTTTGGCCACATCGCATACGCTCTATACTTTGCGTAGATATCTTGAAGTGAATCAGAATATATATCCACCAAAGCATCTTCTTTTTTTAGTTTTGAAGTAAACGTAGCTTGAGTATGATCTTGAGGAACAGCTTGTAGTCTTCATTTAGTAAATTCCCACAATGTGTCTTGTAAAAATCATGGTCATACACGTTCAAACTCATCAATCAAATTATTTACAGTCCATGAAAAGGGCAGTGGCACAGAAAGCGTTTGTATACTGTCTCCAGCATCAAGTTCTGCATGCATCAACATGATTGTGATTCACGTTTTTTGTTGCATATCAAGAAATACGCTTTGCAAAGGTGAAGCGCCACGATATTTAGGTAACAAAGACCCATGGACATTGATAGGTGCAATATTAGGGATATCTAAAATATGTTGAGGAATAATTTTACCATATGCAACAACAACAATATAGTCTGGCTGTTTTTCTTCTAGCCAAGTAATACATGCGTTGGCCTCATGTCACCATTTTTTAGATCTAGACTTTAGAGAATGAGGTTTTATTATGTCTGACGAATCAATTCATAGTGTCTTTGCATGCATAGCAACAGAATTTTCCTGCACCTTCATTCATCTCCCACGCGGTGCATCAGGCATAGTAATGACTCATACCACATCATATCTTTTATCTTCTATCAATCATTCTAAGAATATTTCTCCAATAGGTGCTCCAGAAAAAAACACAATAGATACACTAGACGGATCATATTGTTTCTCTTGGCTGGGTATACAGGTAGTTACTCTTTCTATAGTATAATGTAATCATGTAAAAAAATTATAACGCTGAAAACACTGTTTTGCATATTCACTACAATGGGGAGTATGCGAACAAACACGACCAGCTAACCATAGACGTAATATTCATTTATCAGGAGAAAGAGTTTTTTGATATATATCTATAAGGAAAATTGCGCATGTTGACAAAAATGAGTATATTGCACTGAGCAATTTTTTCATAAAGTGACTATAAAATAAATCAAAACACTCTAGAATATATTACTCTACAAGTACTGTCATAGATGTAAGGTTAGATGTATTCCACTGAGCTAAGAAAACATTATCTCATGAAGTTCATATATTTTTATACTGCGAAGTACCTGCAGTCTCACCTATACATTCATAAATCGTAATATCAGGATTTGTATCTACATCATCTGCACGTTGCCATTGAATTACGTTCACTTTATATACACAACGAAGTCATGAAATTCATAAATCTGTTGGGGATTCTAGTATTTCCCCTGCATAACTAATACTTTGTGAAGAGAAATATACATCATATCCTCTTACAGAACTATATCTGAACCATCCAGAACCAGATCGATTTTCAGGAACTTGAGATATTTGTTGTTCTGGAGCTTCAATTCATGAAGGAGTATTGTCATTGTCATCGATAGGTTCATCTTCTATTTCTTCACTTTCTTCAAGCGGTATAACTTCTTCTTCATTTTCCTCAGTATCAGTATCACTATTATTATCAATTTCTTCTCCAGTGACAAAGAATCATATTGGAGATACAGTAAATGTATTTCACAACCTAATAGCCAGAGTACAATTTAACATAACACCACTATCTGTTTCTTCAACTAAGCTTGCTTTTACAACACCTTGTGTAGCATAGTCATAAGAAATAGTATCTGCGTTAGACATAGTATAGTTGATATTTTTACACAATTTTGTTACTTCAGGCTCTATAACATTTTTTAAACGACCTTCATCAACAAACATCATTAAGTTGGCAAATGAAGCAAATTCTTGTTCATTTGTAGGAGTAAGATAGTAACCATGCGTACCTGTAGGATCAAACGCAAGCCATGTTATTGTTTCAGTAAGATTATAGAACTTAACTCATTGAGATGAAATAAAACTATCACTTCATATATTCGTAAAGTTTGATTCTAATGCTGCACAATCTCTTAAAGAGTCTCATGGTGTACATAGAAATGGAGAAATTTTCAATTTTATTTCATCATTATTAGTTTCATCAATAATATGTATTTCTTCTCAAACTTTTTCCACAACAAATCATTGGCTTATAGAAAGATCAAATCCAACCTTATCATCTTTAAACAAATAATAGTTTGTATTTGTATCTATATCCCCATCTGCTACGTCTTGTGAATCAGTATCTCATACTATTTCAGTTACTTGAATGATTGGTAGATCATTTCTAAATTCAGTGATTGATCATTTTAATTGAACTGTTCACTCATAGGTATAGAGATCTATATCCTTGCTTTTTAGTCAAAATGCATCTCATTGATCACTAACAAAATCATGGGTATATGTTGTGAATGAGTCTGTAGGTGTCATCGTTCCTGCTACCAATAAATTCTCACCAATATAATATATTTTTTGTGTATCTTGATTTAAATCACCAGAAATACTTTCTTCTTCTATCAGGTTTGTTGGTTGAGTGACAGATTTTTGACCATAAAACACCCATCGAACACCAACAAAAATAATAATTCGAGAAAATATTAGCGCTAATGAAATTATATTTGAGCTTTTTTTGTTCTTTTGCAGTTGGCGTCTTTTCATAGGAACAATAAAATAGAATAAAAGGTAATTAAGTATATTTTTCTATAATTGATTACTGTTTCTGTATATAGAGAAATAGAAGCGAATTGCAACGAAATACATAATAAAATACAGGATAACTTCACTAGAAATAGAAGGCAAAGAAGTTATAAATATGAAGCTATTTTTCCTTTATAAAAGACAATCAATACTATAAGAAGGTACCATACTATTTATACTCTACA
>Ga0307934_1000614_pt1 | contig 25428 bp, 29 predicted proteins | sample OrgLakmetageno90_FD_201838 | JGI IMG/M metagenome (GOLD analysis project Ga0307934, IMG submission 201838) | Saline water microbial communities from Organic Lake, Antarctica - #90 | ecosystem: Environmental > Aquatic > Non-marine Saline and Alkaline > Saline | place: Antarctica: Organic Lake...
CAGTCTCTGTGGCACTGGCAAGAGTCAGTGCGAAATCATCGTAGCCTCCACCGTTCACAACAAACAGGTCAGCTTCGCTGATAGCAAGCTGTTCTCTTGCGCTTGCCTCATAGGAGTGTGGGTCTATTGACGGGTCGGAAATAAGAGCTGTGACATCAAAGAATTCACCGGCGACCTGGCCGGTGATATCGGCCCACACGTTTGTGGTAGCGACGATGGTCGGCTTAGATTCGGATTCTGGTTGAGTTTCTTCGGCTGCCGAGGAGGCGCAACCAGACAAAGATACAGCTGTTACCGCGGCGACAATCGCGCCCATTATCTTAAAGGTTTTATTAGTCATGCGCAGAACCTACCACTATTGAAAATGATTATCAAGTTCGATTAGTCAAGCAATAGAGCTGGCTCCTCAATAACGCTTGCTACATCCTGAACAAACCTAGAGGCGACGTCACCATCGACCACCCGGTGATCAAAAGTCGCACCAATGGTCGTGACCTGGCGGACCACAATCTCATCATCAACCACCCAAGGCTTTTTGCGGATTGAGCCGAGTGCCACAATTCCAACCTCGCCTGGGTTCAGAATCGGAGTTCCGGTGTCAACACCGAAAACCCCGATGTTGGTGACGGTTATGGTTCCGTCTTTCATGTCCTCCGGTGGCGTCTTACCTTCGCGCGCAGTCGCTGCGAGCTGCTCGATGGCGGTTGCCAGCTGAATCATGTTCATGGCGTCGGCATCTTTGATGTTTGGAACTATCAAGCCTCTAGGGGTCGCAGCTGCGATCCCTAGGTTTACAAAGTAGTGAACGATAATCTCGGTGTCCGACCAGGTCGAATTCACCATGCGGTTTCTTCTCGCCGCCCAAATGATGGCCTTGGCCATAATCAACAGTGGCGTCACTTTTACGCCGGCAAAATCAACCGATGCCTTCAGTCGCTTTACATATTCCATGGTTCTGGTGGCATCAACGTCCACAAAGATGCTCACGTGGGGAGCGGTGAAGGCGCTTTTTACCATTGCCGTGGCAATAACCTTGCGCATGCCCTTGACCGGGATTCGCTCTTCTCGTTCGGAAGAGACCGCTGGCGTGGATAGGTTTTTAAAGACACCGGCCTGACTGGCACTGGCAACGACGTCTTCCCTGGTGATTTCGCCTCGGGTGCCCGTGCCACTAACTGCAGCCAGGTTCACACCCAGTTCTTTAGCTAATTTTCTAATTGGTGGCTTGGCAATGATTGCGTCTGAGGCAAACAAAGCCGCGCTCACCATTGCTACTGGAACCGCTGTTGCGGTTGCAGCTGGCTTTACCGGCCGGCTCCTCCGAGATCTAGCCTCGCCAGCGTCTCCATAGCCAACCAAGGTTGGAATCTTATATTCGGAACCGGTGTCGGCTTCTTGAGCGACCGCTGGCATAGCGTCTGGCTCTTGGACCACTGGAGACGCTAAAGCGTCAGAAACTCGAACTGAAATAATCGGCGTGCCAACCAAGACGGTTTCACCCACCTGCACCAAAAGCTCTTCTACTTCGCCTTCGAACGGGCATGGAAGTTCCACAACAGACTTCGCTGTTTCAATTTCGCAAATGGTTTGATTCACCGTCACTTGATCACCCGGGGCAACCAGCCAGCTGATCATTTCGGCCTCGGTTAGACCCTCGCCAACATCGGGCAGAGGGAACTTCGCAATACTCATTTGAGACTCCCTAGTAGGCCAGAGACCTGTCGATGGCTTCAAGAATACGGTCTGCATCGGGCAGAAAGGCTTCTTCTAGTTTGGCCGGTGGGTAGGGGGTGTCAAAACCACCAACTCGCAACACTGGCGCCTCTAGGTTGTAGAAGGCTTCGTTCGAAATACGAGCCGCAATTTCACTCGATATCGAGACATTCGTTGGAGCCTCGTGAACAATTACTGCCCTAGAGGTCTTCTTCACCGAGGCCATGATCGTCGGGTAGTCAATTGGGGAAAGCGACCGCAAATCAATAACCTCAATGCTCACACCCTCTTCGGCACCGATTTCAGCAGCCTGAAGCGCTGCAGTGACCATGGGGCCATAGGCCAAGAGCGTGACCTGCGTGCCCGCAACCATGACTCTGGCGTTGTGAAGTGGCATTGGCGCGGTGTCAAGGTTTACCGGGCCCTTTTGCCAATAGCGGCGCTTGGGTTCAAGCATGATCACCGGATCCGAGGACTCAATGGCCTGCTGCATCATCCAATAGGCGTCATTTGGGTTTGACGGAGTGACAACTCTCAATCCAGGTGTGTGGGCGAAATATGCTTCCGGGCTCTCCGAATGGTGCTCAATAGCCCCAATTCCACCTCCGTAAGGTATCCGGATAACCACCGGCATCTGCATTGCACCCTCGGAGCGGTAAGTGATTTTCGCGAGCTGACTGGTTATCTGGTTAAAAGCGGGGAACACAAAACCATCGAACTGGATCTCGACCACTGGGCGATATCCACGCATGGCCAGTCCAATTGCGGTTCCGACAATCCCGGACTCAGCAATTGGGGCATTAAAGATTCTGCTTTGCCCAAACTCTTTGTATAACCCATCGGTAACCCGAAAGACCCCTCCAAGTTCCGCAACATCCTCGCCAAACATTAAAACTTTTTCGTCCTTGGCCATTGCTTGCTGCAGGCCCGAGTTCAAAGCCTTGGACATTGCCATGTCTTTGTAGCTACTCATGCTTACCCATCCGTGCTTCGTAAGCCTCGAGCCAGGCTCGCTGCTTATCAATTTCAGGGTGCTGCTCGGTATAAACGTGGTTGAAGATGTTCCCTAGCGGTGGATCGTTAAGGGCAAAGGTTTCTTCACGAATCTTTTTTGCCAGGTCATCGCATGCGATTTTCACTTCTTCGAAGAAATCGTCGCCGATGCCTTGCCTGCGCAAGAAAATTTCAAAACGAACAATGGGGTCTTTGGCTTTCCACTCATCAACCTCGGCCTCTTCCCGATACTTGCTCGGGTCATCGGAGGTCGTATGGGCGCCGATGCGATAGGTAAGAGCTTCCAGCAAGAACGGTCCATTGCCCGATCTGGCGTTGTCCATGTGAAGCTTGGTGGCTGCGTAACAAGCCAAAACATCGTTGCCGTCTACCCGCATTCCTTGGACACCAAAGCCTTGGCCCCGGGTGTAGAGAGGCACTTTGGTGAGGCTATCAATGTGAGAAGAAATCGCCCATTGGTTGTTTTGAATAAAGAAGACAATCGGGGACTCGTTGACCGCTGCAAATAGCAGCGCTTCTGAGACGTCGCCCTCCGCGGTTGCTCCATCCCCGAAATAAGAAATAACAGCTAAATCTTTCTCTCGGTCGCCGGTGCCAACCTTGCCATCCAACTTCACGCCCATTGCGTAACCAACCGCGTGCAGAACCTGGGTGGCAAGAACAATTGCGTAGTGGTGGAAGCGAGTTTCTTCTGGATCCCAGCCACCGTGGTTCACTCCGCGCATCATTTTCAGAATCGAGATCAACTCGACTCCGTGGGTCAACGCAACTCCGTGCTCTCGATAGCTTGGAAAGATGTGGTCGTTGTGACCGACGCCGTGGCCGGAACCGATTTGAGCACCCTCTTGACCAATAGCGGAAGCCCAAAGTCCCAGTTGGCCTTGGCGTTGCAAAGCAGTAGCTTCAAGGTCAAACCTGCGAATGCGAGCCATGTCTCGGTAGAACATTTTTAGAGTCTCTTGATCGAGCCCCTCAATGATTTTTCCATACTCTTCGTAGCCTTTGGGCACGCCATAGGTTCCATCGGGTGCTAAAAGCTGCAACATTGGTGGCTGATTTACGGGGGTCACGCCCACTAATTTAGCCCGTTACTGAAAGAATTGTTCGATGTTGCGATTTCTGGTGAGCACAATTGTCAATGCTGTTGGTCTTTGGGTCGCCACCTCGGTGGTGCCACAAGTTCAACTGACCCCCTACGGAGGAAGCGGTTTCTGGAACATCATCGGTTCGTTCTTAGTCGTAGGCGCGGTGTTTGGTTTGGTGCATGCAATCATCGCGCCGGTGATAAAAATCCTGGCCTTCCCGCTTTACATCATCACCTTTGGTCTAATTGCATTCGTAATCAACGGCGCGCTGCTGCTCTTCGTGGCTTGGCTGAGTTCGATTATTGGGGTCGACGTCTTCAGTATCGATGGCTTCACCTCCGAAGGCCTAGAAATTGAGTCGCTTGGCTGGGCAATTTTGGCTGCCATAGTCATGAGCATTGCGAGTTTCTTCACCAGAGCCTTGCTAAAGGTCCTCAAGATTCGCTAGCTAACTAGGCACACAAATAACGAACAATTGAATACTGGCGGTGTGCTCGGCGGCTAAATGCGGCAAAATAGGGCTGTGACCCTTTCTTCGCAACCCCTCAGTCCTCTAGATGGCCGCTACCTCACGCAAGTTAGAGAACTCGGTGAGCACCTCAGTGAAGCGGGGCTGAACCGAGCCAGGGTTTTAGTTGAAGTCGAGTGGCTGATCTGGTTGGTTGAAAAAGACCTCCTTAATACGGGTAAGACGCTCTCGCAAGAGGAAAAGACCAGCCTTCGCAACTTAGTTGTGAACTTTTCCGACACTTCCGTCCAAGAGCTCGCCGACATAGAGGCGACCACCCGTCACGATGTCAAAGCGGTTGAGTATTTCGTGAGACGCGCCCTAACCGAAATGAAGCGAGACGATCTGGCCGAGCTTGTTCACTTCGCTTGCACATCGGAGGACATAAACAACCTCAGCTACGCAATTACTGTTCATGACGCCCTAGAGCGCGCCTGGTTACCCCGAGCCGAGGACACAATTGTAAAAATCTCGAGGATGGCGATGGAAATGGCCGCTATCCCCATGCTTTCAAGAACTCACGGTCAACCAGCGACTCCAACAACTATGGGTAAAGAACTGGCAGTATTCGCTCACCGTCTAAAGCGTCAGACCAAAAAGGCCGCTGAACAGCAGATTCTGGGCAAATTTTCCGGTGCCACCGGCACCTTCGCTGCTCACTTAGCGGCTGCGCCTAACGTTGATTGGGCCAAAGAATCGAAAGCATTTGTTGAGCACCTGGGCTTTGAGTGGAATCCGCTCACAACCCAGATCGAATCCCACGACTGGCAGGCAGAGCTCTACGCCACCATTTCTCACTTCAATAGAATCCTTCATAATCTTGCTACCGATCTCTGGACCTACATTTCCATGGGATATTTCAAACAGATACCGGTTCCCGGCTCCACTGGTTCATCAACAATGCCCCACAAGATAAACCCAATCCGCTTCGAAAATGCCGAGGCAAACCTCGAACTTTCCTGCGCGATACTGGACTCCCTGGCCCAAACGCTTGTCACCTCAAGATTGCAACGCGACCTGACCGATTCCAGTGCTCAACGAAACATCGGAGTGGGTTTTGGCCATTCAGTGCTTGCGATTGACAACATCAGCCGAGGCTTGGACGAAATAGCAATCAGCGAGGGCGTACTGATGGCGGATCTTCTCGAGAACTGGGAGGTTCTTGGTGAGGCCATTCAAACCGCGATTAGGGCCGATGTGGCGCGCGGTGAGTCCAAGATTTCGGACCCTTATGCGCTTCTGAAGGAGCTGACACGAGGCAAAAGTGTTGGCGAGGATGAGCTTTTGGCATTTATTGACAACCTAGAGGTTTCTGAAACAACAAAAGCCCGCCTGCTGAAGCTAAAGCCTCATACCTATGTCGGCCTGGCCGAGGCGCTCACCAAAAACTTAGAAGCTTGAGTAACTAGAAGGAACTAGTTACCTAGCGAAGACGGGGCTTATTTGGATCCGGATCATCGGGCTTAAAGCTCAGATCAAGCGTTGCGATTATCACCAGCGTGACAATAAAAGTAACTAGGCCCCAAATGATCGCCTGTTCAACAAATCTTGTTCCAAAAAGAACAATGACTCCAACAAACGAGGCTGCGATGGTCGACATGACCATGTAGCTTTTTAGGTTTCCGAATCGCTTCACCGCTCCAGCCTACTTCGGTTGTGGGGTGGCGGCAGCGATACCCCAGAAAACTCCACTGATTGCCAAGTAGGCACCGAGGAAACCAACGGCGCTGACCTCATCAAGCGGAGTGATCAAGAACAACAACCCAAGTATCAGGCTGAAGCTCGCACTCACCGTGAAATCCCGGCCGATGCCGGAGCGAAAGCCCTCTCGCTTTGCCAAATAACCCTCGAATGCTGCGAAGGAAAGACCGAACAGTGCGACCAACGGCAGGAATAAGACCGGCTGAATATCTGAGTAAAAAAAGGTGCCTGCGCTCAATAGGCCGATAATAATTGCAATCAACATCAATGGAATCAGCTGAGTGTGATTTTTGATTCGAAGAATGTAAAGCAAAGAAATAAACCCCAGCCCCAGCCCAAAGCTCGCCATTACCCCCAAGCCGACTGCGAAAGTGTGAGCTTGACTGAAGGTTATGAATACGCCGAGACCAAACGCGGCGGCGGCTCTCAGGCCGAAGAGAATTTGCACGAGCTTAGCTTGGCATATTTACGAAGCGTGAGTACTGCCCGTGGAAAGCTACGGTTACGGTTCCGGTTGGTCCGTTTCGCTGCTTAGCTAGAATCAAATCTGCTTCGCCGGCCCTGGGGTGGTCGCGCTCGTAGATGCCTTCGCGATGCAGCAGCACGACGACGTCGGCATCCTGCTCTAGCGAACCTGACTCACGGAGGTGCGATAGCTCAGGACGCTTGTCTTTGGACTGCTCTGCTTGACGATTTAGCTGCGAAAGCGCAACAACCGGAAGGCCTAGCTCTTTTGCTAGTAACTTCAGCGCTCTTGAAAATTCGGAAACCTCCTGCTGACGCGATTCGACCTTTTTACCGCTAGACATCAGCTGGATGTAATCAATCACCACAAGTCTTAGATCAACCTGTTGCGCCAAGCGCCTGCACTTCGCTCGAATCTCAACCAACGACATGTTTGGGCTGTCGTCAATGTAGAGAGGGGCGTCGTTTATTCGACCGCGAACTGCCGCAAGCCTCGTCCAGTCACCCTCGGAAATTGTCCCCTTACGCATGCTCTGAAGGTAAATAGAACTCTCGGCGCTCAACATCCGCATCGCGATCTCCGAGCGACCCATTTCCAACGAGAAGAAGATTGTCGCCTGATTGTGCTTTACAGATGCGTTTCTTGCGATGTCGAGCGCGAAGGTCGACTTTCCAACTGCCGGTCTTGCAGCAACAATGATTAGCTGTCCCGGGTGTAGACCGTGAGTATAGGAATCCAGATCGGTGAAACCGGTTGGCGTACCCGTCATTTCGCCGCCACGGTTCTGCGCCAACTCAATGTCGTGGATCGCCGCTTCCAAAGAATCACTGAGGCCGACATAATCTTCTTTTGAAGACTGGCTTGAAACCTTATAGACCTCGGCCTGTGCCTGGTTCACTAGATCTTCGACCTCGCCCTGGCTGTCGTAACCGGATTGAGCGATTCTGGTTCCAGCATCGATGAGCCGACGCAAAATCGCCTTATCGCCGACTATTTTGGCGTAGTAACCCGCATTTGCCGCGGTTGGGACATAGCTTGCCAAAGAGTGCAGGTAATCTGAGCCCCCGGCTCTTAGTAAGTTTCCCTGCTTATTTAGCTCGTCAGTGACCGCTATTACGTCCGTTGGCTCACCGCGACCAAACAGATTCAAGATGGCATTGTAAATGAGTTCGTGCTTGCCAGCGTAAAAATCAACTCCGGCCACTTCTTCAATAACCTCGGCAACCGCCTCTTGGCTCAGCAGCATGCCACCGAGCGTTGATTGCTCCGCCTCGAGATTGTGTGGGGCCACCCGTGGGTCAGATGCTGTAACAGGTGCCAACATCGACATGAGATTCCTCCAGAACTAGTTAGATCATGTATAGCTTGGGGCAGTGACACTTTTCATACAAATGAGTCTGTGGACAACTGTGGATAACCCTGTGGAAACACGCCGATGATTTCAGTGTTTGCCTGTGGATAACCTGTGGAGAAAAAACTCGTATTTGTCTAGAGCCCAGTCTTTTCATAGGTTTTAGCTGTGGATAAATAAATCGTAGAAAAGTCTAAAGTCAAGCCTTAGGGTTGTGGAGAACCTGGCATAAAAAAGGACAACTCGCATCAAAAATGCGAGTTGTCCTCCAGTCGATTGGGTTACTTTGCAGCCACAATCTCAATCTTTACTCGTGCTACAAGGTCAGAATTTAGACGAACATTTGCCTCGTAGTTTCCGATGGTGCGAATCGAAGAAGCAAACTGAATCTTACGCTTGTCAACTTCGCCGAAGCCGCGCGCTTGAATAGCGTCGGCCAGGTCTGAAGTCTTGATTGCACCGAACAGACGGCCATTCGTGCCCGCCTTTGAAGTGATGGTGATTAGAGCGCCCTCGAGCTTGCTCTTGGTTGCCAGCGCCTCTTCTTCAGATGCAATGGCACGAGCGTCACGAGCGTCACGAATCTGGGTCACATTCTTTTCGCCACCGCGGCTCCATTTGACTGCAAGTCCGGTTGGGATCAGGAAGTTACGTGCGTAACCGTTCTTTACCTCAACAATGTCGCCGATAGAACCGAGACCTTGGACCTCATTGGTTAAAATTAGTTTCGACATATGGATCCCCTCTAGCGTCCAGCACCGGAGTATGGCATGATCGCCATCTCGCGAGCGTTCTTGATGGCCTTGGCAATTTTGCGCTGGTCTTGCACCGTTGCACCGGTGATGCGGCGAGCACGGATCTTGCCTCGCTCGGTTACGAACTTGCGCAAGGTTGCGACATCCTTGTAATCGATGAACTCGATTTTAATTGTTTTTGCCGGAGCAAGCTTGTCCAACTTATTGTTCATCTGCTTGCGGCGTTCAGCTGACTTTCCTGCCATGTTTTTCTCCTAGGTCTTTTCTAAAAAGGTGCTTCGTCGGATGGGGCTTCTGCTGGGTTCGCCCATGCATCCGCTCCGGAATTAGCCTGCTTTTTTTCTGCCTGTTGTCCACCCCAGGGGGATTCAACCTGTGCAGAGCCTTCACGGGCACGCTTTGTAACGGTTGCCGTTGCGTAGCGAAGTGATGGTCCGATTTCGTCAATTTCTAATTCAAGCGATGCTCTTGCTTCGCCCTGGGCGCTTTGGTAGGCAGATGCTGGCTTCAAGCGACCAGTGACCACAACTCGTGCTCCCTTGGTTAATGACTGAGCAACATTCTCCCCAACCTCACGCCAAGCGGTGCAACGAACCCACACGGTGTCTCCGTCAACAAACTCGTTTGTCGCGCGGTTAAAGGTTCTCGGGGTTGAGCCGACGCGAACAGAAGCGACAGCAATCCCACCCTGCGTGTATCGCAGTTCCGGATCGTCAGCTAGGTTGCCAACGATTGTTATGACTACCTCGCCTGCCATTAGTCGGCCTTAGCGCCTGTTGGACGCTTACCGCCGCGAGCTCCGCCGCCTCGGGGGCCGCCACGGCCTGCACGAGGAGGCTTCTCTTCGGGAACAAATTCGATTGGATTGATGCTAAAAATGGCTTCTTCCAGTCGGAGCACCTTGGTGCGAAGAACCGACTCGTTCAGGTTTAGCTGGCGGTCAAGCTCTTGCACGGCCTCTGACTTGGTGGTCATGTTGACCACTGCGTAGAGCCCTTCGGAATGCTTCTGAATCTGGTATGTCATGCGACGTCGGCCCCAAATGTCGATCTTGTCCAACGTGCCACCGGCTGCGGTGATTACCGTTAGGAACTTGTCGAGTGTTGGAGCGACAATGCGCTCATCCATTGAGGGGTCCATAATGACCATTAGCTCGTAGTTATGCATCTATAACCCACCTCCTTCGGTCTAAAGCGGTCACGGTCTTTCCGTGACAGGAGGGTATTAGCATTTTTTGTTGCCTTATTATTGCCTAGGCAACTTTCCAACCTTAGCGGTCAGACCACCACTCAAGCAAGCGTTTTTTCGCTTCTTCCGGCCCAATCTCGCCCTGATCTAGGCGCAACTCCAGCAAAAAATCGTAAGCCAGGCCAACCTCGCGACTGGGCTTTATCTCGAGCAGCTCCATGATTTGGGCACCGTCTAGTTCCGGGCGAATTGCATCGAGTTGCTCTTGCTCGCTAAGTAACTTGATTCGTTTTTCCAAATCATCGTAGGCGTGAGCCAAGTGATTGGCCTTTCTTGTATTTCTGGTTGTGACATCTGCGCGCGTCAAAATGTGCAGCTGCACTAGCTGAGACTCTGCGTCTCTCACGTAGCGCCTAACTGCGCTGTCACTCCACTGCTGGTCAGAATAACCAAAGAACCGAAGGTGCAACTCAATCAATCGGCAGACAGCCTTGATGGTGTCATTATCGAAGCGCAGGTCAGTAAGTCGCTTTTTAGCGAGCTTCGCACCCACCACATCATGGTGGTGAAAAGTGACCGCGCCACCGGTTTCCAGCCTCCTGGTCGCCGGCTTGCCAATATCGTGAAGTAGAGCTGCTAGCCGGAGCACAAGGTTTTTATGGAGCCCATACTCAGCCTCCAGTTCGATTGCTTGAGAAACAACGGTGAGGCTGTGTTGATAAACATCCTTGTGGTGGTGATGTTCATCCATTTCAAGCCGTAGAGCGGGTAGTTCTGGCAGAACTAGCTCTGCGAGCCCGCTTTCGACCAAGATCTCGAGACCAGGAATCGGATTGTCAGCAAGCAAAAGCTTGCTCAGTTCATCCCGAACTCTTTCCTTGGAGATAATTTCGATCCGCTTAGCCATGTCACGCATTGCCGAAAATGCTGCAGGGTCCAATTCAAAGCCCAGCTGAGCAGCGAATCTGGCACCACGCATCATTCGAAGTGGGTCATCGGAAAAAGACACCTCGGGAGCCGACGGGGTTCTAAGTGTTTCCATAAGCAAGTCTCGAAGCCCCTGATGTGGGTCTACAAAGGTTCTGGATGGCAGTCTTAGTGCCATTGAGTTCACTGTGAAATCTCTGCGCTTTAGGTCATCTTCTAGGTCGTCGCCGAATTCAATAGTTGGTTTTCTGGAATCAATGTCGTAGCTATCGGCCCGATAGCTTGTGATTTCAACCTTGTCATCGCCTATCTGGGCCGCGATGGTACCAAAAGCTCTACCGATGTCCCAAGTTGCACTAGCTAGCGGGCCGACGATTGTCAAAATCTTGTCCGGGTTGGCACTGGTGGTGAAATCTAGGTCCAAGGAGCGCCTGCCCATAATGGCGTCTCGGACTGGGCCCCCGACCAGAGCAAGCTCTTCACCAGCTGCCAAAAAAGCCTCGCCCAGGACAGTGAACAACGGGTTATCCGTATTGTCTGTCAAGCTCTTGAGAGCATCCGCCACTTGTTGCATGGGCAATAGCTTGGCACAGACGCCAAGTAGAGTTGGGCTATGAGCGCGCCCAGTAGAAAAACTGTTGTAGAAGTCTCCGCGGGAGGCCTGGTCATCAGCGCGACAAACCCCAATGAAGTTGCGCTTATAAGCCACCGAAACCGTGGTGGCGGTATGGACTGGGTCATTCCAAAAGGACACGTCGAGTCCGGTGAAGCACTAGAACAAACTGCTATCCGTGAGGTTGAAGAAGAAACTGGCCTAGCGTGCGAAGTGGTGTCAAAAATTGGCGAAATTCAATATGGATTTACGGTCGGAAAAAAACGAATCAAAAAGACAGTCCACCACTACTTGCTTCGGCACACCGGAGGCGAGCTTTCGGCGTCGAACGACCCAACCGGCGAAGTAGTTGAGGTGCGCTGGTTTGACCTCAGCGAGGTCGGCAGTGTTTTGGCTCACGCGACCGAAAAGCGCATTGCGGAAAAGGCTCAGAGGCTGATTCAGTGAAGCGGGTGTGGCTGCTGGTGCTCGCGCTTCTGGTCATACCAAACGCCGCCATGGCAGCCGAGCCGAGTATTGTCCCGGGCAGCAACATAAACGTTGTTGCGAGGGATGCCCGCATACCGGTGACGGTCACCAACCCCACTGATCGGGACGTCGAGGTCACGGTACTAGCCGAAAGCAACAGCTTTCGGCTCGAGATTCTGGAAGACGCCACGCTAATCGTGCCAGCACGATCGAGCGCTGTTGCCGAGCTTCCAATAAGGGCAATCGCCAATGGCCCCCTTGAGATATCGGTAATGCTGAGCATCGAGGGCAACCAAATTGGCGACACCGTTGTTGTAGAAGTCATCGTAAATTACGACATTGAGCTGTTTTTGCTGGTTAGCTTTGGTGTGGCGATGTTCGCACTAATTGTGATTGGCGTGATCCGAACTACCTCGAAGCTTCGAAGGCAACCCGGTGAGTGATCTAAACCCCTCAGTGACTCGCAGTTCACTGATCATGGCAAGCGGAACAATCGTGTCCCGGCTCTTGGGTTTCGCACGCGCTGTTTTACTGGCCACAACGATCGGAGTCACCACTGACGCAGCCGATGCCTTCGGTGTTGCCAATCAACTTCCAAACAACGTTTACGCAATTATCGTCGGTGGCGTTCTCAATGCGGTGTTGGTGCCGCAGTTGGTTCGAGCGCGTGCAGCAAAAGATGGCGGCAAGGGTTACATCGACCGCTTCGTGACCCTTGCTATCACCGTGTTTTTTGTTGTTGGTCTTATTTTCACAATTGCCGCTCCGTTGCTCGTGCGTTTATACACGGCCGGTTGGACCGAACAACAACTGGCGCTAGCAACCGCCTTTGCCTATTGGTGTTTGCCGCAGCTTTTTTTCTACGGTATCTACTCGGTTTTTGGTGAGGTCCTAAATTCTCGAAGCGCTTTCGGCCACTACATGTGGGCACCGGTTTTGAACAACCTGGTTTCTCTTGGTGGGCTTGCAGCATTCATTGCGATTTTTGGAGCAGACCCCACCGGGGCCCGAGGTATCAGCGACTGGGGAACCGATCAGATTGCGCTGCTGGCTGGGACCGCAACTTTGGGAGTTGCTGCTCAATCAGCGATCTTGTTGGCCAGCTGGCGCAGGATCGGCTTGAAGTTGAAATTGAATTTCCGCTGGCGCGGCTTTGGCCTTGGCCCTGCACTCAAGGCTGCCAGCTGGTCGCTTGCGATGGTTTTCGTAACTCAAATCGGCGGTGTGGTCCAGACCGCGGTTGCTTCAACTGCTGCAAGCGCGCGCGAGACCGGGGTTGTGGTCGCATCCGTGGCAGCAGTTGCAATTGCTTGGTTGATTTTTATGCTGCCACACTCAGTCGTCACGGTTTCAGTTGCCACCGCCTACTTCACAAGAATGAGCCATCATGCTTCCATTAAAGACATGACTGCCTTCAAGACCGACATGACAACTGGCCTCAAGGTAATTGCACTTGTGAGCATGATCTCCACAGCCGTGTTGATAATCCTTAGCTATCCAATTGCTCGGGTTTTCGCGGGCGAATATCCGGCAACGGTTGCGCTTGGCAATGTGGTTGCCGCATTCATGATTGGTTTGGTTCCATTCAGCTTCGTTTACATGATGCAGCGAGCATTCTTCGCCCTTGAGGACACCAAAACGCCGTTTTTCTTTACGAGCGTCCAAGTTGCCATCCACATCACCGGCTCACTAATACTCGGTGCCACGATGGATAAGCAGTGGTTGGTGGTCTCTATAGCCTTACTGACAACTTTCTCGGTGACGGTACAAGGAATCATTGCCTACTTGGCACTGAAAGCCAGAATTGGAGGCCTCGAAGGCTTTGGGGTGGGCAAATCGCTAATCACATTTTTCTTGGCCATGGTTCCAGCAGCAATTGTCGGGGTGCTGGTTTTGAATTGGCTAGGGGGTATTTCCGAGGGCAGCTATCCGCTGGATCGAGTGGTAACGGCAATTGCAAGCGGATTCGCAGTCGGCTTTGCGATGCTGTTTACTTATTTAGGTCTGCTGTGGTTGTTCCGGGTGCCGGAACTCAGAGAAGTTTCGAAGCAATTGAGCATTAGATTTGGCAGGAATTCAAAGTAGTCCGCGAGCCTAGCGACGGAATAAATAGATAACCATCTATGTTCTATGAAGCAAGTAGAAAAGAGCATCATGAGAGAAGTAATAATCATCGGTTCCGGTCCCGCCGGATACACAGCAGCGATTTACGCGGCTAGGGCCGCCCTGAATCCGCTGATGATCGCCTCAAGCGTTGAGCCAGGAGGTGAGCTGATGAAAACCACCGAAGTTGAGAATTACCCGGGTTTCCCAAACGGTCTAATGGGTCCAGATCTAATGGCAAGTTTCCAGGAGCAAGCGGAGCGCTTCGGTACCGAGATTATGTTTGAAGACGTCACGGAGGTTGACCTAACAGGTGACATAAAGATAGTAAAAACTGGAAATGGTGAGACCTACGAGGCCAAAACCGTGATTTTGTCGACCGGAGCCGCCTACCGAGAACTTGGTGTTCCTCGAGAAAAAGAGCTGAGCGGACACGGGGTTTCTTGGTGTGCAACCTGCGACGGTTTCTTCTTCCGGGAAAAAGTGATTGCCGTTATCGGCGGCGGCGACTCGGCAATGGAAGAGGCTAATTTCCTAACCAAGTTTGCATCCAAGGTTTATGTCATCCACCGCAGGGACAGCTTGAAGGCGTCAGAAATCATGCAGAAGCGGTCTTTTGACAACGAGAAAATTGAATTCATCTGGAACTCGGCTATCACCGAGTTGAAGGGCTCGCCGAAGCTAGATGGCGTTGTATTGGAAGACACCGTAACCGGTGAAAAGCGGGACCTAGCCATTGAAGGCTTGTTCGTTGCCATTGGAAGCGACCCGAGGGTTGACTTGATTGAAAATCAAGTGGAGATTTCTAAAGAGCGTTTCATAAAAGTAGATGGCCGAACATCGAAAACAAGCTTGCCAGGGGTATTCGCCGCTGGCGACGTGATTGACCCGACCTACCGTCAAGCAATCACTGCGGCTGGATCGGGCTGCGTTGCAGCCCTCGACGCCGAGCACTATCTAAGTTCGAAATAGGAGGGCAAATTGCAACCAGTTGAAGCAACAAAGGCATCTTTTGACCAAGAGGTTCTGCAGGCAGACAAGCTAGTAATCGTTGATTTCTGGGCTGAGTGGTGCGGCCCATGCCGCATGGTTGCTCCGGTACTAGATGAAATCGCAAGCGAAAATGCTGACAGCATCAAAATCGTTAAGGTAAACGTCGACCACGAGCAGCAGCTCGCCATGGACTACAGCGTCACTTCGATCCCCTTTTTGGGCGTATTTCAGGGCGGCAAGTTGGTCAAGCAGATGGTTGGCGCAAGGCCAAAGGCTGCCATCATGGACGAAATCCGTGACTTGCTTCCAGCTAGCTAGCTAAGCAAAGCCCGCGGGGAACTAGACTTTATTAGATTCTGACCTGGGAGTTCAAATGACTAAAACGCGTGCTGGCGGTGTAACCAACTTTGATGCTTGGAAGCATTCCTACGCCGCGCGGGCCGAGAATCTAGCGGTTTCCGAAGTCAGAGCGTTGTTCGCGGTTGTTTCCAGACCAGAGGTGGTCTCGCTCGCTGGTGGAATGCCGGATGTCGCGGCCCTGGATGCCGAACTAATTGAGAAAGCCTTCGCTTCGATGATGGCCAATCGCAAGGATTTGGCCCTTCAGTACGGCGGCGGCCAAGGTGACTTGCGGCTACGCGAGCAAATACAAGAGATCATGTCCCTCGAGGGAATCCACAGTTCGGTTGATGACATCACAATCACCACCGGTTCTCAGCACGGTCTCGATCTAATTTCAGACTTATTTTTAGACCAGGGCGATGTTGTCCTGGTTGAAGCCCCGAGTTACGTGGGAGCTGTCGGTATCTTCCGGCACAAAGAAGCTCACATTGAACATGTTTTCACCGATGAGCATGGCATATCTCCGCAGGCACTTGCCGAAACCGCGGATCGACTAATCGCCGAGGGTAAGCGCATCAAGCTTCTTTATCTGGTTCCAAACTTTGCTAACCCAAGCGGTGTGACCTTATCTGCACCTCGCAGACTTGAGGTTTTGGAAATTTGTAGACAGCGTGGAATCCTGATTATTGAAGATAACCCGTACGGGCAGCTTTACTTCGGAGAGAAGCCCCCGAACGCCATCAGGTCCCTTGATGAGCAAAATGTCATATACCTGGGGAGCTTCTCTAAGATCCTCTCGCCAGGCCTGCGAGTTGGTTATGTGCTTGCTCCACCAGCAATCAGGGACAAGCTAGTGCTTGCGAACGAGTCTGCAATTTTGTCCCCGGCAACTTTCGCCCAGATGCTTGTTAGCGAGTACCTGAGCATTGCTGACTGGCAAAAGCAGATTGAGACCTTCCGAGACCTTTATCGAACCAAGCGCGATGCCGCATTGCAGGCGATTGAGCAGTTCTTGCCGAAAGTCCAGACCACAAGGCCAGATGGCGGTTTCTTCCTGTGGCTTACGCTCCCAGAAGGCCTAAACAGCAAAGAAATGCTGCCGTTGGCTGTCACTGAGCTTGTTGCGTATACCCCCGGAACCGCTTTCTTTGGCGATGGTCGCGGCGCAGATAACATCAGAATTTGCTTCTCGCACCCAACCGCAGCCAACGTTCGAGTAGGTATTGAAAGGCTTTCTAAGGTGCTGAACCAACAAATTGACCTTATAGAGACCTTCGGGAAAACTGACTAGTGAGCAATCTTCGGGTGCTGGTATTGGCCGGTGGCATCTCTCACGAGCGTGACGTTTCGCTAAAATCAGGTCGAAGAGTTGCCGATGCACTAACCGATGCGGGCGTTACGACTGAGATTCGCGAACCAGACAGTGAACTGGTGGGTCACTTGATGGCAACCAGGCCCGATGTGGTTTGGTCGACTCTCCACGGAGCCGTTGGGGAGGACGGTTCCCTCCAGAACTTATTGCAACTGGCTGGCATCCCATTTGTCGGTTCAAATTCTGCCGGAGCTCGCCTTGCTTGGGACAAGACGGTAGCAAAGGTTTTGGTCGCCAAGCAAGGAATCCAGACTCCGGAATCAATCACTCTTCCTAAATCAAGCTTTCGAGAGCTGAACGCGGAGTCAGTACTAGCGGTTGTTGGCACAGAGCTTGGTTTCCCGGTGGCAGTAAAACCGGCTAAGAGTGGTTCTGCGCAGGGATTTGCCAAGGTTTCCGAGCCTAAGAGTTTTGCCAAAGCGATGGTCGACGCGTTTGCGTACTGTGACCAAGTAATAATTGAGCGTTTTATTGATGGCACTGAATTGGCGGTCAGCGTGATTGACCTTGGCAAAGGGCCCGTGGCCCTGCCAGCGGTTGAGATAGTACCTGACTCCGGTGAGTTTGGTTACAGCGAGCGCTACACGGCGGGCAAAACAAGCTATTACGTTCCAGCTCGATTTGACGAGCAGATTCTGGCGGAAACTGCCCGAATTGCAGTTTCTGCGCACGAGAGCCTCGGTCTCAATCAGCTCAGCCGAGTTGATTTGATTGTCGATGGCGAAGGGCAGATTTGGTTCTTAGAGGCAAATGTCACTCCGGGCATGACGGAGACTTCGCTTTTCCCTCAAGCCGTATTGGCAAGCGATGCAACATTGCCTGATACTTATCTGGCGCTTGTTAAGTTGGCACTGAAAAGCTAGTTTTCGCCCTTTATGTCCTTGATTATGCGGCGCAGATCCACGAGGTTTCCAAACTCAATCACCACTTGGCCTTTTTTGCGCCCAATGTTTATCTTAACCACGGTATTCAAGTGGTCCCCTAAGTCGTTGGCTAGCTCCTTGAGCATGTCCTGCTTGCCACCCGGCCTAATAGTTGCCTTGCTTGGCTTGGTCTTGGCGCCAGAAACTATCTCCTCAAGACCGCGGACAGAGATGCCCTCGCGAATAACCCGACTAGCCAAGGCGCGCATGGTGGTTTCATCGTTAGTTGACAGCAAGGCTCTGGCATGGCCGGCGCTAAGGACCCCAGCAGCTAGCTTGTCCTGAACATCCAGGGGCAATCGAAGCAACCGCAAGGTGTTGGTTATTTGTGGTCTTGAGCGGCCAAGTTTGTCTGCCAACTGATCCTGAGTGGTTCCAAAATCTTCAAGCATCTGCTTATAGGCGGAAGCTTCTTCAAGTGGATTCAAGTTCGCTCGGTGAATATTCTCCAGAAGTGCATCACGAAGCATGTTCTCATCCGCTGTTTCGCGAATAACAGCCGGAATTGACAGCAGCCCGGCTTCCTTGGAAGCACGCAATCTTCGCTCACCCATAATCAGCTCATAGCCTGCTCCCATTGGGCGCACGACTATCGGCTGCAATACGCCAAATTCGCGAATTGAGTGAACCAGCTCTCCAAAAGCTTCGGCTTCAAACACAGATCTTGGCTGTTGGGGATTTGGTGTTATCTGGCTCAGATCCAGCTCAGCCAACCTTGCGCCGGGCGCAACTTCAACACCAACCGGTTTTTTGGTCTCAGAGCCAAAGAAGACATCAACTGCACTGCGATCACCCTCGGGTATTAAAGAACCAATACCCCTGCCGAGCCCACCTCGGCGTTCTGGGCGTTTGCTTGTTGTCATAGGTGTTCCCCTCGCTGAGCCAGCTCGATAGCGGCTTCCTGATAGGCCAGGGAGCCCGAGTTCTTTGGGTCAAAGGTAATTGCAGTCTGGCCAAAACTCGGGGCCTCTGAAAGGCGAACGGAGCGCGGAATCGTCACCGCAAGAGTCTGTTCCGGAAAGAACTTACGAACCTCGTTGGCCACTTCAGTGCTGAGCTTGGTTCGATTATCAAACATGGTCAAGAGAATCGAACTTATGTTAAGACTTGGGTTCAGCGCTTTCTTGACTCGCTCGATGTTGGAAATCAACTGAGTAACACCCTCGAGTGCGTAATACTCGCACTGAATGGGAACCAGAGCTTCTGTGGCAGCGACCAACGCATTCACTGTTAGTAGCCCAAGACTCGGAGGCGAGTCAATAAAAATAAAATCTATTCGCGGAACAGTTTGCTCGACGTAGACGGCCAAAGCTCTAGCCAGCACCTGTTCGCGCCGATCGACGCTAACCATATCGATTTCTGCTCCGGCGAGGTTAATGCTCGCGGGTAAACAAAATAGGTTTTCGTTTTCTGGACTCTGCTGGACCAAGGGTGCAACTGCCGACCCATCGACCAAAACCTCATAGCTACCGGGGACGCCATTGTGGTGTTCCACCCCTAGTGCGGTAGACGCATTCCCCTGTGGATCAAGATCAACCACCAGAACCCTCAGGCCTTTGATCGCCAAGGCCGCCGCCATGTTAACTGCCGTGGTGGTTTTACCCACACCACCCTTTTGGTTCGAGATCGTAATAATTCGAGTCCTTGCCGGAGGCGCCAGCCTCGCGGCCTGAATACGCTTAGCTCGCTCCGCGTTGAAAGTAATTTCCCTCATGATCGGCGCTCTGAGTTCTTGCGGGCTACTCATTGTCGACCCGTCCCAATGTTTCACGTGAAACATGCTCTGCTTTTGTGTCAGACACTTGCAGCCAACCGATCGGTTCGATGGCGAATTCTGCCCGGTAATTCGGATACCCCAAGCCAGGTGCGACGCCCGGCTTGGTAATTGCCGTTTCCTCTGATGGTTGATCGTTCATTTTCCTCAAGCCTTTAACCTAATACGGACAACAGTCGCAGTTTCCGGTGCTTTATCTAAACCCAGTGTAAGTATCTCAGGAGTATCAAAACCGAGTAGTTCTAGTCGCCCAGAGGCAGCGGTAATTTCCTGCGGAGCTTTTGAGCCTTTCAAAGCGAGCACGGTTTTCCCAACGGAGCTTCTAATAAGGGGGCTCAGCAGTCCGATCAATCTATCCAACGCAGCAACAGCCCTTGCGGTCGCCACATCAAAATCAGTGCGTTTAACATCTTCGGCTCTAGAGCGAAGCACCGACACGTTTTCCAAACCAAGTTCAGCCACGGCTGCTACTAACCAGCTTGCCCTACGTTCCATCGGTTCAACCAAAGTGAATTGGGTGCTGGGCGCCGCGATAGCCATTGGGATTCCAGGTAATCCTGCGCCGCTGCCAACATCAACGACCTTCTGCCCTGGTTCCACCAGCTGCGCAAGCAGGCCGCCGCCTATTAGGTGGCGACTCCAAAGCTGAGGCAATTCCCTTGGTCCAAGTAGACCGAACGTTTCTGAGTCCTTTGCCAATAAGTCTTTGTAGGCACGGGCTTGAGAAATATTTGACCCGAACAACTCCGTTGCGTATTCCGGCTCCTCCTCAACCAAACTTGGCTCGCTCAAATACCGCAACGTTTCACGTGAAACATTTAGGGTTTGCGAACAACGATGTGGCGGTCGCGACCTTGACCCTGAGACTCCGAAATAAACCCGGCTTCGGAAACCATGTCGTGTACTTGTTTACGATCATAAGAGGTCATTGGTCGCAGGTGCTGTTCGCCATCAGTGTCCTCAAGCTTCTCAATGGTTCGCTCGACTAGCTGCTTGAGCTTGTCGGTCTTCGCCTGTCGAGAGCCACCAATGTCAAGAATCAAACGGCTCATATCTCCAGTCTTAGCCTGAACAGCTAGGCGCGCGAGCTCTTGAATCGCCTCAACGGTGTCAGGGTCTGAGATCTTGCCCAGGTTCGATTCGCCGTCGCTCTGAACGCTTATGTAAACGCGCTCTTTTTTGAACTCAATGTCCAAGTCGCCGTCAAGGTCAGCAACATCCAAAAACTCTTCGATGAAGTCCGCTGCTATTTCGCCTTGCTGTTCTAATTCTTTTTCTTCGCTCATTTACTTTTTCTTCTTCTTCTTGGATCGGTTTTTGCTAACTGGCTGGTTGCGCTGACGAACCTCTGGCTCGGGCGTCTCCTCCTCGATAGCTGGGGTGGTCTCCGGTTTTGGCAGCTTTCCGCTGCGCTCCAATCGCTCCTGGCGAACCTTGTAAGCGGGGGAGCCGGGAGTTGGCATGTTGCGGATGACGATGAACTGTTGACCCATCGTCCAGAAGTTGGACACCAGCCAGTAAGTCATTACGCCCAATGGGAAAGTTAGACCGGAGAACAAAAACACGAACGGTAATGCGTAGAGCATGATTTTCTGGGTTTGCATGAACTGGCTGTTTTGTGTTTCTGGGTTCTGGTTCTTCGTCATGATCTGCTTCTGAGTGATGAACTGAGAAGAAGACATCAGGATGATCATTATGCCCGCGATGATTTTGACGTTTAGGTCCTCTGACCCAAAGAAAGTGTCTGAGAGAGTCGCTCCGAAGAGCTTGGCCTGAGAGAAAGACCGCGCCAGCTCTGCACTGAGAACACCGACACCAGCTTCGTTTCGCTGCGCGCCGTTCAGAACGTAGAAAAGGCTAATAAAAATAGGCATCTGCAATAGCAGCGGCAAGCACGAGCTCAGAGGATTCGAGCCGGTGCGCTTATAGAGCGCCATCTGCTCTTTTGCGAAACGCTCACGAGAATCACGATCAGTTTTGCCCTTGTACTTCTTTTGAAGCTTCGCAAGCTCAGGCTGAACCATCATCATGTTTCGTTGGCTTTTTATTTGACGAACAAAAACCGGTATTAGAGCGGCCCGCACAACCAACACGAGACCAACGATTGCAAGCACCCACGCCCCACCCGAATCGAAGGAGAAACCGATGGAACTGATGAGAGTGTGGAAGCTCACCAAGATTAGCTCGATAAGCCACTTAATTGGCCATAGCAGATCCACAATTACCTCTTTATTTCTGAATTAGCGGGTGTGACAAATCCTAGCTGGCTTATGGAAATCCAGTTGGGCGCACCTCTAACCTCGTCAACCCCGCCCGAGGCCCAAGGGTTGCAGCGCAAGACTCGCCATGCAGTCAATGGGATCGATCTAAGAACCCCTAAACGCTGCAGCGAGTGCAAACCATAGCCGGAGCAAGATGGGTAGTAGCGGCACACATCACCGTAGAGCGGAGAGACGATTTTTCGATAGACCAGCACAACTGCAATCAAAATGTTTCTTGGTAGCAGCAATAGGTGACCGAGCAATTTCATTTTTCGGTCCGCTCCATAAGTTTTAGTAACGTCGATCTCAACTCAACGAAACTGAGCATCGTGGCGCCCGCGCGATAGCGAATTACGCCATGCACCTGGGGCTTGCCTTCAATTAGTTCACTCAGAACAGCCTTTGTTCTTCTGCGTATTTTATTTCTGACGACGGCATTCCCTACGGAGCGAGAAGTTACGATTGCGAAGCGACTAGTTTCAGCAGGCAAAAAATGAATAGTTGCAATGTCGTTGCTGCTGCGCTTGCCGACTCTTATCACCTGGCGGATTTGATCGCTAGAGGATAATCGATTCTCGCGCGCTAACAACTGCGCTCTAGGCGCTTAGTTCTATGCGACCCTTGCGACGGCGAGCGGCTACAATGGCACGCCCGGCACGAGTACGCATGCGAAGACGGAAGCCGTGCTTTTTTGCACGACGGCGATTGTTCGGCTGAAATGTGCGCTTGCTCACTTAAAACTCCCTGGGTCTGTTGGGAATCAAATCCCAAAACAACTTCCATAATCTAAGCCCAATATACCTCTGAGTCAAGACTGTCGAAGACTAATTGCGTCAAATTGTGTTCTTCGCATAGAAAATCAAAAAATTCTGTTGCGACACGCTGAGTTAATTTGATATCAATCCGTCTTATCCACTTGAATGTTCCAATCGCAGACATTGAGGGAAATTTCACAAAGTTCTCCACAGCCGTTTAGAGTTTATCCACAGACTGCGGGTTCTGTGCAAACATCTGTGGATAACTATTGATTTAAGTCTAAGGAGCAAGAGATGGCCGACGTCGCCCTCACCACCATGTGGAGCGATATCGTATCTAAAATTGCCGCCGATTCAAGAGTTACACCGCACCTAAAAGGTCACCTAGATCTCGCCGTTCCAAAAGGCGTCTTGGACGATACGTTGTACATAGAGGTTCCCAACGAGACAACAAGATCAATGCTTCAGCAAAGACTTAAAGAGTTGCTTCTAGACGCTCTGGGTGACATCGCGGAATTTGGAGGGCCGACTTCGTTTTTGATAATCACAAACGAACAGCTTCAAACCCCCATACGCATTGAGCTCGCGGTAGAACCTGAGCCGATAACAATTGAGCGGGACCCGGCAACCGGCCCCGTGCCAATAACAGGAACCTCAGGGCTCAATCCCAAATATAGTTTCGACAATTTTGTTACGGGCGGATCAAATAGATTCGCTCATGCGGCTTCGTTCGCGGTGGCAGAGGCGCCGGCTGAAGCATATAACCCGCTTTTTATTTACGGCTCGAGCGGGCTGGGTAAAACCCACCTCCTTCATGCCATAGGCCACTATGCAATGCACTTGAACCCAAGGACAAAAGTCCGTTACGTTTCGAGTGAGGAATTCACAAATGATTTCATAAACGCCATCCAAAACAATAGGCCTGCAGAATTTCAGGCGCAATATCGCGATGTGGACATTTTGCTGGTAGACGATATACAGTTCCTGCAGGGTAAAGACCAGACCCAAGAAGCCTTTTTTCATACTTTCAATAACCTGCACGATCACAATAAACAGGTGGTCATAACCTCCGATCTAAGACCAAAACAGCTTGAGGGCTTTGAAGAACGGATGTTGTCTCGTTTTGAATGGGGGCTCATAACGGACATCCAGGCACCGGAGTTTGAAACGCGAGTCGCCATACTGCGCAAGAAGGCTGCCATAGAGAGGATACAAATACCGGATGATGTGATCGAGTACATGGCATCCAGAATTTCCTCGAATATCAGAGAGCTAGAGGGCACTTTGATCAGAGTCACAGCCTTTGCAAACCTGAACCGCCAACATATAGACATGGACCTGATACAAACTGTCCTGAAAGACTCCTTCTCCGTATCAGACGACACCCGCGTAACACCGCTGGAGATAATTGCTGCCACTTCCACATATTTTAAAATCACACAAGAACAACTGACGGGCTCTGGTCGCCAGGCGGCAATCGCACTGGCCAGACAAATCGCCATGCACATTTGTCGAGAACTCACAGACATGTCACTGCCAAAGATAGGAACGCACTTTGGCAATCGAGACCACACGACTGTCATGTATGCGACCAAAAAGATAAGTGCTCAAATGCGTGAGAAGCGATATATCTACAATCAAGTTTCTGAAATAATTCAAAAAATAAAAGACAACCACAAATAGTTGTAAAACTCACCTGTGCATAACTACTCGAGTTATGTGAACAAGATTCCTGATTCCCATCAAAAAGCCACAAAATTTGTAGAATGAAAAAAACTAATCAACATCAAAAAGACTTATCCACAGCTTTATCCACAGATCTGTATACAACTTACAACGTTGTAGTTACTAGACAAATAAAGGCCGAAAGCTAGTTATCCACTTTTACACAAGAGGTTATTAATGATATTAATGATATTAAACAATTATTGATAATTAGCATTTGTTGAACGTTATGAAACCAAACGAGACTTGTGCGAAGATAAAACCCAATCAACTGGAAAGCACAAATGAAATTCCAAGCCGATCGCGAAGTACTAAGTGATGCTGTCTCGTTTCTAGTGCGCTTGTTGTCACCAAGACCCCAATTACCACAACTATCCGGCGTCATGATAGAAGCAACAAAAGACGAAGTCGAGCTTTCTATTTTTGATTACGAAGTGGCTGCAAGAGTAAAAATTGCGGCTGCTGTTGATTTATCGGGCAAAGTTCTTGTCCAGGCACGGTTACTGTCCGAGATACTAAGCAAGCTTCCGGCTTCTTCGGTTTCCATAAACCTCGATGAGTCAAGGCTTCAAGTCAACTCAGGGGCAAGCAAATTTTCTCTCTCAATGATGTCGACCACCGATTACCCTGACACTCCAGAGCTTCCGAATGCCACTGGCAAAGTTTCAGCATCCGAATTCACAAACGCTGTCTCGAAAGTCGCTGTCGCTGCGTCTCGGGAAGAGGTAACTCCCGTACTGACGGCAGTAATGATGACTGCTAGTGCGAAGGAACTAACCATGGTTTCCACAGACAGGTTTAGGGTCGCTGTAAAAACATTGCCGTGGGTCGGAAAGGCCGTTGACAGAGAAGTTTTGATCCCAGCAAGAGTTTTGAGCGAAATCTCTAAGACATTTAGTCACGATGGAGAATTGGAGCTTGGACTGGGCGAAAACGATAAGGACATAATTGGGTTTTCGAGCGGAAATAAATCCGTCGCCACCGCAACTATAAAAGGCAAGTATCCAGCTGTGCTCCCACTTTTTCCGGACCAAACCTCGAACTTCGCAATCCTTAGCAGACAAGACCTCCTAGACGGAACGCGTCGTGTTGCTCTTGTTGTCGACAGGGAAAAACCACTTCGGTACAAATTTTCACAAGACGAGCTGTCGTTGGAATCCATCGGTTCTGACGTAGCAGATGCCTCAGAGCAAGTGCCTTGCTCCATGAAGGGCGAAGACACAACAGTTTCTCTACGGCCCCAGTTCCTGTCAGACGCTCTGGCTGGTCTCGAATCTCAGAATGTAAGAATTGGTTTCACGGTAAACCCAAATAACCCAAATAAACCCGGGCCCATTCTGATAAGCCCAGTAGATCCCAAAGACGGCGACAAAGAATTTAAATACCTTTTG
>Ga0307934_1000617_pt1 | contig 25365 bp, 21 predicted proteins | sample OrgLakmetageno90_FD_201838 | JGI IMG/M metagenome (GOLD analysis project Ga0307934, IMG submission 201838) | Saline water microbial communities from Organic Lake, Antarctica - #90 | ecosystem: Environmental > Aquatic > Non-marine Saline and Alkaline > Saline | place: Antarctica: Organic Lake...
GGTACCATCATTAAACCTTTTTCTTTGATGATTCGTTTGTATGCAAACATCACTGCAGGTCATATCGTTATTATGAGTATTGTGGGTTTAATGTTTGTCTTTAAAAATTTAGTAGGGAGTTCACTTTCTTTTAGCTTGGCCTTTTTATTGGCACTTTTAGAACTTTTGGTTGCTGCGATACAAGCATATATCTTTACCATGCTATCTGCATTGTATTTTGGTATGGCAGTTGAAGAGCATGACGATGACCATTAAAGGTGAGAATAATTTATTATTGAATGTTTAATTAAATAAAATAGATATACTATGACAATTCCAACTATGGTAGGAGCAGGCTTGGTTGTACTAGGTGCAGCATTAGGCATCGGTAAAATCGGTGGACAAGCAATGGATGCTATTGCTCGCCAACCAGAAGCTTCTGGAAAAATCCAAACTGCAATGCTTATTGCTGCAGCCTTGATTGAAGGTCTTGGATTCGCTGCGTTATTCGCAGTAAAATAATAATTTAGCTGTAGCCAAAATGATGGTTGCAGCTAAATATTTAATTAATTAATTAAAAAAATACAAGTATTTTATAATTTATGGATAAGTTAATTGAAGATTTTTCAATTGGTCTATTTTTTTGGATGACCATACTTTTTTTATTATTGGTTATCATATTAAAAAAATTCGCCTGGAAACCTATATTAAATGCTATTAATGAAAGAGAAGAAGGTATACAAAATGCATTGGATGAGGCGAAAAATGCACGTAAAGAGATAAGTAACCTTAAAGCTGATAATCAGCGGATTTTAAATGAGGCTCGTGCCGAAAGAGATGCAATGCTAAAGGAGGCAAGAGAGATGAAAGAAGCTATTATTTCTGAAGCAAAAGAATCAGCAAATAATGAGATGAGTAAAATAAAGGAGCAAGTGCTTGCAAGTATTGAGATGGAGAAAGAAGTTGCGCTGGCCACTATAAAAAATCAAGTAGCTATACTTTCAATTGAGATTGCGGAAAGAGTTCTTAGAGATGATCTTTCAGATAAAAAAAAGCAATTAAAAATTGCTGAAAACGCAATGAAAAACCTAGAAATTAACTAACTAGATATCATGCGAAAAAACACAAAAGCATCGCTTCGTTATGCCAAAGCACTTTTTGATTTTTCAAAAGAGCAAAGCAACGAAAAGCGGGTGAATGAAGACATGCTACTTGTTTCTAAAACATTTGATGAAAGTTCTGAATTAAGCTTTTTTCTAACAGATCACACTCAAAAAAACAATGCAAAGCTGAAGGTTGTTAAAGCAGTTTTTGAAGAAAAAATATCCAATATATCACAAAAACTAATTGAATTATTAATTGCTAATAAAAGAATAGGTTTATTAAAAGAAATCGCAGATTCTTTTTGTCTAATTTTTGACAAAGCAAATGGTATTGAAGTGGCTACCGTAACAACTGCAGTTCCAATTAATGACACCATTGGGTCGTTAGCACTCATCAAAGCAAAAGAAATTTCTGGAAATAACAATATTATTATAAATAATATTGTTGATCCTTCAATTATTGGAGGATTCATTCTTAGAGTAGGTGATATTCAATATAATGATGGTATCTCAAACAAGTTATCGTTGCTAAAACGAACATTTGATAATAGTATATTTGAATCAAAATTTTAAAGAAAAATAATGGCATCAATAAAACCCGCTGAAGTTTCAGCAATTTTAAAACAGCAACTAGCAGCATTTGATTCTGCAGCATCTGTAGATGAAATTGGTACCGTACTCCAAGTAGGGGATGGTATTGCAAGAGTTTATGGCCTCAGAAATTGTCAATACGGAGAGTTGGTGGAGTTTGATAATGGATTAGAGGGTATTGTTTTAAATCTTGAAGAAGATAATGTTGGCGTAGTATTGCTTGGTCATTCTAAAGATATTAAAGAAGGTTCTAATGTAAAAAGAACACTTAGAATTGCTTCTTTAAAAGTAGGGGATGGTATTTCTGGAAGAATCGTTAATACACTAGGCGAGCCGATTGATGGGATGGGAAATATCGTTGGTGAAACTTTCGAAATGCCTTTAGAGCGTAAAGCTCCAGGTGTTATTTATAGAGAGCCAGTTACAGAGCCTCTTCAAACAGGAGTAAAGGCGATAGATGCAATGATTCCTGTGGGTCGTGGACAAAGAGAGCTTATTATTGGTGATAGACAAACAGGTAAATCAACGGTTGCTATTGATACGATTATCAATCAAAAAGAATTTTTTGACGCTGGTAAACCGGTTTATTGTATTTACGTAGCTATTGGTCAAAAAGGTTCAACGGTTGCTGCTATAGCAAATCTTTTGAAGGAAAAAGGAGCAATGGAGTATACAACTATTGTTGCTGCAAATGCTTCAGATCCTGCTCCAATGCAGGTATATGCCCCAATGGCTGGAGCTGCTATTGGTGAGTACTTTAGAGATACAGGTCGTCCTGCTTTGATTATTTATGATGATTTATCAAAGCAAGCAGTTGCTTATAGAGAAGTTTCATTGTTGCTTCGAAGACCACCAGGACGTGAAGCATATCCAGGTGATGTTTTCTATCTTCATTCAAGATTATTAGAAAGAGCAGCAAGAATTATAAGAGATGATAAAATTGCTTCTCAAATGAACGATGTACCAGCTAGCTTAAAAGATAAGTTGAAGGGTGGAGGGTCGCTTACAGCTTTACCAATTATTGAAACGCAGGCAGGTGATGTTGCTGCATATATCCCTACAAATGTAATTTCTATTACAGATGGTCAAATCTTTTTAGAATCTGATTTATTTAATTCAGGAGTTCGTCCTGCAATCAACGTAGGTATATCAGTTTCTCGTGTAGGTGGTAGTGCACAAATCAAATCTATGAAAAAGGTTTCTGGAACCCTCAAGCTTGACCAGGCTCAATATCGTGAACTTGAAGCTTTTGCTAAGTTTGGTTCTGACTTAGATGCGACTACTGTAAATGTGATAGAAAAAGGTAAACGTAATGTTGAAATTCTAAAGCAAAATCAATCTGATCCATTTAAGGTTGAAGATCAAATTGCAATTATTTTTGCAGGCTCAAAGAATCTATTGAAATCAGTACCTGTAAATAAGGTGAAAGAGTTTGAAAGAGACTACCTTCAATACTTGAATGCAAAGCACAAAGATTCATTAAATATCTTAAAGTCTGGTAAATTAACTGATGAAGTTAAAAAAGTATTAACAGAAGCTGCAAACGAAATCTCTTCAAAATATAAATAATTAACCTTGCTTAGGGTATACTCAAAATAGATAGCTTTTTGGATTCATGATCTTTTTTTTCTTTGGTATTAAATTTTAACATAATTAATCTGTGTTGCAAATTTTACTAGATAAAGAAAAAATATTGCTCCTAAATTCCCTAAAAGCTTTTTTTCAAGTATATCAGAATCTTTCTGAAACTTAGATAACTCATTAATGGCAAACTTAAAGGAAATACGTAGTAGAATCTCTTCTGTTGGGTCTACCAAAAAGATTACGAGTGCCATGAAAATGGTATCAGCATCAAAGTTGAAAAAAGCTCAGGATGCCATTCTAAATATGCGACCATATACCTTAAAGCTTAATCAGTTATTAAAAGATTTAAGAGCTGATATGGAAGGTGAAATTGGTGGTGAGTATGCTCAAGCAAAACCTGTTTCTAAGGTTTTGTTAGTTGCTATCTCTTCCAATAGAGGTCTTTGTGGAGGTTTCAACTCTTCAATTGTAAAGAAAGTTCATAAAGTTTCACAGAATGAATTAAACGAAAAAGAAGTTCATTTATTTACGATTGGAAAAAAAGCAAATGATGTATTATCTAAAGAGCAGCAAATATATCAGTTTAATAGTCAGATCTTCAATGAACTCAACTTTAACAATGCTTCTGAAATCGCTCAAGATTTGATGAATCTTTTTAGTGCTGAAAAGTTTGATGAAATTCATTTGATATATAATCAGTTTAAAAATGCGGCTACGCAAGTTGCAGTTTACGAGCAATTTTTACCAGTTAAGCAAGAAATTCAATCAGATGATTTTGAGGGAAAAGATTATATTTACGAACCCGAAAAAGCTGAAATCATTGAGTCTCTTATTCCCAAGTCACTAAAGATGCAACTTTATAAAGCATTAAGAGAGTCTTACGCTGCTGAACATGGTGCAAGAATGACGGCGATGCATATGGCTACCGATAATGCTAATCAACTTCAAAAATCGTTATTGCTTACATACAACAAAGCTAGACAAGCAGCTATTACCAATGAAATTTTAGAGATTGTAGGGGGAGCAGAAGCATTGAATCAATAATTATTTCATCTTTTTTAATTAAAGAATTGGTTGTTTTAATGTTATAGTCATCCTAAATTTTATTTGTTGGTGATTTTTATATAAAAAGCATTTTTTGAGGATATATAGATTTTGCTAGAAAAAAACGTTTCTTTTAAACTTTATAATTTTTTCAAACCTAAAAATGAAAAAGAAGAAGTTACACATCCTTTTTCTTTCTTCATGGTACCCTACTCCTGTCATCCTTAACAACGGAAATTTCATAAAAAAACATGCAGAAGCAGTAGCTAAACTACATGAAGTTTCAGTTCTTTTTGTAATTAGTTCCAGCAAGGTCTGTAACATTACCATAGAGAATTTTTTTGAAAAAGGAGTTCATACAAAAATATACTATGTTCCGAAGTATACTTTTTTAGTTAAAAAAATGTATGTTTTTTTAAAGATCTATCTAAAAGAGATTTGGAACAATAAGCAACTTGATTTAATTCATGTAAATATTTTAAATCCTGTTGGAATTTTTGCATTGCTTTTTAAATACCTTAAAGGTATTCCCTACATTATTTCTGAACACCATGCATGCTACCTGAAAGAAAAGTACAAACAAAAAAAAATCTATTCCAAGTATTTAGACAAATGGATAGCTTTTAATGCGTCTTCTATTTGCCCAGTTTCAAATATGTTAAAAAACGCTATGATTTACCATGGTCTAAACGGTAATTACCATGTTGTTGGAAATATAGTTGACACCTCTATTTTTAAACCTATTTGTAAAAAAAAGTCTGATTTATTTACCATTACACATGTATCTAATTTTTCTGAGGCAAAAAATATAAGCGCTATTTTAAAGGTTTATAAAAATATTCTCAGCAATCGTTCTGATTGTTTACTTAAAATCGCAGGAGATGGGGATTTAATTCAACTTAAAAGACAGGTTGATCAATGGCAGATTCCAAAGGAGAATATCCAAATTATTGGTCCTCGCACTCCCTCCAAAGTTTCCTTTTTACTTCAGTCATCGGATCTTTATATTTCATTTAGTAATTATGAGACTTTTGGTATTACCATTGCTGAAGCTATTTCGTGTGGCATTCATGTAATTGCAAGCAATACGGGTATTGCACCAATGTTGGCATCTCAAGATTTTTTAACTGTAATTCCGGTTGGAGATGAAGTGCAGCTTGAGGATAAAATCCTGCAAGAAATGACTAATCCTTCTAAATTTGATAGGGATCAAGCACATCAAATGATGCATGAATTTTTTGGCGAAGAACAGATTGCAAATAACTTCTCGTCAATTTATCAGAAAGCTTTAACATCTAATACCAATTAGACTTGATATCAGTGCTAGTAGCTAAAGATTATCTAAACAAAATTTAATATAAGTGATAGGTTTTTCAATTTTTAGATACTTCTTCTCGTAAAATGTTTGAACAGCAGTAATTTCTTGTGGTACATGTGGATTTTTATAAATATCATGGTGTGCTTCTATGATGTCACAGTTGAGTCCTTTTAGCAATCCAAGGGTATAGCCGTGCATGAATTCACTGTCAGTTTTTAGGTATAAAAATCCCCCTTTTTTAATGATTTTTTGATATTTCGTTAAAAAATCAATATTTGTAAGTCTATGCTTTGTTCGGGTATATTTTATTTGAGGATCGGGAAAGGTAATCCAAATTTCATCCACTTCATGATCGTCAAATACGAAGTTAATCAGCTCTATTTGGGTTCTTAAAAAGCAAACATTTTTGAGTTGAGCATCAAGTGCATCTCTAGCACCAGCCCAAAATCGAGCACCTTTGATATCAATACCTATATGATTTTTATTTGGGTTTTTAGCGGCTAACGAAACGGTATACTCACCTTTTCCGCAGCCTAGCTCTAAAACAATGGGGTTTGGTTTTTCAAAAAAGTCATTCCATTTTCCTTTGTTTGCGAATCCTTTAAGTACTTCTTCTCTACTTGGCTGTAATACGTTGCTGAAAATCTCGTTTTCTCTAAATCTCTTTAATTTATTCTTACTTCCCATTATTTGCGATTACTCGGTTGCTTTACCATTGTTCTTTTTATTTTGAAAAATTTTGAAAATCCAATAGACAAAAAAGCACAAAGCAATTAATATGAAAAAGAAATTGACAGTACTTTGAATCCACCAATCTTCTGAAAATCTAATTTTTTCGAATGGTAGGAATAAAAAATTGGTGAAAAAGTCCTCCAAATTTTTAAATATATTGCTCACGTTCACAACAACTATATATTTGTGTTAAAAAAAACAAAGTTATAACAATGCTAGCAAATATTTTTGGCAAATCGACATATTTGAATCTCGTTTATACATCTATATTTCTGATTTTGTTTTACGGTTTCATTTTTTTCTTTTCAGAAAGATTTGTGGATGAAGTTTCTCAAATTCCAAATACAATCCTCATAGTTGCGTTATGTTTATTTTTTTTGGCAGCTAATTTTTTTGCATCAAAAAAAAACTTACTGACATCAAAAAACGACTATGCCATATTGATTCTTTTGCTATTAATGACCACTTTTAGTGATACTTTATTCAATGCTAACATCTTATGTTCGAATTTGTTTTTGATGTTTGCTTTTTATAAACTATACAAGCTTTCAAATTCATTAGAAAATAAAAAAATATTGTTTGATGCTTCCTTTTATATAGGTATTGCAACGCTATTTTTTTCCTGGAGCTTCTTGTTTTTTGTGTTGGTATATGCTTCCATACTTTTTTGCAGATGCTTAAATATTAAAACGATTATTACTTCAATTTTAGGATTTTGCACACCTGTTTTCTTATATTTTTCATATCACTTTTTCTCTGATTCTCTTTGTGTATTTCATCAACAAGTTGAGTTATTAAATGTCAATTCTTTTAAAATTCAACTTTATGATGAAAGAGGGGTAGTCGTTATATTTACAGTAATGTTGCTAACAGCTATATTTTATAGTCTTTTAAATATAACCAAAGGAAGTTTTATACCTTTCAAAACATTGAGATTGTTGATTGTTCATTTTGTCGTTGCACTTTTTGTTTCGTTAGTAGTAACTGAAAAAGATGGTTCGGAAATCCTTTTTTTATTATTTCCTACAAGTATATTTATTGCGAATCAATTATCTATGTCACATTATAAATACAGGACTTTAATCATTCTATGTTATATAGTTAACCTTATATTGGCAAATATTCCTCATAATTTGTTTTAAAATAAGCTACTTGATTCAAATCTCAGATAAATCTTTAAGAGCAAATGATGCCGTAAAAAATTGGTACATTTGATGATGAAACAAGCAATTAGAAAATAGACTAAGAATTAATTGAAAAAAATATTTTCTCACAGCACATCCTCTCAAAAAACTTGCCTAGCTATTGGCTCCTTTGATGGAGTGCACCTTGGGCATCAAAAAGTATTTAAGCATCTTTTGGGTCTTTCGAAGTTAAAAAAAATGCTACCATCGGTGCTTACCTTTTCTAAACACCCAAAATTGGTGTTAAAAAAAAACACTAGCATACAGCTGCTAAATACCCTAGATGAGCGCATACAATTGATTAATCAACAGGGTATTGCAAATGTAATAATTCAAGATTTTGATGAATCATTTGCCAATCTTACAGCTCTTGAGTTTGTAGAGAAAATTTTAGTGAATAAGCTAAATATAGGAATGCTTTGTATGGGCTATAACCATCGATTTGGAAAAGACCGTACGGGTGATTTTATCCAACTTCAAAATATAGGCAAGAGATACAATTTTTTGGTTTCAGAAATTCCGAAGGAGGAACTCAACCAATGTGATATTAGCTCTACTACTATTAGAGAAGCACTCAATCAAGGCGAAATAGCACAAGCAAACAGGTTTTTAGGCTATTCATACAAACTTGAAGGGGTTGTAGTGCATGGAAAAAATCTTGGCAAAGAAATTGGATACCCAACTGCCAATATTTTAATGGAAGATGAACTCAAACTTATTCCAAAAAATGGGGTTTACCTAGTTCAAAGTGAAATAAAAGGAATGCTTGTAAATGGCTTGATGAATATTGGCAATAAACCCACCGTACATGGAAAAACTCTAACAATTGAAGTTCATTTGTTAGAGTTTAATGAAGATTTATATGGTAAAAGAATAACTGTTTCGATGCTCAAATACCTAAGACCTGAACAAAAATTTGGCTCATTATCAAATTTAAAAGAGCAGATTCAAAAAGATGAAAAAATTGCTCGATTTTTTTTTGAGAGTTATGCTCAATAGTCTAAAAAAACTCCACGTTACTAGACTTGTTTAAGCTTCTTCACTCTATATTTTAGTTTGTTTAACAAGTAAAAAGTAACAGGCACAATTACCAGGGTTAAAAAAGTAGCAAAGGTTAAACCAAAAATAACTGTCCAAGCAAGTGGTCCCCAGAAAATTACATTATCTCCTCCAAAGTAAATCTTTGGATCTAGCTCACTAAAAAGTGAAAAGAAGTCTATGTTTAAGCCAATGGCAAGTGGAACCAATCCAAGAATAGTGGTAATAGCGGTTAGGAGCACGGGTCTAAGCCTTGATTTTCCGCCTGCTACAATGATATTTAAGACCACATTATTTTTTAATTGATAGTTTTGTGGCAATGATAAAGCCTCTTTTTTTCTAGACATCAAAAGCTCTGTGTAGTCTAATAGCACCACGCCATTATTCACCACAATTCCTGCCAGAGATATGATGCCTACCATGGTCATCATAATCACAAAATTCATCTGAAAAATGATCAATCCCAAGAATACACCAATAAAGCTTAAAAATATTGCCATCATGATGATCAAAGGCTTTGAAATAGAATTAAACTGAAAAATCAGGAGTAAAAAAATAGATGCCAAGCCAATGAGCAATGCGCCGTTTAAGAAATTCTGATTGGCTTCTTGTTCTTCCATTTCGCCTGTAAATCGATAAGATACATTATCAGGCATCTCAAACCCTTTTAACTCAGCTTTTACGCTATCAACCACTTCATTTGCATTATAACCAGCAAGTACACCTGAGTATACCAACACAACACGTTCTAAATACCGGTGTTTAATTGCACTAAACGTATTTGTATTTTCTTCAGAAACCAATGCAGCTACTGGAATTTCTTTGATTTGACCATTGGCAGGATCTCTAAAAGTGATGTTTTGATTGAATAAGGAATTCTTATTATAGCGATTTTTTTCGTCAAACCTAATGTTGATATCATAGTCTTCACCATTTTTTTTGTAAACACCAGCTTTTAGCCCGAATAAAGAATTTCTTAATTGCATTCCAATCTGTCCAGCAGTCACGCCTAGCTCACCTGCCTTTTCACGATCTATATTTACCTGAATGCTTGGTTTGTCTTTGTTTACATCGATTTTGAGTTCCTCTACTCCTAAAATGCTTTTTTTATTTAAAAAATCACGTATTTCATTGGCGGTTTTAATCAGCATATCGTAGTCATTTCCTACCACTTCAATATTTACTGGGTAACCTACAGGTGGTCCGTTTGAATCTTTTTCAACAGACACCAACACCCCTGGATATCCTTGAAGTGCCTGCTGCACTTCTTTTCTCATATTCTCACTATCTACCCCTTTTCTAAACTTGTGCTCTCTTAGTGAAACTGTTATTTTCCCTTTATTTGGCATCTCTGCAGAAGATCCACTATCCGTCATTGGGTTACCTGCACCTTCTCCTACCTGAGAAATAGCAGAGTCTACCATAAAGTTATAACCACCTTGCTCAATATACCTGTCAAGAACTTTGTATACGTCTTTTTCAATTTTCTTGGTAATGTCATTTGTTTTTTCAATATCGGTTCCTTGTGGGTATTCTACATACACAATGATTTGATTTGGTTTGTTGTCTGGAAAAAACTCAACCTTTGGTTGCACAACTGCCACCAAAACAAATGAAAGGAAAAAGAGCAAGACAGTTCCAGCCAAAAATAAATAGGGTTTTGAACCACTTAACGCAAATTTTAAAAATCTTTGGTAGGCTATTTCAAGTCTTCTTAGTAATACATTCTGAAAGAAATTAGCTACTTTGCTAAGTACATATTTATAAAGCCAAAGCAATATAACAATAAAGAACATCAAGTTCCCTAAGGCTTTAAGTCCGCCATTGGAAAAGGCAAATAAAGCCCCCAGTATTACCAAAACGATGCTTATTTTAATCAAACTTTTGGTTGAAAGCTCGTCTTTTTCCCCTTCTCCAATTCTCATAAATTGAGAGGTTAAAACCGAGTTGAAGAAAATAGCTACAAACAAAGAGGAGCCCAATACAACAGATAGTGTGATTGGTAAAATTTTCATAAACTCTCCCATCATTCCTGGCCAAAAACCAAGCGGTGTAAAGGCAGCAACAGTAGTAGCGGTAGAAATAATAATTGGAAAGGCAATTTCTCCAATTCCCTTTTTTGCAGCCTCTGTTCTGCTCAACCCTTCTTCGTCCATCAAACGATAAACGTTTTCAACCACTACAATTCCATTGTCAACCAACATTCCAAGTCCCATAACTAGACCAAACAACACCATTGTATTTAGTGTATAGCCAATAGAGTTTAAGATCATAAAAGACATAAACATTGACATTGGAATGGCAAATCCTACAAAAAGTGCATTTCTAAATCCGAGGAAAAATGTGAGCACGCCCACCACCAATAGAATACCAAAAATGATGTTGTTTACCAAGTCATTTACCTGGTTTAAAGTTCTACTAGATTGGTCATTTGCTATTTCTATAGAAACATCAGGAGGTATTACATTGTTGCCTTTTACTTCTGCTATCAGTGCTATGATTTGTTCTGAGGCTTTTACCATGTTTTTACCTGAGCGTTTTTTAATCTCAAGCATCACTACATTTTCACCACTAGATCTGGCATAAGTGGTTCTTTCTTCTTCCTTAAAGGTTACTTTTGCAATATCTCTAAGGTAAGTTGCTCCATTTTCTGATTTTACAACAAAATCTTCTAGTTCCGTTGAGGCTTCAACTTCTCCAATCACACGAATGGTTCTTCGCTGCCCATCAGTAACGATGTTTCCAGCAGAAATCGTTCTATTTCCATCAACAATGGCTGCTAAAATATCGTTGAAACTAATTTTAGCAGCAGACATTTTATAGGTGTCAACAGCAATTTCAACCTCTTTTTCTTGCGAACCCCTAATGCTTACTTCCTTGATTTGCGGAAAACGTTCGATTCTATTTTGAAGGTATTCTCCGTATTCTTTTAATTTTTGAACAGGATAATCTCCTGAGATATTTATATTGGCAATCGGCATTTCTTCGGCAATGTTTAAGTCGAATACATTTGGTTCAACTTTGGCATTGTTAAAGGTTGGCCAATCTTCGCCAGATTTTACCATATCTACTTCATCCTTTACCTTTTGCAGCGCTTGCTTTACGGTAATACTTTCATCAAATTCAATGGTAATGATGGAGTAATCTTCTTGAGAGGAGGAGGACACTTCTACTACATTTGAAACATTTTCTACCTTTTCCTCCAAAGGATCGGTAATCATACGTTCAATGTCTTCAGCTGTATTTCCAGGATACAATGAACTAATGTAGATTTTAGTTTCTTTTACTTCTGGAAAATCTTCACGAGGCATGTTGAAATAAGCAGAATATCCAACAAAAAGAAAAACCAACGCAATCACATAAATGACTGTTTTGTTATTTATAGCCCAAGAAGAGAGACCAAACTCCTTATCTATCTTGCTTTTATTTGTCATAAAGCTTTTACTGAATGTTGATTAATTGGTTTTCTTTGATAGATCTTGCACCTTCTATGATCAATTGATCACCCACCTCTAGACCTTCAATTACCTCTGTTATTCCTTCTTGAGATTTAGAAGTTTTAATGATTCGTTTTTTTGCATAAGTTTTTCCTGAACGTAGCTCTGCTAAGTAAATATACTCTTCTCCTTTTCCGTTTTTAGAGATGATGCTTTGTGGAATAAGTTTTGCACTTTCACTTGTATAGTCATTGATGCTCACTTTTGCGGTAAGGTTTGGTTTTATCATTCCTTTAAGGTTTGGTATAGCTACTTCAATAGTGAATGATCGATTGTTTGGATTGATGAAGTTACTAACCTGTCTTACCTTACTTTCAATGGATTTATTGAGTATTGGCATAAATACCATTGCCTTGGTACCAACTTTAATTGAGGTGATGAATTTTTCTGGAATTTGCACCTCTACATACATATTATCTAGGTTTACAATTCTAAATATAGCTGTTCCAATTGTTGCATTGGTGCCTTCCTCGGTAATAATATTATCAATTGTTCCTTTAAAAGGTGCTTTTATCAGCGTTTTTCCAAGCTGAGCTCTTGCTTGTTCATAAGCATTTACACTCGATTCCGCTTCTGTTTTTGCTTGTAAAAATGCTATTTCCGAACCTATTTTCTGGTTCCAAAGTTTCTCTTGTCGTTGAAAAGTAGTTTGGGAAAGATCAGATTGTGATTGGAGTCGAAGTACTTGTTCATTCAGTCCTCCATCTTCTATTTTAGCCAATAGTTGATTTTTACGCACACTTTCGCCACTTTTCACATATATTTTTCTGATTTTTCCGCCATATTCAGAGGTGATTACTACGTTTTGTTTGGTCTGTACATTTCCTTGAAATTCAATAAAATGTTTGAATAAAGTATCCTTAACCATCACAGCAGTTACATTGAATGCTTTTTTTACAGTATCTAGCTTTTCTAGGGAAGCATTTATTTGATTTAATTGACTTCTCAGAGTTTCATAATCACTAGAAACTATGATTTTAACCTTTTTTAAATCCTCTATATTTTTAGCTTCCGCAAGCGCTTGAATGCTTTTTTTATTGATTTCTTCCTCTTTATCACCTCCACAACTCGCTGTTGTCATCATCAGGGTTAATAAAAAAGCTTTGGTAATTAATTTCATGTTTTGAGCTATTTATTTTTTATTGTCTATAGGTTCGTTTAGTGCGCTATCTAGTTTTGCCTTGCTTGAAATCACTTCGAACAATGATTTAAGATAGTTTTGTTGCATGGTGTAAAGTTGTCTTTGCGCTTCAGAGAATTCAAAGCTGGAAGAAATACCCTCAAAATATTTTATTTGCTGTTTTTTTTCAATTCTTTCGGCGAGCGCTAAATTTTTTAATGCATTTGACAATTCAGAAATAAAGAAATTATAATCTGTTTTTGCTGTTGCAACATTCAATTTTAATTTTTGCTCAAGTTCAAACAAATCTGTGCGGTACTTCGAAAGTTCAATTTTTGATTTTTCAATAGCTGCACTTCTTGCAAAGCCACTAAAAATAGGAATTTTTAAATTCAGCCCAACTTGCGAAAATGAGAACCATTTTTTATCTGTATTAAAAAAATCAAAACTGTCCGAAAAACCATTTATTCCGTAGTTTAGAAATCCATTGAGTGTTGGTAACTTTCTACTTTCTTCTAGCTTCATCAGAAGTTCTTTCCCACGTTCTGTATTCTTTGCAATTTTATAGTCAATGTGTTTTTCTACATTAAAACCAGCGGTTATTGAACCAAATTGCACAAATTTACTGGCAAGATTTTCGAGTTTCTCAGAAAGTACGATATTTCTATTAATATCAATCCCCATGGCAAGGTTCAGCAATTGTTTTGCAATTGTATACTGTCTTTTTGTTCTTGCCAAATTACTATTTACAGAAGCAAGCGTAATTTGCAGTTGCTCTACATCCTCCTCTTCCGTTAATCCATTGTTAAAAATCTGGATTGTTTCTTCCAGTGTTTTGCTAAGAGATTCTTGATTATTGTAGAGTATGTTAATGCTCTCCTCACTCATAAGGACATTTCCATATGCATTGATAATTGTTTCTCTAATTTTCTGTCTGTTCTTTTCTTTTGCATTCTTAGAAATTTGCATGTATACTTTTGATGACTGAAGTGCAATAAGGTAAGAACCATCAAAAATTAACTGTTCTAAAGTCGCAATTCCAGATGCGTTGTGCTTTGTGCCAAGAAAAACTTCTTCAAATTGACCAGGCGTTCCTCCAAAAATTTCTGAGGGAACAAGCGAAAGAGGAACTCTAAGATACTGTCGGTAATTTCCCTCTGCATTGATTTGAGGTAGCCCCATGGCTTTGGTTTTACGCTTTTCTTCTTCAGCAATCGAGATATCTCTTCCTGCATTGATGGCGCTAAAAGCATTCTCTAAAGCGTAATCGATAGCTTCGTTGAGCGAAAACGACAGGTTTTCTTGGGCGTGAAATTTACCAAAGAACATGCCAAATGCTAGTAGTAAATATAATTTTCTCATATTTAGTTGGTCTATGTTTTTACGTTAAAACAAAAAATCTGAAAGCAAATTTTGATAAAAATAACCATTCATTGTGGATAATACCAATTTGACTATTAAAAGACACAATAAAACTCATTTATTTTTCTTTCTTAACAATTTTTGATAGTCAAATGGGTTTAAGAAAAAATTGTGCTTGTCAAATATAGAATTTTCAAATTGAAAATATTGAATGCGTATTCAAAACAAATAGGTTTTTGTTGAATTTAGGAATATGATTCCATTAAGCGAGCATTCAAGGGAATTTAAAAGAAAGCAAAAAATAATTATAAAATTTTTCAAGAAATCATTGGCGATAACAATAAAATTGCATAATATTGTAAACCAAAGCGGCTGTGGTGGAATTGGTAGACACGCTAGATTTAGGATCTAGTGCCGCAAGGTGTGGGGGTTCGAGTCCCTTCAGCCGCACTTTAAAAGTGCAATCGACAGGTTTTGTTGATTGCACTTTTTTTTATGAATTATGATTTGTCTTAATTTATCTTCCGAAAAAGCAATAACTAATATAATTTATGCTCATTTAAAAAAGTTTCTTTTAATGGATGTCAGAAAAGTTGTGTAATTGGTTAATGCAGCTCCTAGGTTCCTCGACGTTTCTAAAAATTCTAATTAATTTATTGTCTATAAATATTTGTTAATTTATTGATTATTAAAATAATATACAGTTAGCTAATAAGTTATTTAACTATAAATCAGTGATTTGTAGTTATTTTTTTTTAAATTAAATGTGCGTTTTCCACGGAATAAGCACTGTTTCTATATGACAAAGCCATAATTAACCGTAACTTTACCAAAAATAAAGGAGTGACCTATTTAAGTAGTGTTTGCTTCATAAAACATTACTTATTTATGTCATTTAAATCATTAGGCTTATCTGAGCCAATTCTTCGTGCGATTGATAAAAAAGGATACGATACTCCTTCGCCAATTCAAGCCAAAGCCATTCCTCCAGTTTTAGAAGGAAAAGATGTTTTAGCCTCTGCACAAACTGGAACAGGAAAAACAGCGGGTTTTACATTGCCGCTTTTACACTTGTTATCCAAAAATCCAACACAAAAATCTAGACCTGTCCGTGCGTTGGTATTAACGCCAACTCGAGAACTGGCAGCACAGGTATATGCCAACGTAAAAGAATATAGCGAGTTTTTAAATTTAAAAAGTGCTGTAATTTTTGGGGGTGTTAATCAAAAACCACAAGCAGCAACCATTAGACAAGGGGTTGATATTTTGGTAGCCACGCCAGGGCGATTGTTAGATTTGGTAAACCAAGGTTTATTATCTTTAAAATGCATCGAAATCTTTGTGTTAGATGAAGCAGATCGTATGCTAGATATGGGTTTTTTACGAGAGATAGAGCGTGTAATGAAACTTATGCCTAGTAAACGTCAAAACTTGATGTTCTCAGCAACATTTTCCAAGGATATAAAGAAGTTAGCCTTTTCTATTCTTAACAATCCTGTGCAGGTGGAAGCAACTCCAGAAAACACGGCTGTTGAGGTGATAGAACAGAAAGTGTATCGCGTAGCAAAAGTTAAAAAAACAGATTTAATCATCAAACTAATCTCTGAGGGGAACTGGAAGCAGGTGTTGGTATTCAATAGAACAAAACACGGAGCTAATAAGCTTTGTAAAAAGATGATTGATGCTGATATTTCTGCTGCAGCTATTCATGGTAATAAAAGTCAAGGAGCAAGAACATCAGCTTTGGCTGGATTTAAAAATGGTTCTATACGTGTGTTGGTTGCTACAGATATTGCTGCTAGAGGTATAGATATTCCGCTATTGCCACATGTTATTAATTTTGAATTGCCTAATATTTCTGAAGACTATGTTCACCGAATTGGTAGAACAGGTAGGGCAGGGGCAAGTGGTGAAGCAATTTCTTTAGTAAGTGCAGATGAAACTGAGTATTTAAGAGATATTCAGAAGTTAATTAACATGAAAATTCCTGTTGAAATTATTGAAGGTTTTGAACCAGACCCTAACGAATCAACAGTGCCTGTTAAACAGGGTCAAGGTAGAAGTCAGCAACAGGGTAGGAGTAAAAATACGGGTCAGAGAAACGCTGGAAAATCAAAAAACACTAATAAACATAGAAGACCTAAGGACAAAAGAGGTTAGGGAGTGACAAGCGATTTAAAAGATAAAATTCTGGAAGTTTGCGATAAAAAAATTGCACAAAAAGGGATGAATGTTGGTTTGTCTTTTTATGCCTTCTTTTCGAATAAAAAAGACAATCCAGAATTGTTAATGGAAGCTGCCACTTGGTGGATACAAACGCATCAATTAAATCATTTTGAAAAAGCATTGAAGATTAGGGAATTAGTTAAAATCTTATGATTTGTCAACACAAGCCAATAATCCACTACACGGAGTAAAATTAGAACAGATTATTACGGAACTGCAAGCGCATTATGGCTGGGAGTATATGGGTTACCAAATAACTATCCGCTGTTTTACGAGTGATCCTTCTATAAAATCTAGTCTAAAATTTTTGAGACGCACACCATGGGCTCGTACAAAGGTTGAAGAGATGTATTTAGAGATGTTGCAGAATAAGCAATGATTCTGAAGGATAATAGAGGTTAAAAAATCACAAGTCTGATAAAAAAATTGATCAAAAAGGGATGGTTGCCTTTTTATTGGCTACAATTCTTGAGGTATTGTAACCGCTAAATTGCTTCATATAGTCATGAATAGAGGACCCATAGGCATCTCTGGTGTTTCTTTTTCCGAATGTTCGAAGGTATTTTTTAACGTTGCCAGCGCCTCCTAAATGAGCCGCAGCTAGTATTCCGGACTCCGTAATTTTAACGCCTTTGATTCTTCTTCCTGAATTTTGTTGAATTTCTTTTTTTAGGGTGTATTTGTTTGCAGCACACAATGCCACAAAGGCCGCTTCTTGTAACGAGGGGCTGTTTAAAAACTGTCGAGTGTTTTTAATGCCAAAGTGTTGAAGGGTTGTTTTTCCAAACTGGTACTTTCCCATATACCCAAGAGAGTTTATAGCATCGTATCTTCCGCCAGATTCTTTTTGTGCCAGCGCTTCTTTAAACTCATAAAAAGATTTTTTTGCAAAGGGATTTGAAATTTCAAAATCTATTGCAGGTGCGATTTTCTCTCCAGAAATAATTGAAAAGGCATATGCGCTAGCAATAGTTAATAAAATGATTAATTTATTTCTCATAAATTCGCCTTGCAATAAAGGCTAGATAAATATAAGGTATTTTGATTTAAAATAAATCAAAATAAGAGTTTTACACTAAAATTCCTATTCGTACAAAGATAGTAAAATCGTATTTGATTTTGATTTTTTATAAAAAACCTTTATTTTAAAGGATAGGAGCATCAAATTTTCTTAAAATACTTTGATAAGTAAAAAATATTACTAATCTTTGCAGTGTTCTTGAAAGAGAAATCTGCAGACTTCTTTTTTTCAAGAGCAACCTAACCCAACTTTAAATATTCTTTGGTAATTTAAAAGTTATTCAAAGTGCGTAAAACAACAACCAACAAACTTTGATTTAACGCGTGCACCTCATTTGTGCATGAATTTTAATTGTAAACCTTAAATTGTAAAAGTATGCCCGAAAGTGAAAGAGGATTAGGAGATCCAAATCAATCAGTTAATAGTCAGTTTGTTAATTTTTTAAATGATAGTTCAGATCAATTTGAAATTGAACGTAGAGAAAAATTTCGAATAAAAGTTGCGCAACAATCTAAAAATGAAGGACATATATGTAGGGGTATATTATCTGAGAAGTTTGCATTTCCATTAATTCAAAGAGGAGAAAATGCTTCTAGTGGGATTTCGGGTTCGTCAAAGAACAATGCTCCTCGAAGAAGAAGCTCCCTTAAGAAATCACACCAAATGTAAAGGTTTTTGCTATGGAAAAATGAGTAAAAAATTATTAAAAATGAATGGTTTTTAAAATATTTTGAGTTTTTATTCCTCTTTTTTTTAAATGATTTGAAAAGAAAAATATTGCTAAAATGAATACTGCTTTTGAATAGAAAGGCTGCAGACTTTTCTTTTCAAAAGAAACCTAACCCAACTTTATACAATTTTTCGGTAATTTAAAAGTTACTAAAAGTACGTAAAACAACAACCAACAAACTTTATTTAGAGCATGTGCCCTGTGGTGCATGAATTGTTAATCGTAAATTTTTAATTGTAAAAACATGGAAAATAATCAACAGAACCGTGAAAATGGTTTACCTAGAGAAAATGCACAAGATCAGAGAGTTTTCAGAGTAACTCCTCCTCCTTCTCCCGATTTTCATGCTGAATCACCAGCAAGTGTACAAATACAGCGTGAAAACTTTGAGGGTATATTGGATGCAGTAGTTCCTTTTCCAATACTTGAAGGGAATCCACAACCTATTGGTATAGAAGTTCCCCAACTTAATCTCCATCCTAGAGGAAGAGAAGATTTTAATATTATGGAGTTTGCAGGAAATCTTCCCTTAGGTGTCCATAGTCCAGGAGTACAACAAAATCCTCTCAATCCTAGAGAACTGGATGCAGAACCTCTCCCATTTATTCAACGCCGAGTAGTTTTTGGGGAGCCACCAGCTGCTCCAGGATTTAACCTGATAAGACGACGACGACCACAGCTGCAGCATCAGAATAATGAAAATCAACAACTAGATGAAGAAAGAACTCATCGTATTATGCCTCAACGAAATGAATTGCCTGAAGTGTTATTTGTTAACACCACTCCTACAAGTACTCCTGAACCCACTGAGAGAAAAAGGAAGAGGAAGAGATAGAGGTGTATTTAAAATATTTTTTTTTGCCTGTAATTAGGTGATTTGAAAAATAGGAATGCGTAAAAAAAATGGTTGGATTTATACTTTTTTTGAAGAGGAAAGCTGCAGACTTTTCTTTTCAGAAGTACTTTAACCCAACTTTGTATAATTCTTTGGAAATTTAAAAGTTACCTAAAGTACGTAAAACAACTACCAACAAACTTTATTTAAAGCGTGTGCCCTGTGGTGCATGAATTGTTAATCATAAAATTTAATTAAAAAAAATGCCAGAAAGAGAAACAAGTCAAGAAAATCCAAATGGAAGAAATAGATCAGGTTCTATAGATTCTACAGATTCAGTAGTTCAAGAAAACCAAAGCCCAGCCGAAGAGGTAGGTCAGGGTCAGGGTGAGCAACCGCGTACAGTAACCCCTCCAGTGGAAGAAGACAACAACGCAAACTCGGAGCAGCCTCAGCGAATAACATTTCCATATCTTACAGGTATTGCAGCATTTACTTTACCTGCCTCATCATGTTGCGGAGGAGCTGGTCAAGCGGGCGTTCCCTGCGGAGCTAATGATGTATTTAACCTAAATCTTTTACAAGATCCAATAAATGAATTTTTCCCCAATCAAAGACCTTTAAACAGCCTTGGAGTCTCAGATATACTAGATCAAGCATTATTAATTATTGACCTAAATGATTTTAATGATTCAGATGAAGAAGATGAAGAGCTACAAAATCAAAGATATACAGAGGATAGAGACCCAAGTAGAGGTCCACGTCAATAATTTTTAACAATAAATTTTTCAAACCAAGGCTCAACAATTTATTGTTGAGCCTTGGTTGTTCATAAACATCATTAAAATCAATTACCCTATAAACCTAAAAAATCAATATTTTTGTAACGCACAAGCGTTTCAATGATAAAAAAAAAATTCTTAGTAATTCTGTTCTTCTCTTTTTTGAGTGTTACAACCTGTTTTGCATCGAATGGGTACATTTTAAAAATAGCGCCATCTAGTAGCTCAAATACTTTTGTTGCGCCCCCTAGCAGTGTGCTAAGTGCTGGAGTTTGGTATAAATTTTTGCTAGATACTACAGGCGTTTATAAGCTAGACCGAAAATTCCTTCAAAATCTTGGAATGCCAGTAGGTCAAATCAACCCAAAAAAAATTCAGGTTTATGGAAATGGCGGGCAAATGCTACCCTTTAAAAATAGTGAATTTAGGTACGATGGTTTGCAGGAAAATGCAGTACAAGTTTTTGGCGAAGACGACGGGGTTTTTAACAAAGAAGATTACATTTTGTTCTATGCACAGGGGCCGCATACTTGGAACATTGAGGGAAATAGTTTTGATAAAATCAGCCATGAATACAATATTTTTTCAAATGAGTCTTATTACTTTATAAGGGTTGGCGCCAATGATGGTAAAAGAATTCAGGCAAAAGCAACAGTAGAAGCCGCGGCGGCTTCGCAAACCATCAATACTTTTCATGATTTTTCTTTTTACGAAAAAGACGAAGTAAATATTTTAAAAACAGGACAACAGTGGTTTGGAGATGCTTTTGATATTCAGAATACAAGAAATTACAGCATTCCTTTTCCAAACATTCATAGCAATGCCGATTTTTTGCTAAGGGTAAGGGCTTTTACAAACTCTTCGATTGCGGCAAGCTTTGGTGTTACGGTAGGTAATAACTTTTTGTTTGATGTAGGGTTTGGTCAACCCAATGGCGCCATAAATAGGGCGCTTTTAACTCAACAAAACTTCCAGCCAGTTGGCGGAGACAAGCTAGATATTCAGCTTACTTTTAACAATAATGGCAACCCAGCTGCCGATGGCTACCTCGATTATATAGAGGTGTTGGGCAAAAAAACACTCACAGGTTATGGACAACAATTTTCTTTTAGAAATTTAGATACTGCGGTTGCTGGTTCATTACATAAGTACCTAATCTCTAATGCAGAGGAGGTTTCGAGTGTTTGGAATGTTACAGATCCTTTAAACCCAACGTTCATTTTCAACCAAGCTGTTACAAGCAATCAGTATGAATTTATGGAAATGGGCAGCGAAATCCTTCAGCAGTATATTGCTCTCGATGATAATGATTATTACACACCTTCATTGGTAGGGAATTCCAATGTAGAAAATCAAAATTTACATGGACTTACAGATATCAACTACCTGATTATCACAAATGAATCACTGCAAAGTCAAGCACAAAGATTGGCCGATTTTCATGCAAATCATTCAGGTTTAACAACCAAAGTAGTAACGCTCAATAGTATTTATAACGAATTCTCCTCTGGTTCTAAAGATATTTCAGCAATCAGAGATTTTATAAAACACTTATACGAACATTCCAGCAACATGCCTTTGAAGTATGTGTGTATGTTTGGAGACGCTTCCTATGATTATAAAAATCGTATATCGGAAAACAACAACATCGTTCCTACTTACTACACCTACGATAGCTTTGATTACAGAAACTCTTTTGCATCAGATGATTTTTTTGTGATGCTAGATAATGATGAGGGGAGTTTAAACATTTTTGAACAACAGGATGTAGCGATTGGTAGAATGTTGGTGAGCAATGCTACAGATGCAAAAAATGCAGTTGATAAAAATCTTAAACACTACAAAAGGGAAGCGCTAGGGAGTTGGAGAACAGGTATTTCGTTAATTTCAGATGATGTGGATAGTGCTCAGGATGAAGCAATTCAAATTACGGTAGAAGAACTGGCAAAAAAAATTGAAGTTTTAAGACCAGAGTTAAACATCAAAAAAATATATTTAGATGCTTATAGGCAAGAAACAACGGCAGTAGGATCAAAGTACCCAGAAGTAAACAAAGCAATAAGAAGCGAGATGGAAAACGGATCGCTGATGGTGAATTATTTTGGACATGGTGGATATAATGGCTTGGCTCAAGAAGGTATTGTTACATTAGAGTCTATCAATTCATGGAAAAGTGAGGAAAATCAGCAATTATTTGTAACCATTACTTGCAATTTTACAAGGTTTGATGATCCATCATTAAAAAGCGCTGGCGAAGCTCTATTCGATAAAACTACGGGAGGCTCTCTAATATTGGTGTCCACTACCAGAGATATTTTTATGGATGTTGGTCAATCTATCAGCGATTTGTTGGTAGATGAGTTGTTTGGTGCCGATGTTTACAACGCTTCTATTGCCCAACATTTTATGAATGCAAAAAACAATACGCGCGCCAAACAGCGTTTTATGATTTTTTGTTTTGGCGATCCTGCCATGAAATTAGCAGTTCCCAATCCAAACATTCAGCTTTTAAAAATGAATGGCAAAAGCATTGATCAACCAAAAGACACTATTAAATCGTTGGCTAGAATTAATTTTGAAGGGGCTGTGTTGGAAGCAAATGGTACTATTGACAATGATTTTAACGGAACATTGGACGTGACCATATTCGACAAACCCTTAAGCAAGCAAACATTTAGAAACGATGGTAATGGCAGTATTCTAAATTTTCAGTCCATTAATAATAGAATATTTACTGGCAAAACAGTGGTTGAAAACGGTGAATTTCAGTTTGAGTTTGTAGCGCCTAAAGATTTAAGAGTAGGGGAGTTTGGTGCTGGAAAAATTAGCCTGTACGCTTCGGATGCTACCAGCGATAGGATTGGCTTTAACTCAGAGATACTTATTGGTGGCGTAGACGAACAAGCGGCAGCAGATATTATAGGGCCAACAATACAGCTCTTTATGAATGATTTACTTTTTGTAGATGGCGGAAATACCAATCAGTCTCCTTTGTTTATAGCCAAGCTGCAAGACGAAAACGGCATTAACACTTCTTCTGCATCTGTGGGGCATGAATTGGTAGCTGTTATTGACGATGACCAATCCAATCCAATTATATTAAACGATTTTTTTGAAGCTGAATTAAATGGTTATAAAGAAGGTAGTATCAATTATCAATTGGCAAAGCTTTCGCCAGGCGATCATACTATATCTATAAAAGCTTGGGACACACACAATAATTCTTCAGAAGCATCGTTAAACTTTGTAGTTATAAACGATGAGGTATTAAAATTAACCAATGTGTTGAATTATCCAAATCCTTTTACAAGTTATACTGAATTTTGGTTTAACCATAACAAGCCAAATGAATTGCTGGAGGTACAAATTCAAGTTCTTTCGGTTTCTGGTAAATTGGTAAAAACCTTACATCAAACGGTTCACCCTACTGGAAACCTATCCAGAAGCATTACTTGGGATGGCCGTGATGATTTTGGTAACAAGATTGCAAGAGGTACTTATATTTATAAATTGAGGGTAAAGCACCTTGGTACTAACAAAACTTCAAAAAAAATACAGAAATTAGTCAAACTTTAATCATTCAAATCCATGAGCAAATATACCGCACTGCTGATTGTTTTCTTTCTTTTTATAAGTTTAGAAGATGCGAAAGCTCAAGAAAGCGAGTTTAACCCTATTACTACAGGTGTTCCATTTTTGTTAGTTGCTCCAGATGCTAGGGCAGGTGGTATTGCAGATATTGGGGTGGCTACCTCACCCGATGCTTTTTCTCAATATTACAATGCGGCAAAGTATGCCTTTAGCGAATCAAAATACTTATTAGGTGTTTCTTATACACCGTGGTTGAGGCAGTTAGCAAACGACATGTATATTGCAGCTTTGAGTTTTTCTAATAAGATTGACGATAGGAGCGCTTGGAGTGGAAGTTTCTCCTACTTTAGTTTGGGAGACATAGAACTGACTTTAGATGGAGAAAATTTTTCTTTGGAAAGAATGTATGAGTTAAAGCTAGATGGTTCGTATGCTTTAAAACTTTCGGAAAATTATAGCATGGCAATGACTTTGAGGTACATACTTTCTGATTTGTCTATTCAAGGAGCTGCAAATTCAACTGCCATAGATGTGGTGAATGCCTTTTCTTTCGATATATCAGGATATTATCAGTCAAAAACAATTGATTACAAAGACTTTAAAGGTATGTGGAGGGGTGGTTATAGCATCTATAATATCGGTCCGAAGATTTCATATATAGAGAACGGAAATGAAAACTTTCTTCCTGCCAACTTAAAACTTGGTGGTGGGTTTGATTTTATTTTTGATGAATTCAATACGCTCAGCACATTTTTAGAATTCAATAAATTATTGGTACCAACACCTCCCACAAGAGATGCTAGTGGAAATATTACAGAAGGTAAAGACAACAACGTTAATTTTGTAACAGGAGTTTTTCAATCTTTTTCTGATGCTCCAAGAGGTTTTAGCGAAGAGTTAGAAGAATTTTCGGTAGGAATTGGTGCTGAATACGTCTATCAAGAAGACTTTGCTTTTAGGGCAGGTTATTACAGTAATAGTGATAACAAAGGAGGGGGAAAATACATAACCATGGGCACTGGCTTTAAATTTGAAAGCTCTACCATAGATATTTCTTATTTGTTTAATACTTCCAATATCAATAATCCGCTTGAAAATACGCTGAGGTTTACCTTGTCTTTTATGCTCTAAGGTTTTGCTGATTTTATGCCAATTCTGAGGTTGAAAAGCGTTCAATAATTCATGTTGAACATCGTAATAAAATGTATTTTTAAACGCTATTTTTCAGATATTTAATATTAAATTAACATTGATGAGCATCGTAATGATTTTTACAAAATTGATATCCTAAAATCATTTGCAGCTATTTTTGTCAAACTTAATGATTGCTATAAAAAAGACTTGTTAAAAATAATTATGAATATAACGCGCCATGATTATCTTTAACATTCAAGTTTTTATTAATAAGATGAATTAATTAAAAAAAACAGATGAAAATAGGAGCTGAAATCACAGGTACTGGTTGTTATATTCCTGAAAACATAATTCAAAATAATTATTTTTTAAACAACACTTTTCTAAAAGAAGATGGAAGTGTTTTTAGTTATAACAACCAATTGGTTATTAATAAATTCAATACCATTACTGGAATTGAAGCTAGAAAGTATGCTTCGAAAGAACATACAACT
>Ga0307934_1000620_pt1 | contig 25261 bp, 20 predicted proteins | sample OrgLakmetageno90_FD_201838 | JGI IMG/M metagenome (GOLD analysis project Ga0307934, IMG submission 201838) | Saline water microbial communities from Organic Lake, Antarctica - #90 | ecosystem: Environmental > Aquatic > Non-marine Saline and Alkaline > Saline | place: Antarctica: Organic Lake...
GTCGCGACCGATGTCACACCCATTCACTCACTGGTGTCGCAGGTCATGGCGGGCGTAGGCGCGCCGGATCTACTTGTTCAGTCTGGCGCTTCGCCGCATAACTATTCGCTCAGCCCGTCAGAAGCTCAAGCATTACAGGAAGCGAACCTCGTGTTCTGGGTAGGTGAGGGCCTGACACCGTGGCTGGAAAGGTCTCTGGATAACCTGTCCCTCGATTCAAGAAAAGTCGAGTTGCTGGAGGTGGTGGGCACAACAACCTATGCCTTCAGGGAAGGCGCTACGTTCGACGCTCATGACGACAATGATCATAACAAGGAAAAAGAGGGTGGGCACGACGCTCATGATGACCTCCAGCATGATGAGAGGACAGAGGACGATCATCATGAACACAGCGGTACAGACCCGCATGCGTGGTTAGACCCCGCCAACGGAAAGGTCTGGCTTGATGCAATAGCAGTGGCTCTGGCAGACAAAGATCCTGAAAATGCTGCTCAGTACCTTGAAAATGCAGCGGCGGGAAAAGCTGACATTGATGCCGCAGTCAGTCGTATTGAGATCACCATAGATCAGCTCAAGGATAGACAATTCATCGTTTTTCATGACGCCTACCAATACTTTGAAAAACGTTTCGGGATTCCAGCAGCGGGGGCGATCTCAATCGGGGATGCATCAAAGCCAAGCCCAGCCCGGATTGCAGAAATCAGGGGAGTTGTGACGGATTTAAACGTAGGCTGCGTGTTCACTGAGCCGCAATACAGCCCAGGTATCGTTAAGGCTATTTTTGGCGGAACGGGTGTTAATACGTCTGGCGTTATTGACCCGTTAGGATCAGGCCTGGCGACCGGCGCTAACCTGTACCCTGACTTATTGATCAAGATCGCGGACGGGCTCCAGTCATGCCTTGGCGAAAAGTAGGGGCTGCGGGCCCTCCACTTGTCTCATACTTTCCGTTCGCGGCCTTCAAACCGCTTGCGGGCCTGATCCGAGTTAACGTAAACCGACTCGGTAAAAGCCGCGCTGGCATGGCCAAGTTCTTCGCTGATATGGCGAATATCCGCGCCGGATTCGATAGCCTGGCTGGCGCCGGTGTGACGCAGGTAATGGGTTTCTGATCTTATCGCTTCGAGCTGTTGGGCTTCGTCGACAAAACCGGCTTCCTCCATCCGCGCAACAGCCAACATAACAGCCTGCTCGTAAACACGTTGAACCTGACGTTTGCCCAGTGCTGTGCCATGGGTTGAGGGTAGGACAGGGTGGTGATCGCCCGGACCTGGCATAGGCGATGGCAGGCCCAAGTGGGTGCGCCAGCGTTTCAGGTAAGGCAGGTAGGCATCGGCCAAGGTGACCGAACGGGCTTTATCGCCTTTACCAAATACAAAAAACGACCAATATTGCTCGCCTTGAATGACTTTCCTGCGGAAATCGCCAAAAACCGGCACTCGTTCTGCACCATCGTCTAGCGGGCGCGGCGCTAACTCGCCAACCCGAAGAAACAGCGACTTCATGGTTACAATCACAAACAAATGTCGTTCGCATTTTGGGTTTTGATCGGCTTCTGTGATCAAGGTCTCTAGCAACCAGGACCACTGCCAATCGGTTAGCCGGCGCACTGCGACTTCAAGATCTTTGGCGAGTTGCGGCTTAGCGCGACGATCACGGCGACGTAAATCGTTAAGTGGGTCTGCTAGCAAGTATTGCTGGTGAACCAAGTATTTGAAGAAGGTTTGTAAAGCAGTTCGGCTGGCGTTCAAGCTGGCTTGGCTGGCATTGTAATCGGCGTTTTCATCACTAGAGCGCAACGCGAACGGACGCCATTGCCGGTTGGGTAGGCGTAAACCGTTGGCATGGGTGAAAGCCGAAAACACGCCACGGGCAATCCAGCTGTGGGGCGGGGTTTTCAAAGTCTTGAAATACGCGGTCACAACATCGGCGTCGGTTTGCGCCAACGTGCGTTTGGCGGTTACCCAAAGATAATTCAAAAAACGCTGAACCTCGCCGCGAAAACGTGAAAATGTTCCAGCTACGTCGGCGTATTTCATCAGAAATTGGCGACTCATTTCATAATCATCGTGCAGGGTGGCCGTGAGCTGCGGCAAAGACGCCAGAAATGTCGGTATAGATGGGTGGCAATGAAAGTCTGACAGATCTTCAAGGTAATGAGCAGTATCAAACAGCGGCTGACCGGCAAAGGAGGCTGACACGTTAGTCCTTAATATGGATGATTTTGAGTGACACCGGTGATCTAATCCTTCCGGCGTTCAATTTAACCACTATTTTCAGTAAAGGCCTAAAACGGGTCTGGATTTTCACTCCGGCAACTCCTGACTGCATCAGCATGTGGGTTCACTGATTTTGAATCAATAACGGATTTTTTCGCCACCCTGATAGGACCTTCGTCAAATTACGGCTTTTACTCGCTGATCATCCAATATCCTTGAAATGGCTTCGGGGAGCTGAGCGGGACCGTAAAGAAAGCCCTGTATCTGCTGGCAGCCAAGCCCTCTCAGGTAAGCCAGTTGCGCATCTGTTTCTACACCTTCCGCAATAATGTTTAATTTCAGGCCGTGAGCCATGGCCACGATAGCGTTAACAATGCAGGCGTCGTCTTCTTTATTGCCAATTCCGCGGACAAACGACTGATCTACTTTCAACGTATGGATAGGCAACTGATGAAGGTAGTTCAGCGAGGAGTAGCCAGTACCGAAATCATCAATCGCAATGCGAACCCCATGATCGGCCAGTTTTCGGAGCTTCTGGCTGATCTGTTCAAGGTCCTTCATAATAACATTTTCGGTAATTTCGATTTCCAGATGGCTGGCTGGAAACTCTTCATTTTTGAGCTGCCTTATTAGGTTTTCGACAAATCTCGGGTGCTCTATTTGAAGCGGCGACAGGTTTACTGCCAATCTTAGATCCCTGTTACCATCCAATATCCACCCTTTGACCTGCCGGCAGGCTTGGGCCAGTACCTGCTCGCTAAGCGCGACAATCAGTTTGGTTTCTTCGGCCAAGGGCAAAAAGTCCTTGGGGTAGAGCAGCCCCAAACCCGGGTGCTGCCAGCGAACCAGCGCTTCCAGTCCCACAATGCGTCCACTTTTGGCGCAAACCTGAGGCTGGTAGTAGACCCGCAGTTCGTTGTGCTCAAGAGCCTGCCTGAGATCTCTTTCCAAGCTGAGACGGTTGGCGGTGTCGATACTCATGGATTCGCTGTAGAAACGGTAGCCATCCTTGCCCCGGGCCTTTACGTGATACATGGCAGTATCTGCGTTCTGGATCAGCTGATCCAGTGAGAGGCCAGCCTCTGGGTAAAGGGAAATACCGATACTTACTCCGATAAATACCTCATGTTCGCCTAACTGAAAGGGCGCTTTGAGAGCATCAATCAGTTTCTTGGCAATACGCCGGGCATCGTTACTGTTATTAATGGCGGGCAGCAACAGTGTGAACTCGTCACCGCCAAAACGTGAGAGAGTGTCGCCCCTACGAAGACAGTGCTCCAGACGCTGCGTGACCATTTGCAACAAAATATCACCCATGGCGTGACCTAGAGTATCGTTAATCACCTTGAACCGGTCCAGGTCTAAAAACATGACTGCGAGTTTTTGTTTGCTGCGCTCCGCTTGGGTGATGGCAAGACTCAACCGGTCGGTAAACAGTGCCCGATTGGGCAACCGGGTTAGCAAATCATGGTAGGCTTGAAAATTTATAAAGGCTTCCGATTCCTTGCGTTCAGTCACGTCTCTTGCCGTGCCGTAAAACCGCGCCTTGGGACCAGAGGTTCGGGCATTGAAACCGGCTCCCAAAGGCAAGGTTTCGTGATCAATCGGAAACCCGGTAATCTCGAAATACCGATTGGCTTTTTGGCTGCCCCGGGTTTTGAGTTTCACGTCGAAAGTGCGGGGGTTTTCGGGCGTAACGCTTGGATCCCGAAGGGTATGGGTGCCGCGAGCAATGTCCTGTTCGTCAAGTAAATGCCGGAAATGCTTTCCGTTAAGCTCTTCACTGCTGTAACCCAACAACGATTCAATCTTTCTGTTGATGAAACAGAAACGCCCTTTGTCATCAAGCATAAAGACAATGTCTGGGGAGTTGTTGACGATGTAGCGGTGCAGCACTTCGGACTTTTCAAGTCGCTGTTGCACATCGGTATGAGCTCTGACCAACGACTGTTTGCCCAACGCAATTTCCAGCGTGGTCAGCATTTCGTCCGGGTCAAAAGGTTTCTTAATGTAACCTTGAGCTCCTCGGCGCAGCGCACGACTGACAGAACTGAAAGAACTCTCTCCGCTCACCACAACAATACCGCATCTGGGCTGAACTCTTGCAGCATGGGACATGACCTCAAAGCCATCCAAGTCAGGCATTCTAAGGTCGAGCATGGCGAGATCAAAGGTGCACGTGTTCAGCTGTCGGCAGGCTTCTCTTCCGCCCAGCGCCGGGGTAACAAGATAACCCTGTTGCTCCAGCAGAGAGGAGAGACTGCTCAGCAGCCTCGGGTCGTCATCGGCGACGAGTATCCTGGCTAAAATAGTGTCAGTCACTGGCGAATGGATTGGTTGCCGTGTCATCGCGCGCTGCCCATAATTTATGTCAGACCTTTGTTGGGATCGAACGCCGCCGGCAGGAGAACCCTGAAGCTGGTACCAGAGCTCCCCGTGCGGTATCCAATGATGCCCTCCATGTCATCAATAAGTTGTTTGACAATACTCAGCCCTAATCCGCTGTGAGTCACGCCCTTACTGGATTGCACCGGATTGAACAAGCTACTTTGAATGGCTTTCGGTAGACCCGGGCCGTTGTCTTCGATAAGCATTTCGATCCACTGCCGGCCTTGTTGCCAGATGGGCGAGGCACTTGCAAGCCTAAGCTTTCCACCATCTGGCATGCACTCTACCGCGTTTCGGATCAGGTTAAGAATCACCTGGCGCACCGGCGCTCGGCCAGCGGTCAGATCTGTTGATTCTTCGCTCAGAATCAGGTCGCAATCAATGTCGCCGTCGGTGAACAGACTGTCCTGGAACAGGTCGTGCAAAGCTCTCAATTCTCGATTAAGGCTTGTCGGCTCGTCGACGTTCGGGTTGAGCTCTTGGCTCTCACCCATCTGCACCAACAGATTGCTAGCGCGCTCAAGCTCTTCCCGGATAATGTCCAGTTGCTCCCGGACCTGTTCGTTTTCGAGCCGCCCCCTCAGTTGAAAAATATACTGTCGAATGATGGTTAAGGGATTGCTGATCTCGTGAATGTGACGCCGTACATTGTCTCGGGCAAGAGCTTGGTCAATGTTCTCTGCTTTCACATCGTTCTTGTTTTCTGCCTCTTCGTTCGCAATCAGATGCGATAGTCGCGCGCAGAACATTCCAGCCAGCTCCAGCGTTGACGCCATGTTTACGGCATCGGTGCCAATCACAAAAACGCCCTGACAGTCGTCTTTGGACCGCACCGGGACAGCCACCAGTGAGGATGCGTTGAGCAGCGCCATTAGTTGTTTGTCAAGCACGTTGGGAGCGCGGCCAGCCAGCTGCACAGCTCTTTGGTCCCTGAAGCTTTGCGTCAACACACTGCCTGTGGACGCGGCAACAATCGTCATGTCGGGCGGTTCACCTTGACTGTCGGATGCCAGGATCAAGATGTCATCGTCGACTCTAAAAAATAGACTGGGGCAGCCTGTTAATAAAGTGAGGTTGGTCACTGTGCTGGCGAGCACCGGGCCTGAACTGTCGGCCAGGCTGAGAGCCTGATCGGTCATGGCCTGGCGAATGACGGTATCGCGCAATGTCTGGTTTGCCTTGCGGCCGTCGTAGGCCTGCTCAAGAACAACGCCCAACGATTGCGCAAGGGCAGCAACGTCATGATTGATACGCAGTGATAATTCCCGAGTGAGATCTTCACCAAGACTGAAAATGGTACCTGCGGCGGCAATGCCAGCCGCATCGGACTGAGCCAGCCGTGTTGACAGATTAATCAGCTTGACCAGGTGGGCCGCATCACGGATTTCCGACGCCGGAGCCTTTTGATAACGCATAGCATCTGCTGCCATCGGTCCCAACCCCCAGGTCTGAGCAAGCTGCGCTGCGATCTCTGCTTGGTGAACGAGATACTCCTGTTGAAGATCATTCGGCGTCATGTTCAAAGCAATCAGTTCGCCAATGTTGTGGAGCATTCCCAACATAAAAGCTTCGTCCGCCGAAGGGTAGCGGGTGAGTGTGGCGAGGGTCTTGGCAGTCAGTGCAGTGGTGAGAGAGTGGCGCCAAAAATCACGAAGTTGCTGCCACTGGCCCGCACCGAGATCGAACATCAACTGCCGGAGCGAAGCGGTAAGCACCAGGGTTCGTAAACGTTCAGTGCCAAGCCGGAGCAATGCTTGCTCAACTGAGCGAATTTCTCCCGACCGGCCGTAGAGTGATGAATTGGCCGTGGCCAGTACCTGCGCCGTGAGTGCGGTGTCAGCCAAGATAATGTCGCTGATATGACGATAGCTGTCTTCTTTTCGACACGCTTCCAGCGCCCTGAATGTGACTTCGGGGAGGCTGGGTAATTGTGTGTTAGGCGATATTTTCATGGAATTGCCAGTCATATATGTCTGAGATTTCATTGATTATCACCATAATGTTATGAGCTTAAACGATCAATTCCATTAAATAAATACAGGCTTTTGTAAAATTTACTAAATCCTGCATAGATTAATTAAAGTCCGACTTGAGTCTCACATTGTGGCGAACGAAAACCCGTTAATAGGAACTATTCTATGCCATCCACCTGATAATACCGCGCAAAATATTGTCAAAAATGCGACGGCTGTACCGGAAGTGCAGCCTCGCTGGTTATATTGTCCGGTGTGTTCGCGGTAAACTTAAATAAGAAATTTAGTCTGCATTATTTCTCTGACCGTGGTTTTGCAGTCAGTATCAAAGAGAGGCCAATGACGGATTCAAGACATATTTCAGCCCAGCCCAGGGTTATTGCCGTTACCGGTGGTAAAGGTGGTGTCGGTAAAACCTCTGTTGCTATCAATCTTGCACTGGCCCTTACGCGCGAAGGTCACAACGTGCTGCTGCTCGACGGAGACTTGGATCTTGCCAATGTTGCCATCATGCTGGGCCAGTATCCGAGACACACTCTGGAACACGTATTGCGCCAGGAATGCACACTGGATGAAATCATCATGGAGGCGCCTTTAGGACTGCATGTGATTCCTGGGGCCTCGGGAGTACAGAGCTGCATTGACATGGGTGTTGCGGGAAGTCTCAATTTGCTCAAGAGTCTTGCTGCACTGGAACGCCGTTACGACTATGTTCTGATTGACACCGCTGCTGGCCTGCAGCCCGTTGTTCTTCACATGATTGCCTCCGCTGTCATGGCCTGTGTCGTGGTAACTCCTGACCCTGCTTCTCTAACCGATGCCTTTTCGCTCATCAAGGTGTTGCAGCGGCAAGGCTACCGGCGTACCCCGAGTGTGCTGGTTAACATGGCTCACGGTGCCAGTCAGGCACAATCAATATTTCGGCGCTTTGCAGCGGCATCGCAAAATCACTTAGGTGTACGACCACATTATTTGGGCGCCGTCTGGCGTGACGAGACACTGCGTCGATCAGTGATCACCCAGCGCCCGGTGGCTTTGCTGGCTCAGTCGGACCCGTCTTGTCGGCAGTTCCACTCACTGGCGGATAGGGTGAAGATAAGGTTGGAACAACTGCCACCCAGAAAATCCGGAGTGGCGGCCCATTGGTACAAAGCAGTCCGTAGGTCAGAGCAAGATAAACCCACCGCAACGCCCGCTAACGAACCCACGCCAGTAAAAGCCGAAATCGGGACCCGGGTTCGGCAGGCCATTGTCGAATTCAATGATCTTATCTCGGATCCTTTATTGCCGCCAACGCTCCGCCACGAGGCATTGACGGCCTGCTTTGCACTGCTTGGGCGTACGATAGATGACGATACCCTAGAGATTATCCAAACCGGACTGACAGCGCTTGACTGGGAATCTGTAAACGTCACCCAACGAGCCCGCTTCGCCACTCATTTGCAACATTTGGCAAGCCAGATTGTGCCCGAGTCTTCAAGGCAGGGAAGCGTCCAGTCCGTGACTCGAGGCTCCGACCTGGAGCCGCGTTACGATCAGGTCATATTTGGCGACCAAGAGTGTCTGCTGAAGACCCTTCGTGAACAACCCAACAACGTCTCTCTGGACCACTTTCTGCGCGGCTTGGCCGGTAAGACGGATAAACGATTCGAGGGCTGAAATAACGCCATCGGGCTGTTCAATCTGATCAAGAAATCGCGATGATTCAGTTCGGTTGCTCGCAACGTGCGAGCCGATACACCCACTTACGTTCGAAGATTCCACGCAGGCAATTCCAGAAATTGCACGAAGCGGCAACGATGATACTGCAGCCGTATTCAAAGAAGAACAGTTTCTCCAATGGGCGAGATCAAATGACGTCGCAATACCACTACCAAGAATTAGAGAACTGGTTACTGCGGGGGATTTCTGAGCACCGTTGGCGATTGGGTGAGCGTTTGCCATCGATTCGTACATTATGCATCGAGCGAAACCTGTCGGAAGCAACGGTTCAAAACGCTTTACAAAGGTTGGAGGCGCAAGGTCTAGTAGAGGCTCGATCTAAGACAGGCTACTTCGTTACTTTACCGCCCACCCATATAAAAAGATCTCTCAACGCTGGCCAAGTTGAGGCACCTCGTCCTGTCACTGTGAGTGACCTGTTTCTCGATATTATGAAGCGCAGTGCTGCTTTTGACCTGTTGCCTGATCCAGGTTCCGGACGACTTCCCCCCGGAATAGTGAGTTTGAATCGTTCAATTGGCAGAGCTCTGCGGCGTCAACAAGGCGAGCATCACCAATATTACGATACGCCAGCGGGCGTTCCTCGTTTTCTTGAGCAGCTTGCGTCTAACTACGCTAGGCGGGGTTGGGCTGCAAGACCTGAACAGCTGTGCGTCACTTCCGGTTGTCAACATGCGTTGTTTTTGGCGTTGATGGCGTGTTGCAGTCGTAACGACGTCGTGGCGGTTGAGTCACCAGGATTCTACGGCGTGTTACAGCTCTTGGAGCAATTAGGCCTTCGCGTTATTGAGGTGCCGAGTTCCATTGAAACGGGTATGAATATTGATGCTCTTGAGGAGGCTCTGAAGCGTTGGAAGGTCAAAGCTTGTATTGTATCGCCGGCTTACGCCACCCCCGGTGGCGCATTAATGCCCATCGGCGCGAAAAGGCGTCTGATTGAGTTAGCAGAACGTCATGACCTCGCTGTGATTGAGGACGACATATACGCTGATACCGCGCTAAACGGCACGCCAGACCCTCTCAAGGGAATGGATTTGAATGAACGAGTCATTCTCTGCAGTTCATTTTCCAAAAGCGTTTCCCGTGACCTTCGACTGGGTTGGGTGTCAGGGGGCGTTGCAGAGTACATGGCTGATGGCAGTTTAGGTTCACACCTTCGCCGTCAACGTAACGAACTTCGAATTAATCGAGATTGTTTGATCGCATCTTTACAGACTTGGCCCTGTGAAGCGCGTATTAGCAGTTCTCAGGGCGGGTTGGCGATCTGGGTTGAGTTACCAGAGTACGTGGACACGTTGTCTGCGTATGTTCCAGCGTTGAACAACGGCATTGTAATAACCCCAGGACCGCTGTTCTCAACCTCTGACCAGTTTCGAAACTGTTTGAGAGTTAGCTATGCACATCCCTGGAATAGCGCCCGTTTGGGGGCATTGGCCAAACTGCGAGACCTGCTGCTGTAGAAGTGAATCAACTCATACCTTTTTTGTTTCGATCTCCCTTAGGATTTGGTTCTGCTATCGCCGATTTTAATCGTTTGCGCGTTTGGTCTGTTTTTTTTGACAGTGTGGGCAGGCCGAGTTTGGTGTGGTTATACCTGCCCACAGAGCGCCTGGATGTGGGTATTTATGTGGGTAGAAAAGATTTCAGAAGGTGGCAGGAACCAACGTAAAAGCTGGATCGAGCTCCTACGAGTCTTCAAAAGTATATAAAAAATCGAAAAACATGGGCTTTGGTTTCTTATCAGCGTGGTCACCGCGGCTATTCTTGTTGGTTATTTTACGCCTATTCGTGAGCTAGCACCCTCGTTACTGACTTTTCGAGCGGTTGAGTGGGCGACCTTTTGGGTGTTTTTCTTTACGCTTGCTACCTATCTCAATGCGGGTTGGCTACGAGAAAAAGCGTGCCTTCGTATGTGCCCATACGGACGTTTTCAATCGTCTATGCTGGATGAAGACTTGTTGGTTATTAGTTACGATGTGGATCGTGGAGAAGCGAGGGGCCCCAGGAGTTCAGGATTGGACTACAAAGCTGAGGGATTAGGCGACCGTGTGGATTGTCAGATGTGCGTACAAGTATGCCCTACGGGGATTGACATCCGAGACGGCCTTCAGATGGAATGCATTGGCTGTGCGGCGTGTGTCGATGCCTGCGACTCTGTTATGGAAAAGATGGGTTATGAAACAGGCCTCATCAGGTACACCAGTGAGCGAGAACTCAGTGGCGGGCCTTTGAAAATTGTTCGTCCTCGGCTCGTAGGCTATGGCGCTGTGCTGATAGCCATGATCATAACGTTGATCTGGGCCATAGTTTCGAGGCCTCTCGTGAGCTTGGATATCGCCAAGGACAGAGGCCTGTATCGCTTGAATACGCAAGGCGAGGTAGAGAATAGCTACACATTGAAGGTCATCAATAAAAGTCATCAAAACAGAAGATATAATGTCAGTGTAAAAGGACTCGAAGGCTTGAATCTAATTGGCCCGGCGTATGTCAGCTTAAACCCTGGAGAGCAGCTGGCGTTTCCATTATCCGTAAGTGTGGCGTCTGACGCGCTGAAATTTGATGTTACGGACATTGCATTTTATCTGACTCAGATTGGGCAAGAAGATTCAAATTTAATGTCAACAAGCAGGTTTATGGGTCCATTAAACAACCATAGAAAGTACTGAATTTCTGGTGTCTGTAGGCGTATTCGCCTAATTTTTTGCAGATACGGATTTTTCAACTCACTCCGTATGCCTAATATAAAGGATTGAATCAGTGACTACCTTAAAGTATATAGCTCATTACTCTGAGCAAATTAAAACACAAGCAGGTTTGCTGATTACCAGTGGTCGCTTAGGTAACTATCTCGAAAAAAAATATCCAGACCTTCACGAAATACAAAGCGATAAGACGCTGTACCACTATGTGATTGGGCTAAAAAATCAGTATATGCGTAAAGGCAACCCTATTTATCAGGTCAGCTACAATAGCAAACTCAAGGTGCTTAAAAATGCGCTGGGTGTTCATACTTACCAATCACGAGTGCAAGGCAGTAAGCTAAAGTCACATAACAGCATTACGGTAGCCAGCTTATTCAAAGAGGCGCCGCCTGAGTTCTTGCGAATGATCGCAGTGCACGAGTTATCGCATCTAAAAGAAAAAGAGCATAACAAAGCGTTCTATCAACTGTGCTGCCATATGGAGCCTGATTATCATCAACTTGAGCTAGATACCCGTTTGTGGCTGCACTGGCGTGAACAACAATTGACCCATTTCTAAACTTGCAGCAATCACAAAAGGGGTGGTATTCAGGGCAATGCGGAATAACTCGGCCTAAATCCTCAAGCAAGGCCCCTTTTAGATTTCAAGTTACCTTGGGTAACTGCCTCCAATCCGTCGTGTAAGCCGGCGACAAATGCTCTTTTCGCATTGCATAAGCCGCTGGGCCTGCCTGCCGGGCACTGCATACCTTTGTCCGTGATCTTCGGTTGATCTCGTCCATCACGGACATCAACCGGGCGGCTCGGTCATCCTGATCAGGTGATGGACTGGCAAAAAAATCTGCTTGGATGGCCGCCCCGTTAACCAGGTCACTCAACATCACGCCGGCTTTCGCATAGTCGTAACCCGGCCGATACATAGGCCTGAGTAAACTTAAAACCTGCTGAACGATGACTCTCGAGTCTTGTGTCGGTGTAATCAGCCCGACGGATGCGCTATTAAAATACTGAGGCAGCTCCGTTCGGAACGCGTTGGTTCGCAAAAACACCATCAGTGCGCCAGCGTACTGCTCCCCTTTTCGGAGTTTTTCTGTCGCTCTTGCTGCAAACTGGGCAACGGCTTCTTCCAGATCGGACAGGGGTTTTACCGGGGAGCCAAACGAGCGGGAGCACATAATCTGCTTTTTCGGCTGGGGGGCATCCTCCCAGGGTATGCAGGCAATTCCATTCAGTTCACGAATCGTGCGTTCCAGTACCACAGAAAACTGTTTACGCAACGTTGCAGGATCAGCGTCAGCGAGTTTGAGCGCGGTGGTGATCCCCATAGCCTGGAGTTTGGCTGATATTTTCCGGCCAACACCCCAAACTTCATCCACGGGCGCCAAAGCCATTAATCGTCGCTGCCGTCCAGTATCGGTCAGATCGACAACACCCTCAGTTGCCCGGTATTTTTTAGCCGCATAGTTGGCGAGTTTCGCTAAAGTTCGAGTGGGCGCGATGCCGACACAAACTGGCAGGCCGGTATTCTGAACAACGATGTCTTTCACCTGGTGCCCAAAATCTCTCAGGGGCACAACCCGCTCAACGCCTGAAAGATCCAGAAACGCCTCATCGATGGAGTACACATCTACCCGCGGCGCCAAGGCTTCCAGAGTCGTCATTACACGCCGGCTCAGGTCACCGTAAAGAGTGTAATTGGACGAAAACAAGTGAATGCCATGCAGTCGAATTTCCGATCGTATGTGGTGTACCGGAACGCCCATTTTAATGCCAAGCGCTTTAGCCTCCCGTGAGCGGGCAACCACGCAGCCGTCATTGTTGGACATCACAATCACTGGGGTATCCCGCAAATCCGGTCGAAATAGCTTTTCACAACTGGCGTAGAAGTTGTTGCAGTCAACAAGGGCAAACACCGTTTTCATGCAGTTGCCTCGGTGGACGTCATCATGACTTCCGTCCCCGCTTAAACGATCGGACGACGCTGGTGACCACACCAAATACTTCTAACACCATGCCGTCCTCGATAAGGATTGGCTGATAAGCCGGGTTTCTTGGAAGCAGGCACACTGGTAGAGGTGTGAGATGTAGCTCCTTTACCGTCATCTCTGACTCCAGGCTGGCAATAATGATGTCACCGTGCTGTGCTCGCAGAGATCGGTCAACCACCAGGACATCGCCAGGAAAAATGCCGACACCGATCATGGATTCCCCTTGCACTCGCACAAAAAAAGTCGCCGCGGGGTGTTGAATGCACAACTCATTTAAATCGAGAGTTTTCTCAATGTAGTCTTCTGCGGGTGAGGGAAAGCCAGCGGATACTCGCTCCAGAAAGAGCGGGATGCGCAAGCGGAGGAAGGTTTGGGCGTCACCAAGCAAGATGCAGGACATGATTTACACCAAATACTGTTTATTTATACAGTAGTTTGATGAGATTCGATCGCCGGGTCAAACAAGTTTAGAAAAAATTTGGCTGCATGAGGTTCGTGAGATTGCACCTGCATATTCCTCGACCGATGCGCGAGTTTCGGAGATATTGGCGGGTAGGGCGGCCGAGTAAGCGCAGTCTCCAGCGCTCACCCAAACGCTTTGTCCCGATCCTTGATCGCGACTTACAGACCGGAATCCAGAGTTCTCGACGTTCTTGCTTTGTAACTACGTGGCATCCTTGCCAGATAATATTGCCTTAGTGTGGTAGTTAAAGGGGTAAAAGTCTTCTGACTAATTCCAAAATTTCTCATCACAGACTAGGCCGCGTCAGGGATTAATTGCGATTTCAAACGGAATATGACGTCAATTATGGGTCCAGACTTTTACCTTCCACGCACGCTTTTGGCGGATGACACGGACTATCCAGAATCTGATCTATTAGCTGCTAGACGACCACACACAGTACTTAACTTCTGGAGCTACAAATCAATAGCTTAGGCTCGTAATTCCACGCAAAGTACTAAAGAAACTTAATGTAAATTCTAGTATATGGGGTCCGGTTAAATTTCCACACAAAGTACTGAATTCGTCGGCCAGATTCAGAAACAGGCGGCAACGGTCTTTGTGGAAACGAAACTAATTTAACTCTACTTGGATGTAATTTCCTTTCCTGGTTAATCCATTGCCACATTGGGACTCAGAATAGGGTAACTGCACTACTTGGTCAGCACGCTGGCGCAGCAGTTTGTCCGAGCAGCCACGCTGGCGACGTTTACGGGAGGTCGATGTTAACTCTTCCTCTACAACATCGTCTGGCAGCTGATCGCGCAGAACATCGATCTCAGCTTCCAGTTTCGTCTCGTCAAACAGACGAATTTGGTGTGCGGACTTTTCACTGCTGGCACCGAACTGTTGAATCCGTTTCCAGCGCAGCAGTTCTTCTAGAATCTGGATGGTGTGATCGCGTTTTTTGACCGCTTGAGCGCCTTGTCCAAGAGCGTAATCGAGCTCTTGGACAAGGCGCTTTTGGCCGCCATTTCCTGCTGAAGACCTGCGACAACCGACCGATATCAGCGGCCTGAAGGCCGCTGATATCGGGTGTTTTTCGAGGTGCTTAAGGCTTTAATATCATGAAAAAAATTGCAAAATAACGCCCTAAAGCACGAGAAAAGAGCTAATTAACAGCATCATAATGCAGAGTTTTGTGCCCTTTTAACAAGACAATATCGTAGCCATCCAGCAACCAGTTGACTTGCTCGCCCGTCAGTGGCATCGACTCATCCGAGGCCTTAGGCCACTTGAATTTCTCCTCGGCCAGCGCTTTGTAATAGAGTACGAAACCATTGTTTTCCCACATCAGGCACTTGATCTTGCTCCAATGTTTGTTGGTCAAGGCGTAAAGCGTACCGTTAAACTAATTATGACCCAGCTCCTGTTCAACCAATACCGCCAGGCCCCGGGCCTGCTTACGGAAATCAACAGGCGCCCGGTACAGATAAATCTTTGGCAACGACAAAGACGGGCGCAAATATCGTTAGCACATCACAGCTGTCTCAGAACAGCGCCGAGCAACTCGATGTTGCCGGCGTGTAAACCGGTGATGGAGACACCACCGGGAAGTGCCACGGCCAGGTCATCAACTCTGCCAATGCCAATGCCAGCGCCAGAAACAGAAACGACCCGAGCGAACCCAGTGGCCGCTTGATCCTGCTTTGGAGAGCCTTCAGTCGAAGCCAGCTTCTGGCGCCAGTAAACAAATTGATGATGAACCAGCGACTGTTGTTTGCAGTAAGTGCTGCCGAACACGCCGAAGGCTTCCCAGTCAATGATATGCTGCTGCCAGACGTGCGCTCGTTCGGTTGAGGTCATACTGATTCCTCATGGAATGGGTGAGGAAATCAGTGTGTGCAATCGGCGAGTCGGAATGTAGGTGCTGATTTAGGGGCGCTTACAACTGGAAGGCAGAGCTTGACGAAGATAATCGCGGCGGGTTCAGTTTTCTGGTTTGGTCTCAAAAGCAGCTCAGAATGGATATTCTCAATGAAATAGCACTACAGGAATGGTTATGGCGGAAAATAATGTATGGAGTTCGTGGTATTCATTTTCAGATTTGTACGAGTACTACGGCTTGATTGACGATACGAAGGGGAATAACCGTTCTAGAATGAAGCTCAGTCACCTAGGGAAAACTGGAAAGCCTCATCAAGACGATGGATTTCGACTCCGGTCAAATCCTAGTCCGGCCACTGCTCCGCATGTGCCGCTACGCGAGTCACTCGCTGCCCGTTGCTGTCCGTTAGTGCGCGGAGATATAGGCTGTTATTGGATTCGCATCGAAGGCCCTGACAAGTTCTTGCGAGACTATATTGGGCAATGTTACGACCCAGACCCAGGGTGGGGGATCAGTGGGCGACTGACAGATCACTTCCGTAAGTTGTGCAGCATTCCTGATAGCTCTGATTTGACATGGGGGGATATTCGAGGAATTACTCAGACTCAGCGCTTTCGTGAGGCGAGCAAGTTCATCAAAAGTGAGCTTAAAATAGATCTTACTGACCCCGGAACAGCTTTTTTCGAGCAGTATGTGAAGGTCAAATTCATCAAAATTGCTGATGCTCCAAATGCGGATAAGAAAATACACCGAATTGAAGGCATGGCGATGGCGGCTTACCGCGCGCACTACGGCAAATTCCCCCATTTAAACAGCACGGATGAAACAATCGGGCTGAATGGGATGTTAGAAGAGCTCTAGCCCGTGATTGCGGGTACTCTCGAAAACAACACACTGTGACAGCGGAGTGGTGATGCGCAGTAGCACAGGGCAGCAACAGGTGAACTGGTTGAACAGCCGATAGAACGTCCGGAAGACTTTGATCTGGACTTGTATATACATTCCGGAGCCATGGGAATTTTGAAGTCAAAGGAGCCGATATTTCTTAGACTTCGATGCGACAACACCACTTTGGACCATCTGATCGAGTCGCCCCTTGGGCTTGACCAGACAACCGCAGATGTTCACTGCAACACATTTGGAATCTCGGTCACTGCCGGCGATACCCATGAGCTGCGCTGGCGGCTGACTGCGCAGCTGGTCTACTGCGGCGTTCTAGAACTTAAATGGCTGCGCAATGAGATTGAATTGACCTCGGCGAACGGTCTGAGTCGAGTTCGTAGCCTCAGTTCCTAATCGTCCCAAAACAATCCCCTGAACTGCTCCTCAAAAAATCGGGATAAATCGGCTATTTCAGAGGCTTCAATTGAGTTGGGTAAATCCTCTCTTTCAACTCTTTCTATAAAATCCATCAGAGCGTAGCCAACGCAGACTTAGTGCCTTTGGGTTTGCCGTCCCAGAATGCAATCACCATAGCTTCTGCATTGACGATCTCTCGATTTCGAATTGGGCCAGAAGCCCGCCCGAACTGGGCCCAGTCTGGATTTATTACAGTGATAGGTAACTCAGGCTTGCGGGCGAACCGTTCTGCTAAACCGTCCGCTCCTTTGGCACCACCCGAAATGATATGCCGGGTAGCAAGGGTGACAGCACACTCATCAAACGCTCGTAGTCATCAAATAACCTTGATCTTATAACGGCGATTTTTGCATTCGACTTCCCATTAAAATTGTTCAGCGGGGTTATCGTAAATCACCTAGGCAACACATTATGGTGCAAGTAGCCATTATACTGATCTCAGTAGTCACACATTGCTAAGAGAATGCTTCATGATTGAGATCCTCACTGATTGGATTCGGCTGACTAACCAGCAGTTTCATGTCAACGCCGGTTTAAAACTAGTCCACCCTTGGCGTTCGCCGTGACCACGTCCAATCGCAGGCCAACCTGACGCTCGTGGCTACTGAATCTGAGGATGGCCACGAAGGCTTTGATCTTGCGCCGGTGACGGGAAATGGTCGTAAAGTTGACCTGCATCTGTTTGCCAGGCGGCGTCTCAAAGCGCACCACCGGATCAGATTCAACGGTTTTGAAGTCGGTAATGTAGCGCTTGAGTTGGCTGATCCCGCCGGCATAGCTGTGCCCTTGAATCTCTCTTAACAGCACGGTTGCCGGTATCCAGTGTGGCTTTGCCGCTTCGACCCGCGCCAGCAAATAGCCTTTATAGGGGTCCAGCTTAGTCGCTCTCTGCGTTCGGTCTGGATAGGTGGGCACCATGCTCAGATCCCGCAGATAGCGGCGCACAGTGTTGCGGGATACGCCCAGCTTTTGAGCGATGGCGCGAATACTCTCGCTCTGACGATGCAATACATGAACTACCTCCGATGTAGTCCAAGATTTAGTCCGCACCTCCTGGTGCGGTCAGTATTACTCCGGCGGTGACACGATGGTTAAAACTGCTGGAGCTCAAACCGACAATCGAAGCTATCGCTGGGGATCTATGGAACTGTTCGGTCTTAACTAGTTTGAGTGATGGTCGAAATTTTTGGGAGCGTTACCAGGGATATTAGCTGTTTATTAATCACTTCATATGCTGAAAGCGACGGCGCCATGGAAGTTAGAAAACCGCCGAGTTTGTTGAATTACTATAAGGATGCTAAAAAAATGTTGAAAAGCATCTGATGGACTAAGACCGACAACGATCTCACACGTTCAATGGTGGGGTGTCACCGGTTGCGGCTTAAGAGCAATTTAAAATACTGTCCGGGATTAGTTGATCACTACAGCTGGTTGCTCCTCAAGGGTCACGAACGAGACTAAAATTTAAAAAATTCAGAACAACCGTGCGGGTAACGATATGAGATTGACAAAATCAGATTTTATCAGCTATCTGAATTGCCCAAAATCCCTTTGGCTCGCCAAACGGGATAGTGAACGGCATCCGCAACAAAGTGATCAGTCGGTGTTTATGCAGAAGCTTGCTCGCGAGGGCTACGAGGTAGAGGGTTATGTTCGCCAGCTTTTTGATATAGCCGGTGGCCACAATGTGGACTTCCAGTCCAAATTTGAAACCACAGATGGGTTGTATACGAGAGCGGACGTAATTGAGAAAACCGTTGGCGGTAAGACGTTTCTCTACGAGGTTAAATCCTCAACCAAAGTTAAAACAGACTCAACGCATAGCCATATCAAAGATGTTTGTTTTCAAAAAATCTGCGCCGAGCGATCCGGTCAGAGGATCGACCGGGTGTTCCTCATTCATTTGAATGGCGAATATGTTCGTAACGGCGCCATTGAGCCAACAAAGCTTCTTACTGTAGTGGATGTTACTCGAGACGCTGAAGCCATGACTTCTGAAACTGAGGTTGAAATCGATGCCGCACTGGAATTTTTGTCCGGAGATATAGATAGGGAAGGGTGTTCATGTCTCGAAAAGTCGCATGCAAACCATTGCGATGCGTTCGCAATCTTTAACCCAAATTTACCAGATCCTTCAATCTATAGGTTGCCGCGTTTAAGCGCATCGAAACGTCAAGATTTTATATCACGGGGTATTCTTGGAATAGAAGATATACCCGAAGACTATTCCCTCTCGTCAGCACAGCTCGTTATGGTTAGGGCTGCAAAGAGCAGAAAGCCACAGGTGGATGTGGTAGGAATACGTCGGTTCCTGTCCCAGCTGGTATTTCCACTGTATTTTTTCGATTACGAGACATACGGTTCGGCTGTCCCTCTGATCGATGGGATCAGTCCTCATAAGCAGTTTCCAGTTCAATACTCGCTTCACGTTTTACATAAAGATGGCACGCTAGAGCATAAAGAGTATTTGGAGCGCGAGGCTCGCATGCCAATTAATTTAATTGAGCAGATGCAGAAAGACATTGGGCCAACAGGAAGTTTAATCTCCTGGCATGCGTCGTTCGAGAAAACGCAAAATCGTGAAGTGGCAAAAATATATCTAGAAAAGGCAACTTTTCTTCAGGATTTGAATGAACGCATGGTTGATCTGGAAGACGTATTTAAGATCGATTATGTGAACATATGCTTTGGAGGTTCGACTTCAATCAAGAACATTCTCCCAGTGGTTTGTCCGACACTGGCCTATAGCGAGCTCGACGTTCAAAACGGATCTTCCGCAATGGATGCTTGGCAACGGATGATCAAAGCAGGTCCTTCAGAGGCAGCTCAGATCGCTGAGTCACTCTTGGACTACTGTAAGATGGATACGTTTGCTATGGTTGAAATTTATCGGTTCCTTGCGCGAATATAGAAATTTCATTCCAGTAATCAAGTTTATCAAGGCTTATCATCCACACAGCACACTTGAGGAGGTCTCTTGGAAGTACAAGCGCCCGAAAATGCTCCAACGATCCGATTTACCAATCTCTACCGACTTATCGATATCTGCAATATTGTCCGCGATGGAAGGTTTTCGAAGAGTTGGAAGGCTGACTATACAAGGTGGATTGCCGGGAACGGTACAGTCAATGTTCCTGCAGACGGTGGCAGTCAGATTTTGCTCAGAAGACTGCCATTGAAGCCACTGAACGAGCTCCCAGAGGACGTGAGGAGCATGCTGCATCACCAGGAGGCCCTTTACCTGGTTACTAGCACCCGTTATTCCATACACTACGTTGGAATGACGGCTAAAGGCATTCCTGGTGTTTTCAAGGGTGGTGGTCGTTTCTCACACCATGCCCGGAAAATGCTTGCCAGCGTTGTTAATAATGGAACCAATCACACTGGGGGTTGGCTTGATCATGCCAAAGATCGCTACAAAGACCTTGTGTCTCAGTTTAAGTGCGGTGGAGAGCCTACGAATGAAGACCTGTTAGGCGACGTATGCATTGCATTTGGAATTTCAGAAACTGATTGGACGAGCAGAAATCACGAAGGGCTCGCCGAGGATCATTTCAGGAATCAGATAACCGCTATAAAAGGCAAGCCATCGGTCAAAATGAATCGTGCAGGTACTTCTGTAGTGGTCAACTAATTCCAGACTTTTACCTTCCACGCACGCTTTTGGCGGATGACACGGACTACCCAGAATCTGAGCTGTTAGCTGCATCAAATTATGTCATTATCCTAGCTGAACCTAGCGCTGGTAAAAAATGGACGGACAGGGCGAACAGATACGTCTATTTTGTCCAATACTCCTAAATATTGGACATTATACAGCGAGCTCTGCAGAGTGGCTGGGCTTGCAACTTTCGGCGCCTTTTCCCAAATTTGGCTGGAATTGACCACACCGACATCAGTTAATGGCAATGCCACGTTCTATAAGACGGCTCTTCAACAGCTCGACTCTACGCCGATTCACGCCCAGATCGTAAAATCCGATAAGTGATTGCGACCTCACGTCCAGATGGTGTTTGTCGGAATCGACCAGCAGTTCGAGATAGTCTGGAAAACCCAACAAATCGCTGCGACAAGTAATATCCGCATATCCAAACCGAGCACTGTTGAGCGAAGCGCCAGGCAGTTCGATTGCGATGGCTCTGATCAACGCCCACGACGACTGGCTCAGTGGTTCAGCCAAACGAATAGGCTCCACAAAATAAAGAGCATTTGTGGACGTGCTCGATACGCAGTTCAAAAACGGTGCACAACCATCAAGGCTGAACTGAACGCCTGACGGCGGCACCTTACCCGTGGAGGCGCATCCTGCGAGCAGGAGTATTGAGAGGGTCAAAAAATGACGCATAGCTATAAGATGCCCCTGAAACGCGGCCCGATGGAATCAATGGGCTTTAATTCAGTGCATCTTGCACTGCTGACCCACGAACAAACACGTCCTTACTTCTCGTTTGTACTGCGCATATGGCTGCGGACGTAGCGAAACGTCAACAGCTTTTCTTTAATGGGTTTCTGCATAACGTCGCGAGAGTTAAAACACTGGCAAACCGTTTTGCCGCCGCCCTGCCCGGCTTTCGGCAATCCAAGGCGCTGAGGCAGAGCGCGGATTCCATCATTTTCCGTGAGACTCGGGTAAGGCGGACAGGCGCTCTTTCATCCAGCTAATCAACCCCCCGCGAAGCAAAAATGGCACTTGTCGCGGCGACACGGTATGACGCATCTGAAACTTGTACCGGTGCGTGACGTTTTCGACCACCAGTTCGCTACCCTCTGCCAGCACGTGACGTAGATTGGTCAGGCGCAGCACGTCGCCGGCCTGAATGCCATCGTAATCCGCAGGATCAATGAACGTCAGCGGCAGTACGCCGAAGTTGATCAGGTTTTGGGCGTGAATCCGTGCAAAATCCTTGCTTAGAACCGCGCGCAGCCCGAGATACTGGGGGCCTAGTGCAGCGTGCTCTCGGCTCGATCCTTGCCCATAATTGCTGCCACCCACCACTACGTGGCCGTGCAGCTGCTTGGCTCGCGCGGCGTAGGTGGGATCGAGCCGGTCGAAGGAGAACTCGGCAATCTTGGGAATGTTGCTGCGAAACGGCAGTACCCGCAAGCCGGGTGGCATAATCTCATCGGTTGAAATATTGTCCCCCACCTTGAGCAGAACCGGCACTTCGATTTCATCGGGCAGCGGCTCAAATTTCGGCAGTGAAGCGATGTTTGGGCCCTTCACAAGGTCCACGTGCAGCGCCTCCTCAAGCGGTAACGGTGGCATAAACATCGCGCGGTTGATGATTGGGTGGTCTGGGTCCGCGATGCGTGGATAGGACATGCCCAGTGTGCGCGGGTCGGTGATCACGCCGGTGAGCGCCGACGCCGTGGCGGTCTCCGGACTGACCAGACACACCTTGTCTTCGCGGGTGCCTGAACGGCCAGGAAAGTTGCGCGGCACCGTGCGCAGAGAAATTTCATTCGTGGCTGGTGCTTGGCCCATGCCGATGCAGCCGTTGCAGCCAGCTTGGTGCAGCCGCGCGCCGGCGTGCAGCAAGTGGGCTACGTGGCCGTCGCGCACCAAGGTTTCGAGCTGGGCTCGGGATGTGGGGTTGATGTCGAACGACACGCGGTCATTCACTTTGCGATCCTGCACCATCAGCGCGGAAACGGCGAAGTCGCGGTAGCCGGGATTGGCCGACGAGCCAATGTAGGTCTGGTAAATCCGCTCGCCGGCGACTTCGCTGACCGGGCGCACGTTCCCAGGGCTGGACGGCATAGCAATCAGCGGCACCAGCTTGGACAAATCAATCTCTTCGTTCACATCATAGGTTGCATCGGTATCCGCGGCCAGCTCGACCCAATCCTCTTCTCGCTGCCAGGCGCGCAGGAAACGGCGCACCTCCAGGTCGGAAGGGAAAACGGTGGTGGTCGCGCCAAGCTCGGCGCCCATGTTGGCGATCACGTGTCGATCCATCGCGCTCAGCGTGGCCAGCCCCGGCCCGTAGTACTCGACAATCCGGCCTACGCCGCCGTCGACGCCGTGGCGGCGCAACATTTCTAGAACCACGTCCTTGGCGCTCACCCAGTCCGGCAAGCTGCCGGTGAGCTTTACGCCCCAGATCAGCGGCATACGTGTGAAGAACGGTTCGCCCGCCATCGCCAGCGCCACTTCCAGCCCACCGGCGCCGATGGCCAGCATGCCAATTGCGCCGGCGGCCGGCGTGTGGCTATCAGAGCCGAGCAGCGTCTTGCCTGGTTTGCCGAAATTTTCCTGGTGGCACGGATGGCTCACCCCGTTTCCGGGTCGCGAGTACCACACGCCGAAGCGCTGGCAGGCGCTGCGCAGAAAAAGATGATCGTCAGGGTTTTTGAAGTCCTCCTGAATGATGTTGTGGTCAACGTACTGAACGCTCACCTCAGTCTTCACCCGGTCCAGGCCCATCGCCTCCAGCTCCAGCATCACCAGCGTGCCGGTGGCGTCTTGGGTGAGCGTCTGGTCAATGCGAATCCCGATCTCCTCGCCGGGCGTCATGTCGCCGTCCATCAGATGCGACTGAATCAACTTCTGCGTGACGTTCATACTCATGATTCTTCTCCCAACTTTTATAAAATTACGGAATTGCCCAAAATTAGTATAGCAATCCGATTTTCAGCGTGGCAGATCAGAGACACCCATCAAAAACTCATCCGCCGCACGCGCGGCCTGACGACCCTCACGGATTGCCCATACCACTAAAGACTGGCCGCGCCGCATGTCCCCGGCGGCAAATACTTTATCGACCGACGTCTGGTAGCAACCGTCGCCATCGGTGGTTGCTTTGACGTTACCGCGGGTATCTTTTTCAACCGCGAACGCTTCCAGCACTTGCGTCACTGGCGACACAAAACCCATCGCCAGCAATACCAAATCCGCTTTCATTTCGAATTCGGAATTTGGCACCTCCTGCATCTTGCCGTCTATCCATTCGACGCGGGCTGCAATCAGCTTCTCGACCTTGCCGCCCTTCCCTTCGAAACGCTTGGTCACAACCGCCCAATCCCGGTCACAACCCTCTTCTTGTGACGAGGAAGTACGCAACTTGATTGGCCAGTACGGCCATACCAACGGTTTATCCTCTTGTTCCGGCGGTTGTGGCATCAGCTCAAATTGCGCCAAGCTGGCTGCGCTATGGCGGTTGCATGTGCCTACGCAGTCTGACCCGGTATCGCCACCTCCGATAACAACGACGTGCTTACCGTTAGCCATAATCTGGTTGTTGAGCTTGTCACCTGCGTCCACCTGGTTTTGCTGCGGCAGGAATTCCATCGCAAAATGGACGCCTTCCAGTTCACGGCCCGGCACCGGCAAATCGCGCGGCAACTCAGCACCGCCGGCGAGGAGAATGGCATCAAATTTCTGATTGAGTTGCTTCGGCGAGAGGGTTTCTTTGGTCCAGTTGACGATGTTTGACGGAAAATCTTCGCCGATCAATACACCGGTGCAAAACTGCACGCCTTCGGCTTGCATCTGTTCGATGCGGCGGTCGATATGCGACTTTTCCATCTTGAAACCCGGAATGCCATAACGCAGCAAACCGCCAATCCGATCGTTTTTTTCAAACACAGTTACATCGTGACCGACACGCGCAAGTTGCTGGGCTGCTGCCAAACCAGCAGGGCCAGATCCAACCACAGCAATTTTTTTACCCGTTTTTAAGGCTGCCGGTTGCGGCATAACCCAACCGTTTTTCCAGCCCTTATCGATTATGAAATGCTCGATTGATTTGATGCCAACCGCATCGTTGTTGATGGCAAGCACACAGGCAGATTCGCACGGTGCGGGGCAGATGCGGCCAGTGAATTCGGGGAAGTTATTCGTCGAATGCAGTGTCTCCAACGCTTCGCGATAATTGCCGCTATAAACCAGCTGATTCCAGTCGGAGATGATGTTGTTAACCGGGCAACCGGTCATGCAAAACGGGGTGCCGCAATCCATACAGCGCGCACCCTCTGTTTTCGCTTGCACATCTTTCAACGGCAGGATGAACTCTTTATAGTTCTTGACGCGCGAATCGGCTGGTAAATACGATTCTTTCTGACGCTGAAATTCCATAAAGCCCGTTATTTTACCCATTGCCTACCTCTGTCTTATCTAACTCTCCCTGCCAGGGAGAGTGTTCGGGGTCGAATCCCCCATCCTGACCTTCCCTCTTAGGGGGAAGGTATTGGCGGAGCAAACTTATATTGCGTTTTTTTCTTCCTGCCGAATAGCCACTCGCGCCGTATTCATCTCACCTAGAGCGCGCTTGTAGTCGTTCGGGAATACTTTGATAAATTTGTTGCGGCCATTGGACCAGTCATCCAGCAAATTGCGTGCGCGCGTGCTGCCGGTGACCTTGAAATGGCGCTCAATCAGGCGCTTTAGAATCACCTCGTCAGTCTCACTTTGGTCGCCGCGCAGCAGGCTATGCCAGATCGCGCGATCGACGGTCGCTTCTTGCTCGGCGTGGGCGAGGACAGGTTCCAGCGTGACCATCGCCATATTGCATTTGTTGGCGAAATCACCGTCAGGGTCCCACACGTAAGCAATACCGCCCGACATGCCGGCGGCAAAGT
>Ga0307934_1000623_pt1 | contig 25236 bp, 18 predicted proteins | sample OrgLakmetageno90_FD_201838 | JGI IMG/M metagenome (GOLD analysis project Ga0307934, IMG submission 201838) | Saline water microbial communities from Organic Lake, Antarctica - #90 | ecosystem: Environmental > Aquatic > Non-marine Saline and Alkaline > Saline | place: Antarctica: Organic Lake...
GGTGCAAATAAATGGGCAATGTTAAATTTGATTATTTTTGAATAAATTGAATGATATGGAAAACAACTTAGATAGAATAACAATAGACACTTTAATTTGTCATGGCAAACCTACTATCAGAGGATTAAGGTATCCGGTTGAAAACATGATTGACTTACTTGCTTCGGGAATGACCATTGACGAACTTCTGAATGATTATCCGGATTTAGAGCGAGAAGATTTCTACGCTTGTTTGAGCTATGCTGCCAAACTGATTCAAGTAAAAAGCATTCATAAAATAGCATCGTGAAATTTATAGTTGATGCCCAACTTCCAAAACCTCTATCTGTTTATAAAATGCTAATGATTTAGACTCAGATCATACGCTTGAGTTACCAAATAAAAACATTACAACTGATTTACTAATTGTAAAAATTGCAATTGAAGAAAATCGGATAGTAATTAGCAAAGACAGTGATTTTTTAGAATCATTTTTGCTCAAATCTGAACCTCAAAAATTAATTGTAGTAAATACCGGAAATATTACTAATAAAAGTCTGATACAAATTTTTGAAAATAACTTATCCTTAATAATAGAAATTCTTGATAGAAGTAACCTATTGGAGGTTACAAAAATTGAAATTATAGAACACAACTAATTAATTCCCTAATCTCATAAACTATTGACAAAATGTTATAAATTGGATTTATCTAATAAAGCTTATCTTTGAAACCTTGAATAAAATAATTGCTCTTTTTTTAACTTTTTTACTGCTTAGCTCTCAGATTGGCTTTGCGGTTTCCACCCATTTTTGTGGTGGCAAGGTTTCAGAACGTGCATTTTCTTTAACTACAAGCGATGTTGGTTGTGGTATGGAAACCGCAACGAGTAGTTGTTCCGCAGATTTAGTAAATTCTATTTCTCAGAAGTCTTGCTGTGATGACGAAAGTGAAGTGTTTCAGCTTCGAGAAAACTTCAACAAAAAGCAAAGTACAGTTGAGGTAGAACTAAATTTCTTAAAAGTATTTATAGCAACAGCTGTTTTGCTTTTTGAAACTCAAAAAAAGGAAATTGTTTTCGCTAAGCTCCCATCTCCGCCTTTAATTCGACTGAATTCACAGGTTCTCTTTCAAACTTTTTTACTGTAAAATATTACAAGATGCTTTTCAGCCCATGCTGTTAAGTGATAGATCCTATTTGGATCTCAGAACATCCTTTGTTCAACCAACTCATCTTTTAATATGCTTAATAAACTCATCAGGTACTTTCTTGAAAATAAGTTAGTAACCGTTTTAATTCTACTTCTATTTGTCGCTTGGGGATTAATTACTGCACCCTTCGGATGGAACACTAATTTCCTTCCTTCTGACCCTGTGCCTGTTGATGCCATTCCTGATATAGGAGAGAACCAGCAGATTGTTTTCACTGAATGGATGGGGAGGTCTCCACAGGATATTGAAGATCAAATTACCTATCCGTTAACAACTGCTTTACTGGGAATACCCGGAGTAAAATCAATTCGGAGTTCTTCTATTTTTGGTGTTTCAAGTATTTATATCATTTTCAATGAGGAGATTGAGTTCTATTGGTCTCGTTCCCGAATATTAGAAAAACTCAATTCACTTCAATCAGGATTATTACCTAATGGAGTTCAACCTGTATTGGGTCCTGATGCAACTGCATTAGGTCAAGTATTTTGGTACACCTTAGAAGGCAGGGACAGTAATAACAATCCTACAGGTGGATGGGACCTGCACGAGATAAGAACCATCCAAGATTTTTATGTTAAATATGGCTTAAGTGCAGTTGAAGGAGTTTCAGAAGTTGCTTCTATTGGTGGTTTCGTGCAAGAATATCAAATAGATGTTGACCCTAATGCTTTACAAAGCTATGATATTCCGTTGCACCAAGTGATGAAGGCAGTTCAAAAGTCGAATCGGGATGTGGGAGCAAAAACGATAGAAATTAACCGAGCAGAGTATTTAGTCCGTGGCTTAGGGTATATAAAATCAATTGAAGACATTGAAAAAGCAGTAGTCGCTGTTTCGGATAATGTGCCTATTCAAATCAAAGACATAGGTGTGGTCAGTTTGGGGCCGGCAAACCGCAGGGGTTTATTGGACAAGGATGGAGCTGAGGTTGTTGGGGGAGTAGTAGTAGCTCGGTATGGTTCCAACCCTTTAGCAGTAATTAATAATGTAAAAGATAAAATTGAAGAAATCTCTTCAGGTTTGCCCAAGAAGACATTATCTAGCGGCATAGAAAGTCAATTGACCGTTGTTCCTTTTTACGATAGAACACAGTTGATCAATGAGACAATTGGGACCTTAGAAGAAGCCCTTTCCTTGGAAATATTGATTACCATTTTAGTGGTAATTGTAATGGTGTTAAACCTTAGAGCATCCATTCTCATTTCAAGTCTTCTGCCCATCGCTGTTTTGATGGTTTTTATCGCCATGCGCTATTTCAATGTAGATGCCAACATTGTCGCTCTTTCAGGAATTGCTATCGCCATTGGAACTATGGTTGATTTAGGAATTGTGCTTTCTGAGAATATTATTCAACACTTAAAAGACGCTCCTAAAACTCAAAAACTGATAGATACCATTTACAATGGTTCAGCTGAAGTAAGTTCAGCCATTGTTACTGCTGTTACAACAACTATCGTCAGTTTTATTCCAGTATTTACTATGGAAGCGGCAGAAGGAAAACTATTTCGTCCGCTGGCATTTACCAAAACCTTTGCCTTGGTTGCAGCTTTAATCGTTGCCCTTTTTATCTTGCCAAGCATTGCACATTGGTTTTTTGGCTTCAAAATCAATAAGAATAAAAAAGGTTTGTTCATTAACAGCTTGCTTGTTGTTGGAGGTTTATTAATAGCAATTTTTATATCTCTCTGGGGAGGGTTAACTCTAATTGCATTTGGTGGGGCATGGTTTCTAAAAGAATATGGAAATCATAAAAATTGGTTGATAAAAAATTCAGCAGTAGTGATTGCCTTGATTTCTGTAACATGGATTTTAGCTGACTATTGGATGCCTTTAGGAGCAGGTAAAAGCATGGCAACCAATTTTATTTTTGTAGTGTTACTCTTAGTTATAATTTTAGGTTTATTCAGTTTATTAGAAAGACGTTATAGTAAAATTCTAAATTGGTGTTTAGATAACAAAAAAACTTTTCTTTCCATTCCTGTTTTTATAATTCTTTCAGCCTCTATTATGTGGTTGGGTTTTAACTCAATATTTGGATTTATTGCTACTGGGCTTGAAAAAACGGGTTTTGAAATTAGGAAAACGACTGCTTGGACAGCTATAGAAAAAACTTTCCCCGGAATAGGTAAGGAGTTTATGCCTGCTTTAGATGAAGGCAGCTTTTTATTAATGCCAACCTCTATGCCTCATGCAGGTATAGAACAAAACAAGCAAGTTGTACAGCAATTAGATATGTTACTAGCTAATATTCCCGAAGTAGAAATAGCTGTTGGAAAAATGGGAAGAGTTGAATCAGCTCTTGATCCTGCACCCATTTCGATGTATGAAAATATAATTAATTATAAATCGGAATATGAAGTTAATACAAAGGGACATCGTCAACGTTTTAAAGTGGATGATAATCGGGATTATTTATTAGATGTTAGAAGTTGGATGTTGGAAGATGGAGGTTCGAAAGTGGAAATTGGAAGTTTGAAGATGGAGGTCGGAAATTGGAAGTTGAATCGGGAGAAAGAATGGATTGTAAATTCGGAGGACACGTTTCTTCTGACCTCTAACTTCCAATTTCAATCAAACTTAATTCCTAACTTCAATATTGACAACATCACACAATATTTAATTGCTGACGATGATGGACAATACTATCGAAATTGGCGAGATGAAATAAAGACTCCGGACGATATATGGGATGAGATTATTAAAGTAACAAAAATCCCTGGTGTCACCTCTGCTCCAAAGCTACAACCCATACAGACTCGATTAGTAATGCTCCAAACAGGGATGAGAGCACCTATGGGAATTAAGGTATTTGGTCCTGACTTAAAAACGATAGAAGACTTTGGTCACCAATTAGAAAGTATCCTTAAGGAAGTACCATCAGTTAAAAAGGAAGCTGTTTTTGCTGATCAAATTGTTGGTAAACCCTACATTCATCTAAACATTGACCGAGAAGCAATTGCTCGCTTTGGTTTAAGTGTTGAAGCTGTGCAGCAGACTATAGAAACTGCAATTGGAGGAATTCAAATTACTTCAACTGTTGAAGGTAGAGAACGCTTTCCGGTAAGAGTTCGCTATCCAAGAGAATTGAGAGACGACCCAAGTACTTTGAAATCTATTTTGGTATCTACTCCAACAGGTGTTCAAATTCCATTAGGTGATTTGGTTGACTTGGAATACGTGCAGGGCCCACAAATGATAAAGAGTGAGAATACTTTTTTGGTCGGTTATGTATTGTTGGATAAAAAAGATGGTTTTGCAGAAGTTGAAGTGGTTGAAGAAGCTCAAAACGCCATTCAAGAAAAGATTGAAAATGGGGAATTAATAGTGCCTCAAGGAATCAGTTATAAATTCTCAGGAAGCTATGAAAATCAGATTAGAGCCGAGAAAAGATTGTCCATCATTGTTCCATTAGTCTTGGTTATCATTTTCTTAATCCTTTATTTTCAGTTCCGTTCAGTTTCTACTTCACTAATGATATTCGCAGGAATTGCAATGGCTTTTAGCGGAGCATTTTTGATGCTGTGGTTTTACGGTCAGGAATGGTTCTTCAACTTCTCCCTTTTCGGAACGAATATGCGAGATCTGTTTCAGATGCACACCATTAATTTGAGTGTCGCAGTTTGGGTAGGGTTTATTGCCCTGTTTGGAATTGCAACTGATGATGGAGTGCTTATCGGGACGTATTTAGACCAAAGCATGGCAAGAAATAAGACCAATAGTATTAATGAAATACGAAAAGCAGTTAGAGAAGCAGGGTTGAAAAGAATTAAACCTGCAATCATGACTTCTGCAACTACAATCATCGCACTATTGCCTGTATTGACATCAACCGGAAGAGGTGCCGATATTATGATTCCAATGGCAATTCCTGCATTTGGCGGAATGATTGTAGCAGCAGTTACTTATTTTATAACCCCGGTGCTGTATAGTTGGAGAGAGGAGCGTAGAATTACGAATGTCGAATTAAAAAATGAAGAATTATGAATCTATTTTTTAATCTCAAAGCAATGATAAAGAAAAGAGTATCAACTTTTAGTTTGGCTCAAGAATCTTGTTGGTTCAACATTCAACTTCTAACTTACTGTTTGTTAACAGCAATCTGTTTATTTTCAATTATACCAACGGTTAAATCCCAAACAATCGAAAGCTACGTCCAAATTGCGGCAGAAAACAATCCTGAGTTGAAAGCAACTTATACGGAGTTTGAAGCTGCATTACAACGAATAGATCAGGTCGGGTTCTTAGAAGACCCTCGATTATCTTTCGGTTATTTCATAAGTCCCATTGAAACAAGAGTTGGCCCACAAAGAGCCAAAGTATCTCTAACACAAATGCTGCCTTGGTTTGGAACATTAAAAGCGAAAGAGAGTTTAGCAAAATATTCGGCAGAAGCTAAATTTCAATCCTTTATAAATGAAAAGAATATGCTGACTTGGAAAGTCAATAAAGCATATTATCCACTTTATGAGGTAAAAATGCAATTAAAATTATTGAAGGACAATTTAACTATTCTATCTACCTACAAGCGATTAGCTACATCAGCCTTTGAAAATAACCGTGGCTCACTTTCAGATATTATTCGAGTAGATCTTATGATTGAGAATGCAGAAACAGAATTGATGATTTTGCAAAATCAAATTATTCCATTACAAACGAATTTCAATAAATTGTTAAATCGGTCTGATTCAATATCAATTGCAATTGAAGACTCCGTCTACTTAACTAAGGTTGAAAAAAATTATCGAAGAGATAGTTTATTGATTAATAATCCAATAATAGAGACCTTAACATTACAAAAGAAGGTATTTCAAGAGGGTGAGATATTAGCACGTAAAAGTGCTTTGCCCCAATTTAGTGTTGGTTTGGATTACGCTTTTGTAGAAGAACGTTCAGATGTTTCAATTCCTGATAATGGGAAAGATGCTTTTATGCCAATGATTTCAGTTAGTGTACCCATTTTTAGAAAGAAATATAAAGCTGCTATTCAGGAGTCTCAGTTGGGTCAGAAAGCAATTGGTTACAGAAAAGAAGCGATTGAAAATGAGTTGATTTCCAACTATGAAAATGCAGCCTTTCAAATACAAAAATCTACTGATTTGATTGTTCTTTATGACACTCAGATAAAAAAAACGAATCAACTCATTCAACTACTTTACAGTGCTTACAGTAATTCAAATAAGGACTTTGAAGAAGTACTGAGAATGGAGCAGCAATTATTAAAATATGAAATGGCAAAAGTTACAGCACAAAAAAACTATAAAATCACTTTAGCTGAAATTGAATACTTAACGGCTAATAATTAAATGATGGAAGTTAGATTTTTGAAATTAAAGATAGCATTATGAAAAATATATTTAAAAATAAAGTTGTTCAATTAGTTGTAGTCCTGTTATTTGGATTACTCTTAGGTTGGTTGCTATTTGGTGGTTCATCAAATTCAAATGATCAAGCTCATGTTCATGAAACAGAAAGCAAAAATGAGGTATGGACTTGCTCCATGCACCCACAAATTAGAAAAAGTGAATCTGGCGATTGTCCTATTTGTGGAATGGATTTAATTCCATTGTCAAAAGATGATAACTCTGATGAAAACCCCAATGCAATTAAAATGTCGCCAACGGCAATGCAATTGGCAAATGTGCAAACTGCAATTGTTGAATCAGGTGCAGCAGTTAAGAAGCTTAGTTTAACAGGAAAAATAACTCCCGATGAACGAGCGGTATTTACTCAAACAGCTCATATTTCAGGCAGAATTGAACGATTGAATGTAAACTTTACAGGAGAGGTTGTTCAAAAAGGGCAAGTTGTTGCAACGCTTTATTCTCCTGAATTAACAACAGCACAAGAAGAATTGATAATTGCTTTTCAAAATAAGGAATTGCAACCTGAACTATTAAGAGCAGCCAAGGAGAAATTGAAGAATTGGAAGTTAACAGAAACGCAAATCAATAAGTTGATTGAATCTGGGAAAGTGATGAATGAATTCCCTGTTTTATCTGACCTGAGTGGAGTGGTAACTGAAATTTCAGCAAATAAGGGAGATTACATCAAGCAAGGTGCTGCTTTTTATGAAGTAGCAGACTTATCGAAATTATGGGTGCTGCTAGATGTTCATGAAAGTGATTTAGCATGGATCAATAAAGGAGATGTTGTTAAATACAAAGTCAAAGCCTTCCCGAACAAAAGCTTCAAAGGTAAAGTTGACTTTATTGACCCTGTAATAAATGCAGAAACAAGAGTGGCCAAAGCAAGAATTGAATTGGATAATTTAGGTAGGAGTTTCAAACCACAAATGTTGGTTAGTGCCACAATCGAAAATAAGCTACAAACTAGCAGTAAATCCATTATAGTTCCAAAATCAGCAGTAATGTGGACAGGTGAACGTTCGCTGGTTTATGTGAAAACCTCTGCTAAAAATGGAATCCATTTTATTATGAGAGAAGTTGATTTGGGTGCTTCTTTAGGAGATACTTATATTATAAATAGTGGTTTAGAAGCAGGAGAAGAAATTGCTGTGAATGGAACGTTTAGCATAGATGCAGCAGCTCAATTGGCAGGAAAACCGAGTATGATGAACCCCAAAGGTGGCACCATGAATATGGGACATAATCATGGCGGTGCGACAAATGGTGCAAAGGAAAATTCAAATGAGATTGAAAAGCCGAATGAATCCAACAAGGAGATTGTTAAAATTAACAAGGATGCAGAAAAGGCTTTAACAGCCATCTTTAATTCTTATTTTGACTTGAAAGATATGTTGACAGAAGATGATTTAGATCAATCTAAAAAGGAGATTAAAAACTTATCGAAAGCATTAAGCCAAGTAAGTATGAGCTTATTTACAGGGAATACACATACAGCTTGGATGAAATATTCTAATGAATTAAAAAGAAATATTAACCAATCAAAAGAGGCAGAGCAATTAGATCAGCTTAGAGAATCGTTCATCACAATTTCAAATACGATGATTCAGCTGAATGAAGTTTTTCAGCCGCTCAACTTAACTGTTTATGTACAACATTGCCCTATGGCAAACAACAACAAAGGAGCTGATTGGCTCAGTAAAGAGAAAGAAATTAAGAATCCATACTTTGGTAGCGATATGTTAACGTGTGGAGAGATAAAAAAATAAAGAAATGAAAGGCTGTTGCAAAACGGAAAATAAAGAATCAAAACTCAAGAAATGGGGTGGTCGAATATTCTATGTAATAGCAGCAATCTTATTTATAATCATACTAATAATTCAAATTTTTAATCTATAAAACAATAACAATTATGAAAAAGCAAGTAATACAAATATCAATAATGGCAGCATTCTTAATGAGCGGAAGTCAAATTTTTGCAAGTGAGAAAACAGTCGAAAACAGCACAATTATACAAAGTGACTCAACCTTAGAAAGCTTTAAAGTTTATGGCAACTGCGGCATGTGTAAAAAAACCATTGAAGGGTCGTTAAAAGACCAAGAAGGTATTTATTCTGCCATTTGGGACAAAGAAACGAAGCTCATTGAGGTGAACTTCAATGAAGAAAGTATTTCTTTGGAAGAAATAAAAAAGAAGATTGCTAAAGTTGGATATGATTCTGAGGATTATAGAGCCACTAAAAAAGCTTACAGTAATCTAGCAGGTTGCTGCCAATATGAAAGACCTGAAGAAAAATAAACTTAAAACTATAAAGCTTAAAACTATAAAGAATGAAAAAATTAATTGCAATTGCTATGCTGATTGGAACCATGGCTTGTCAAGATCAAAAGACAACCTCAAGTGAGGGGTATTTAGCAACGGACAATAATATTGAAGCTCAAGAATTTCAATTAGTCGAAATTCAACAAGAAACTGCAGACCGAATACTTTTGGGTTACCTCAACATTAAAGATGCCTTAGTAAAAACGGATGCAAAAGCGGTTTCATTTGCAGCCGATGGTATTCTGTTTGATTTAGAGCAAAATGAAAATAAAACAATTGATAAACTTTTCAAAGAGGTTAGGTTGATTGCTGAAAGCAATGATATTGAAATGCAAAGAATTTATTTCGAAGGTTTGTCAAATAACATGTACACTTTTACGAAGACCTTAAAAACAGGAATGACCGTTTATCTACAACACTGCCCTATGGCCTTTGATGATAGAGGGGCCTCATGGATTAGTGATGAAGAGAAAGTATATAACCCTTATTTTGGAGACAAGATGCTACGGTGTGGAAAGGTTACTGAAATTATAAACTAGGACCCAATCTATTCTAATTCATCGAAAATAGCTCTAATATACAGCCATTTTTAATTGATCTTAAAGAAAATACACCACAAAAATAATACAGAAAAACACCTGCGATAAATGGAAAACTGCAGTCCCGCTTATTTTTTCGTAATTTGATGAAAAAATTATGGTAAAGAGTTTTACAGGCGAGCGCGCAAAAGAAGAAAAACAGATGCCAAAACAGGCATTAGTTAAAGAATATATGACCCGACAGTTGATAACCTTTAAACAAAAACAGTCGATTGATGAAGTCGTCAGCATCCTAATATACAAAGGAATTTCAGGTGGTCCAGTAGTAGACGAATCGAATAATTTAGTGGGTATCATTTCTGAAGGAGATTGCCTAAAACAAATTATTAGGGGCAAATACAACAATTCACCTACCCTTAATGGATTGGTAGAAGACCACATGATAACCGAAGTAAAAACCTTACAACCTGACAATACCGTTATGGAAGCTGCTGTCGCTTTTCTAGAACAACGAATTAGACGTTTCCCGGTATTGGACAACGGGAAATTAGTTGGACAAATCAGTCAGCGTGATGTGATGAAGGCCATAGAAGATTTTAGTCGGTAAGAGAGCGTAAAAAAAGCAGTGAAGTTTTCCTCACTGCTTTTCTTTCATGTTAAACAAGAAAATATAACGTTCTCGTATTACGGATTATTAGATCCAATATTACCTTGTGCAACAATTGTTGCAAGCCCAGCACCTGATGATAAGTGAACATTGATGTATCCATCGTATGTTAAAATACCATCGTAAGTTATTGCTGTATTGTCGTCTAATGCGGCAATATTAGTTTCACTCACTCCAGTGTTACCATCTACTGGTGGAAATGTATAAACAATACCCCCGCCAGTAGCCGCATCATTTGCGTGAATGTGTGCCGGATGAGAGCCGTTTGCCGGAGTTCCTGTTAACGTAATCTTTGCTAAAGACTCACCACTTACTCTTTCACTAAAAACAACATTTCCACTGATTCCAGGAGCATCTTTTTCTGCTAACGTGTAAGTTTTTGTTCTTCCTGTCAACTCATTTTGTCCAATGTCTCCTTGTGCTACGATGGTGCCAAGAGCCGTTGCACTCAAATGCACATTTACATAACCGTCATACGCTAATACTTCGGCATAACCGAATGCTTGTCCGTTTAGGGTTGAAATATTTGTTTTACTCATTCCTGATGTTCCATCTACTGTATCTAAAGAGATAATGATACCTCCACCTTCAATTGCTGAATTAGCATGAATGTGAGCAGGGTGTCTCCCATCAACCGGTGTGTTGACTAATGTAATAACTGCAAGCGCTTCTCCATTTACTCTTTCTGAGAATACAACATCACCGCTAATTCCTGGAGCATCTTTCTCTCCCAACGGATAGGTTTTAGACATTCCAGTTAAATCGTTTTGTCCAATATCTCCCTGCGCAACAACAGTAGCTAAATCCATTGAACTTAAGTGAATATTAATGTACCCATCAAAATTCTTTAACATTTCAAATGATATTGGAGTATTGTCATTTAAAGTACTGAATGTCGTTGTGGATAATCCTGTAGCGCCATCTACAGGGCTTAGAGTAACCGCAATTCCACCACTTTCTGCGGCAGTATTATTATGAATATGCGCTGGATGTGAATTTCCCGCTGAAGTACCGCTTACCGTTAAAGTAACTGTTGTTGAACCATCACCGTTGTTCACAAAAACTGCGTTACCACTTACTCCTGAGCCACCTAGGCTTTGTAAATCATAAGTTACTTCTTCAGCGACAGGAGTTACAGGTACAGGAACTACATCATCCTCGTCGTCGTCGGCACAACCAACCACTGCTAGGGACATAATACTTAAAATTAGAAATGTTTTGAATTTTTTCATTTTGTTTGATTATTTATTAGGTAGGTTAGACAAATACTAGATGTACATTGTTCAGATGTGGCTATAAGTTTATCGTTAAATATTATAGTTAAAATACTTACAATATTATATTTTGTAGAATTTGTAATCTCGCAAGTTGTATTTGTCACTGCAATGTAAGGAAAGGAGCGATTACGTAAATGTCTGGCTTTGCTAATCACTTTGAAGCTGATTACCTTAAAGCTGAGTCAACAATCTTACCAAGCAGAGAAAGATTTAAGTAACTTTATTTTTATGAAAGTTGTGTTCAGTTTTTTACTTGTTTCATTAATATTAGTTGCATGTGAATGTGATGATAGGTTGTGTGATGAATTCCCTGACTCAAATAATCGATTTGTTCCTTTAGAGACACAAAATCTAATTTTTAAAAATGCACGGGATAGTACGATTGAATTTGATTTAATCTCAGTTGAAAGGACACAAAAGTCGGTTGTAGAATGTGAAAAAGATTATTTTGGCCTCTGCGGGTGCGACTGCCCTAGACCAAGTGCCGTATTAAGTTATCGTGTACCTTCTGCCATTCATGTATTAGATAGTCAGCTTATTGAGATAGATTCGGGTAGGTTTTACAATGGGACTATCTTTACAACTGATACAAGTTTTTATAGCACGTTTTTTTATTACTACAATGACCACTCCGTCTACATCATTGATTTTGGAGACAAAAATCCTCCAACACTTCGGATAGACTTTTTGGGCTCATCGCTCTTTTCATATATCGACAGATCTACAAACCAAATTCGGTTATCGAATGGAGAGAATTACACAGTGAGCAGATTACCAACGTTTCAAACCACCTACGAAACGTACTCAAATGTAACCGTATTTAACCTAATCAATAATTCTTCAAGTCGGAAACCTCAAATTGTTTCAAAATTATACTACAAAATAAATAGAGGAGTTATTGCTTTTCAAAATGAAAACGATGAATTATTCTCTTTAATGAATTAGGAAAAAGCTTAGTAAATGAAATCAAGCCAATCGGAGATTTAGCGTTGTAGGTTGATTTGAAAAGATGCTTCGACTTCGCTCAGCATAAGCAAAATTACGCCAATCGGAGATTGGACGACAGAGGTTGATTTGTAAAGATACTTCGACTCCGCTGCGCTGCGCTCAGTATAAATGAAATTACAAAAAGTGCGAGCACTTTTTTATTTCATTTACTTTCCAATACAAAACTGAGAGAAAATTATACCCAATATATCTCTGTCAATTTCAATGGTTCCGGTGATCTCTCCTAAATAATGCAAGGCCTGCCGAATGTCCATCGCTAAAAAATCTCCCGTAATGTTGGTGTCTAATCCGTTTTGAACTCTTGCCAATGCTTCTCCTGCACTTTTTAGTGCTTCATAGTGTCGCAGGTTACTCACCACCACATCACTCCCACTATTCAAGGTGGTTTTTGCAATTTCTTCTAGCGTTGCTGTCAGCTTTTCTAAACGCAGCTTTTTTAATGCACTCAAATAAATGGGCTCAATTCCTTTCGGAAATTTAGAAGAAAACTCTTCCGGCACATCATCTGCATCAAAGTCTGCTTTATCAGCTTTGTTGGCCAATACAATCAATTGCTTTTCCTTTCCTTCAATTTTGGCTTGAATGGCTGAAATAACTTGATGGATTTCTTCTTTCGTATCCATCACCACATCTACTAAATACAGCACAACATTTGCCTTTTCCACCATTTGAAAAGTTCGCTGAATTCCAATGTTCTCTACTACATCAGTTGTTTCTCGAATTCCTGCTGTATCAATAAATCGAAAAGCAATTCCGCCGATTTTAACCTCGTCTTCAATGCTATCTCTAGTTGTTCCGGCAATTTCAGATACAATGGCTTTGTCTTCATTCAACAATGCATTGAGAAGTGTTGACTTTCCAACATTTGGCTGACCAACAATGGCGACAGGAATACCGTTCTTCATTACATTCCCAGTTGAAAAAGAATTCAATAGCCCCTTAATCATCTCTGAAAGATTGTTGACCAAGTCTTTTAAATCAGAGCGATTGGCGAATTCCACATCTTCTTCTGCAAAGTCCAACTCCAACTCAATTAAAGCCGTGAATTGAATTAATTCATGCCGTAGGTCTGCTATTTTTTTAGAAAACCCTCCCCGCATTTGATTCAGCGCCAACCCATGGGCTGCTTTACTTTCAGCCGCTATTAAATCTCCCACTGCCTCTGCTTGAGCCAAATCCATTTTACCATTCATGAAGGAACGCATGGTAAACTCACCTGGCTTGGCCAGTTTCGCTCCCTTCTTCAACAACAGTTCAAGCACTTTGGCCACTATGTAAGAAGATCCGTGACAAGAAATTTCGATAGTATCTTCCCCCGTGTAAGAATTGGGGCCCTTGAAAAGGCTGATTAGTACTTCATCCAATACCTCTTCCTCATTCACAATCTTTCCAAAATGTAAGGTTTGTCCTTTTTGCTGTTCTAGGTTCTTTCCTTTAAAAATGGAATTTGCAAGCGCAATTGCCTTTGATCCGGATAGTCGAATAACGCCAATAGCTCCCGACCCTGATGGGGTAGATAAAGCACAAATGGTATCTGAAGTGTGAATCATGCTGCAAAACTAACCTTTAGTTCAGAACCTAAGTTCACTTTTAAATCAAAGTCTTTCTATAATTTCACATTTCAAGTATAATTTGCTGCATGAACCACCTTGCCCACCTTTTTCTTTCGCAAAGAGATACCGACCTCATGGTAGGCAACTTTATTGCAGATCACATTAAAACCACCAAGCTATCGAGCTTTTCAGAGGGTATTCAAAACGGAATCTTAATGCACCGAGCCATCGACCACTTTACGGATACACACCCCATTGTTCGAAAAAGTAAGGAGCGATTATTTCCAAAATACTCGCATTACTCGGCAGTGTTGGTCGACATGTTTTACGATCATATTTTGGCCAAAAATTGGTCTACCTACTCGCCCATTTCATTAAAGAGCTTTTCCGAATCAGCCTATAAAGTGTTAAAAAGCAAGGTAGGTGAAATGCCGGATCGCTCCGTGATGATTTTAGAGTACATGAGTCTCCAAGATTGGTTAACGAGTTATGGAACCATTGAAGGAATGGGAAAAGCCTTGAATGGAATATCGAGACGTGCAACATTTAAGTCAAAAATGGAAGAAGCCATTGTTGATTTAGAGCGAGATTTTAAATTGTACGAAGCAGAATTTACTCCCTTTTTTACTGCGCTTTTTGAGTTTGCCATGAATTGGGAAGCGCCGGCTAAATAACTAATTTCGCGACATGATTCCATCTGCCCCGCTTGCTGAAAGAATGCGCCCAACTTCACTCGACAACTATGTTGGACAACAACATTTAGTGGGCCAAGGATCGGTGTTACGAGAATTGATTGAGAAAGGAATGGTTCCTTCCATGATTCTATGGGGAAGCCCCGGTATAGGTAAAACCACCTTAGCAAACATTATTTCAAACGCCACCGATCGACCTTTTTTTAGCCTAAGTGCTATTAATTCTGGGGTGAAAGACGTCAGAGAAATCATTCAAAAAGCCAAAAGCAAGCAGTTTTTTAGTGCCCACAATCCCATCTTGTTTATCGATGAGATTCACCGCTTCAGTAAATCGCAGCAAGACTCTTTACTCGGCGCCGTAGAAAGTGGAACGATTACCTTAATTGGTGCAACCACAGAAAACCCCTCGTTTGAAGTGATCTCCGCTCTGCTGAGCCGCTGTCAAGTATACACACTTGAACCATTGATCCGAGACGAGTTAATGGGTTTGGTGAAATTGGCATTAGAGAAAGATGAATTTCTGAAAAAGAAAAATGTCAAGATTAAAGAGGAGCATGCATTGCTTCAACTTTCTGGCGGAGATGCTCGAAAGCTATTGAACCTTTTAGAATTAGTCGTCAACAATCAAACTGGAGACAAAATTGAGATTACCGATGATAGGGTAAAACAAATTGCCCAGCAAAATATTGTGAAATACGATAAAGATGGGGAACAGCACTACGACATTATTTCCGCCTTTATAAAATCTATTCGAGGTAGCGACCCCAACGCAGGAGTTTATTGGCTCGCTCGCATGATTGAAGGTGGCGAAGACCCCAAATTTATTGCTCGTCGTTTGTTGATTTTAGCTTCCGAAGACATCGGTAATGCCAACCCTACTGCCATTGTAATGGCGAACAACTGCTTTCAAGCGGTAAACGTAATCGGTTGGCCCGAATCGAGAATTATTTTAGCCCAGTGCGTAACTTATTTGGCGTCTTCCCCAAAAAGCAATGCTGCCTACATGGCGATAAATAATGCTCAGGCTGAAGTAAAAGCGAGTGGTAATTTAAATGTACCCTTGCCATTGCGCAATGCACCAACTAAGCTCATGAAAGAGATTGGCTACGGTAAAGAGTATAAATATGCCCACGATCACCCGAACAACTTTGTACATCAAGAATATTTACCACAAGAAATTAGTGGCAAGAAGTTCTACGAGCCGATGAATAATGCCCGAGAAAACGAGTTGCGAAAGCGTTTGAAGGCGCTGTGGCAAGGAAAGTATAATTACTAATTACGAATCTGAGAATAAATAATTACGAATTTTAAAGCAGCTTTAAAAAGCTAGATTCTACATTCGTACTTGACTTTTAAGTATTTGCTTAAAGGTTTTATTTTACTTGACTCCAATTCGTAATTCAAGATTTGACATTTATGATTATCTACTCCACTTCCAAATTAAAACTCGCGGCCTTCTTAGTTATACTTTGTGCAACAATTTCATACTTCCCTTTTGAAAGAGCAAAGTGAGCGGTCTGTAAAGAATCAGTTATTTCTAACAAATCAACTGGAATGGCTTCTGTTATGTTTTCGCCAGTCTTAAAAGCGAACAAAAAGTAAGGATAATCTAATCCGCTTGGATTCAAATCCACTTCAACCCACTCTTTGTTTTTTCCCAATAACCAAGTTGGCCGGCCATTTATGTACTCGCTTTGTTCGTGAAAAACCACAATGTCAAAGCCAGAAGTATCACTTGCTCCTAGGTAAGAAAAGCCACTGGAATCAACAAAAACACTCGGCTCGGAAATATCAATTCGCTTTTGAAGTGGAGTAAGGTGTTTAGAATAATATTTGTTATCGTACCAAGTTTGATTTACGGTTAAGGGGTTAATACCTGTATATTCTAACACCCTACCTGCCATGGCTTTTTCCCAAGAGCTATTAATTGTTCCTTCTTGAGCGTGCTGATATCCACAGTGTATAAGGGTTTTCGCATTGGGCTTATTCTTTAGAAATTCCGCAATATTCTTGGCTTGATTGATTTCTCTTGATTTACCATTTCCCTCTCCCTCATAGGCAAATACTTCATACCCTATGCTCAACGCATCTCTCACCAATTCGCCAAATTGAGGCTCATCTGTATAGAAACCAGAAAAATAGATGGGGTATCTCCTGTAATTTAAATCGATTATATCTAACTCATTCAGCGCTTCTGCGCCAAAGTAGCGAAACCCGTTGTTGAATAATTCTTGTAATAATTGCCTAGTAAAAACGCGATGCTTTGGTTTATGGTGCGCCTCGTTTAGTATTAGCATTTGCTCCTCCTTGGCTCTTTCAAGAATATATTCAAATGCATTAACAGCAACGTGTGATTTAGTAAAAACGGTGTACACTGAATCACCTAACGCCTCACGATCAGGCAGGTTATGATAGAAATTCTGAGCTACTAATTCTTCATTACCAATGAAAGAGTATCTCGTTCCTGCTATTTGTCCTTGTTGAAATAGTGAGTCGTATTTATACTCCTGAGCCAAATCAACACTAAATTTATACGGAAAATCAACTGCGGGAATCTCATGAACCTGAACCGCTCGCTTTTTTTCATTACAAGAAAGGATGGTCAGAACCATGAAACAACAAAACAGTACTCTCATTCTATTCAAATTTGTATTAAAAGTAGCTTTTTAAAACAAATTGTTATTCATTCGTAATTCCCAGATTCGTAATTCACTCTTAGTGTTGCCAGCCTTGTGCCTTTAGCTCTATTAAAGCTTCCGTTCCACTTGCCACCATGTTAGTTCCTGAACCTTCATCGGTAACGTGTCCAATAATAGTTAATAATGGCTCTCTCTTGATTTTTTCGAAATGCTCTATTGGTAAAGTGAACAGTAACTCGTAATCCTCCCCTCCATTTAGAGCAGCCATTACAGGATTCAAATTCAACTCTTCGCAGGTATTTATCGTTTGTGCGTCTAACGGAATTTTGTTCTCATAAATCTGAATGCCTACTTCTGAAGCTTTTGCCAAATGAATTAACTCAGAGGAAAGACCATCGGAAACATCAATCATTGAAGTAGGTACAATGCCTTCTTTCGCGAAATATTCAATTATGTCTTTTCTAGCTTCAGGTTTTAACTGACGCTCTAAGATGTAATCCTTGCCCGAAAAGTCAGGCTGCATTGCTTCGTTATCCTTAAAAACATCTTTCTCTCTTTCCAAAATTTGCAATCCTGCAAAAGCAGCACCCAAATCCCCAGAAACACAGATTAAGTCGTTCTCTTTTGCTCCGCTTCTTTTTACAACTTTATCTTCATCCACTTCACCAATTGCAGTAATAGAAATTACCGTTCCCGATAATGAAGACGTGGTATCACCGCCTACTAAGTCTACACCGTACATCTCGCAAGCCAAATTAATTCCCTCGTAAAGATCTTCTAGTGCTTCAATTGACATTCTATTAGAGACTGCAATGGATACCGTTATTTGTTTCGGCGTAGCATTCATTGCATATATATCTGACAAGTTTACAACTACCGACTTGTATCCGAGGTGCTTCAACGGAACATAAAGTAAATCAAAATGAACTCCTTCTACTAACATGTCGGTGCTCACCACCGTTAACGCCTTTTCATTTTTAATCAATGCTGCATCATCCCCTACCCCTAATTTAGTAGTGGTGTTTTTCAATTCAATATTCTTGGTCAATCTTTCTATCAAACCGAATTCTCCAATATCTGTTAAAGGAGTTGGCTCATTTGTGTTTTCGCTCATGGTGCAAAAGTAAATACATTCTAGCGTTTTTACTGATTTTGTTCCTACTGAAGTGATTAACATTTATTGCTCTAAATCTAAATTTTATTGTTAAATAATGTTAAATCTTAACAAAACAAAACAAAACACCCCTATATTATGGTCTTTACTAATTAAAAACTATACACTTATGATTACTTCAAAACTTAAAACAAGTAGAATTATACAAGCATTTTTTTCAATGCTTCTCGTACTTTCACTTAACGTTACCGCACAAATTCAAAAGTCACATTGGGCAATGCACCCAAACGAAATTGATTTTACCGGAACTGTTAGTAATACTGCTATTACAGGCTCTAACAGTGCTTCATACATTGCAGGCAATAGCGTTTTCGACAAAAGCGGAAACCTCTTATTTTATGTAAAAGGGACTGAAATATACGATGCTACTTCAAGTTTTGCAGGAAATTTGAGTACTTATTTTAGTGCAGGAAGTTACCCGAATAACATTACGTACAATGATGTGGAGCACGAAATTGTAATTGTGCCTTTTGAAGCTACGTGCAATAAGTATTACGTAATCTATTTGAGCACAGGTTCTGTGCTTGGTGGTGGCAATAATCAACACCAAGCATTACTTTATTCAATTGTAGATATTTCAAGCGGTAGTGTTAATGTAACTTCTACGAACGGCTCAGGCTTTGTGCCGGGTAACGGCACCAACCCAGGTCAATTGGTCGAAAGATTTAATCCGGGAAACTTGGGCGGTCTTGCCATTTCGCCTATTCTAGAACAAGGTGGCAGATTTCTTTTTTGTGTTGCAGGGAATAAAGTAAATAGATATAAAGTAACAGATTCAGGAATTACCCTTGAAGAAACGATATTAACAAGTGGGGATCTTGAATTGAACGCAAACGGCTTTGATTTAGTAGAGCTAGAACTATTTTGGCAAGACACTGAAGAGACTTTTTTTGGTAAACTAGGATGGGGACAACTAGAGGGCGGAAACGCAATCACAATCAACTTAAACAACAGCGGACAAAATACAGGTTCTACAGTTTACGATTACCTTAATAGTTCGTTAAAAATAATCGACATTGTTGGATTTGAATTTCATCCTGAAAATTACAATGAATTCTTCATTATGGCTAGACAAAATACTAGGCCTTCTATACAAGGAGTTTATTGGCAGAAACAAGGAGTAAGTGGTTTAAGCTATTTACAAGAAACTAGCAAGTATTGGTCTCACATAGAATTAGGAAGAGACAACAAAATGTATATTGTACATCAGGGTTCAGGTGATCCCGCTATCTTTGACCCTTATGCACCCTCAACACCAAACACAACCAGCCTGTCTGCTTTTAATAGCAATAAAACAATGACCTTTCAAATGGCTTTAGAAGGTTTTTATACCTTACCAGACCAAATTGATGGAGTAAACAATGTTTTTTACCCAGATCCTGAAAGTAATTTCACACTAAACGGTAGTACTTTACAAACTTCATTCTCCGCCGGAAATCAAAGCTTCAACATCTGCTCACCTCTTATTTTAAATGACTTAAGTACAGGTGCATTTACTTATAAAATAACATTGTATCAACTAGACAATAACGGCAACATTGCACAAACGCCACCTTCTCAATCTTTCAATTCGTTTTTTAATAGCAACTTGAAATCTATTGCATTTGCTGCACCATTTCAAACGCTGTCTACTGCCCCTAATACAGGTAATTACAAAGTAGTAGTTGAAATACAAGGCGTTTGCGAAGGGAGTAGTTCTACTAAAGAAGGGTACTTTAAGGTTAATCTTCCTAATTTCCCTTCTGCGCCCATTACAATCAACGGAGACTCACCAAATGATAGCTTACCTCTTGGCACACTAGACACTCGTTTTAATACCTTTAGCTGCGCTAGTTCTTCTATAGTTTTAGACAACAACGGTTGGAATGCTAGCGGTTACCAAGTAACCTTACAAAGTACCGACGCAAACGGAAACTTTACCAGTGGTTCTTCTGCTTTAGGCACAATTACAACTGGAATTACAAGTAATTTCAATGTAATAAGTGACTTAAAAAACCTACCAACAGCCGCTAACGGTAATTGGTTAACCAACGATGCGCATGCAGGCTGGTACAAAGTTACCTTAACCACTTATTATGATTGTAGCGATATTAATGATTACAGTGTAGCTTATGAAGGGTATTTTTATTTGAACAGTGCACCTTCGCCTGCGACAATGCTATTATCTATGACGGTGCAAGGAGGATCGCAATGCAGTAGCAAAGTCATTACATCGAATTGCATTACAGGGAATGGTGCAACTTTAATGAATTTAGGTATAAGTGGCAGCACTTTTTCATCTAACAATATCACAGGATTCAAGATAAAGATTGAATCAGCTAATTGCAGTAGTGGATTATTAGGTGCAATAATTTATGAAGATATGAATTTCCAGACACCAAATAACCCTAACGACCCAATAGCAGGTTATAGTTTAAACGGACTAGACTTTGGAACACCTGGATTGTACTTTTCTGATAAATTTGATTTATGCTATAAGTTAACAGTTGAAGTTCAAAACGCATGCAGTTCATCATCAGATTGGACATTTTTTCAGATTACTAATGATTCAACTCAGTTTAGACTAAAGAATCCTAATTTGATGTCTCAAGTAGTATCAACAGAAATCAATATTTATCCAAATCCGAGTAATTTAGAATTCATTTACTTTGATTACAACAGCACGGTAGATGGATATTTGACCTATTCAGTAATAGATTATACAGGCAAACGAATTTTACAGAAAGAGATTATTCTTAATAATTTAAATGTAAACGGTACTGAACAAATTAATTTAGATGGACTGAGTTCGGGAATCTATTTTCTTGAAATTAAAGAAAACGGAAACTTAACTACCAAGAAGTTTATCAAACAATAAATAATTAGTTCATTAGTTTAAAGAGCAGGCTAAAACTCCTGCTCTTTTTTTAATTATATGCGTTTAATCGGATTTTTAATTCTGTTCTCAGGTGTCGTGCAAGCTCAAAACTTAGTACCTGATCCCGGTTTCGAAATACGGACAGTTGCGGATAGTTCATTAACAGTAATTGATACAGGAATCACAGCAATCAACCTTAATGTGTTTTATCAGAGTCCAAAATTACTGACACATTGGTCAGTGCCAAGTTTCGCCACTAGTGGTATTAGAGACATTAGAAATAGCCCCAATGGAACTTGGCAGGGCAATAATCAAACACCCTATGAAGGCAGTATTATGGGTTATATACGTATCTACAATTACGCTACAAATCAATTTGGAACCTTTGCTGAATCAAGGTCGTATTTACAAACACAGCTGTCAGATAGCTTGAAAGCAGGAAACCTCTATAAGGTGAGCTTCTTTGTGCAAATGGTAATTAATAATGCAGCGCCATTCAGATCAGTTTTTGCATCTTCAAGCATTGGTATACATTTATCTAACAACAGATTAACCCAATTCGTTAGACCATTCAAAGGAGACAGTACCGTTATTAATGTTATTCCACAAATAACGAACCATCCAGATTCTTTTTATTCAGATACTACCAAATGGTATAAAATATGCGGCTTATATAGAGCTCTTGGAGGTGAGCAATGGTTAACAGTTGGTAACTTCTACGACGATGCCAACACTAAGTTGAGATTAATAAGGCAAGGGTTACCTTCAACCATAGGGGATGATGATAGTCACTATTTTATAGATAATTTTTCCGTAGAAGAAGTAAAACTCATACAACCAACAATAAAAACAAGAGATACAGTAGTTTGCGCCAATGTGCCTTTTAGTAAAACATTGAGAGCAACCAAAGGGGCTTCCTCCTATTTGTGGAGCAACAACAGCACTGCAGATAGTTTAATGGTAACTACTCCCGGCAAATATTGGCTCAATGCAGATTTTGGCTGCGGCATAGAGTCAGATACCTTTACCATTCGCACTTTTCCGCTGTTGCCATTAGAATTGGGCAGCAACCAAGCAGTTTGTTCAGGTACCGATTCTGTTTTACTAACTGCACCATTGGGGTTTAGCAGTTACCGTTGGAGCAACGGAGATACTAGCAACCAAACGTGGGTAAAAAATTCTGGGTCTTATTCAATAATCGCTTCTTACCCTTGCGATACGCTAAAAGATACTGTGAGTGTTACCTTCTACCCCATTCCGCCGCCGCCATTGGTTGCTGACACTGGATTTTGTAAAGATAGCTTGGTGCAATTGGTTGCATTTGGTCAAAATTTGTTGTGGTACGATTCTTTGTTAGATCCCAATGCAAAACCAACAGCACCCCTAGTTTCAAATTCAGCCGTCGGCAATAAAACCTATTTTGTTTCTCAAACCATCAATGGCTGCGAGAGTCCGCTTGCTTCTTTTTCCGTTCAAACAGATTCTTTACTTAGCATTAACTTAGGTTCCAACCAAAACCTCTGCAATAAAGATTCCATTATTTTGGGGGTTAATTTCGTAGACAATAGAACTTACCAATGGAACACAGGAGAAAATACTCCTCAAATAACCGTTAAATCAAGTGGAAACTATTGGCTAGAAAGTTCCAATGCTTGCAACAGCAGTTCAGATACCGTTGCTGTTGCTTTCAACAACAGTCCTACCCCGCCACAGGTAGCTAATTTTAGCTTTTGTAATCCTGCTCCAATTAGCTTGTCAGATTTGAATGTAATTGGCAGCAATTTGTTATGGTATCCGAATTTACTATCGAATCAAGGTCTTTCGCAACCTGTTTTCCCTTCGCCGCAAATAGATGGTTCGGTTGCTTTCTTTGTAACCCAAACCGTTAACAGTTGCGAAAGCGAGAAAGCAACTTTTGAAGTAGAATTCATTTCGCCACCCATCATCAGCTTTAGCGGAGACACCATTATTTGCGAAGATGAAACTTTAGTAGTATCAGCACCAACCAATGCCACCAGCTTTACTTGGTTTCCTAATTCAACGGATCAAACCATTACAATTGATACCGCAGGTATTTATTATTTAACAGCTGCTAACTTTTGCGGAGCAGACTCTAACACCATAAATATTAGTTTTATCGATTGTTCTACTTCCATTGACATTCCAACTATTTTCACACCAAATAACGATGGAGTAAATGATACATTCTTCCCTTACGGTAAAAATTACAACGTTGAAGGCATTGCTATTTTTAACAGATGGGGGCAGCGTATTTTTAATGGCCGATCAGCGTGGGATGGAAGAGTATTAGGAGAAAACGCTTCAGACGGAATTTACTTTTATATTATTACAATTACTGATGCCAATAATAAAATTCAAGTATTTAAAGGAAGTTTGAGTTTAGTTCGTTAGCTAAAAAAACGATACTTTTCTCCAATCATTTTTAAAAATCAGCTCCTATTTCCGCTCGTTACCATTCAGTCAACCCGAATTCCCCAAGGTTTGTTAAGGGAGTTGGCTCATTTGTATTTTCACTCTTGCTGCAAAAGTAAATGTTCTAAAGAATAGATACCTTTTTGTAGCACTATATTTTGTCCCTTAGATATTTTCTTAATAGAAAACAATACCCTCTATAGGGTGTTTTTTAAGTAAATTATAGTCTTATTTAGAGTTAATCTAAATAAAGATAAGTAATTTTGTCAACAGAAAAATCGATCAAATGATTAAGATAAACGACAGAGCAAGAGACAAAATAATGACCCTTTTAACAGAAGAAGGAAAAGCACAAGAGCGCTTTGTTCGAGTAGCTGTTCAAGGCGGCGGCTGCTCCGGATTAATGTATAACCTAGATTTTGACTCGGAATTGAAAGAGGAAGACAAAGTAATAGAGGATAACAATGTAAAAATTGTTGTCGATAAAAAGAGCGTTTTATATTTAGTAGGAACAGAATTAGACTTTACAGATGGTTTGAATGGCAAAGGATTCAGTTTTAACAATCCAAATGCCTCCAGAACGTGTGGTTGTGGTGAAAGTTTCTCTATCTAAAATTAAGATACATGCAAAACGAAGATCAATTATTAGAAGAAGTTACCAATAGCGAATACAAGTATGGTTTCTACACGGAGATGGATTCAGACCAAGCTCCGAAGGGATTGAACGAAGATATTATTCGTTTCATTTCTGCCAAGAAAAAAGAGCCGATGTGGTTATTGGAATACCGCCTAAATGCTTTACGGATTTGGGAAAAAATGGAAGAGCCGAATTGGGCACATTTGGGTTACCCAAAACCAGACTTTCAAGATTTACACTACTATTCTGCTCCAAAGCCTAAAAAGCAATTGAACAGTTTAGATGAAGTTGATCCTGAATTATTGGAAACGTTCAAGAAATTGGGAATTTCCATTGAGGAGCAAGAAAGGTTAACAGGGGTTGCCGTTGATGTAGTAGTAGATTCAGTTTCGGTAGCGACTTCCTTCAAGAAAAAATTAGGGGAACTGGGTATCATTTTCTGCTCGTTCAGTGAAGCAGTTCAGGAACATCCAGAACTGGTGAAGAAATACTTAGGAACGGTAGTACCGACAACCGATAATTACTATGCAACGTTAAATTCAGCCGTATTTACCGATGGCTCTTTCTGTTACATCCCAAAAGGCACCAAATGCCCAATGGAATTATCTACCTATTTCCGTATTAACGAAGCAAATACTGGTCAGTTTGAAAGAACACTTGTAATTGCAGATGAAGGCAGTTATGTGAGTTACCTAGAAGGTTGCACCGCTCCTATGAGAGACGAAAATCAATTGCACGCAGCAGTTGTAGAGCTAGTGGCCTTGGATAATGCAGAGATAAAATATTCTACCATCCAGAACTGGTACCCGGGTAGTAAAGAAGGTAAAGGTGGAATTTACAACTTCGTAACAAAACGAGGTTTGTGTATGGAGAATTCAAAAAT
>Ga0307934_1000628_pt1 | contig 25134 bp, 20 predicted proteins | sample OrgLakmetageno90_FD_201838 | JGI IMG/M metagenome (GOLD analysis project Ga0307934, IMG submission 201838) | Saline water microbial communities from Organic Lake, Antarctica - #90 | ecosystem: Environmental > Aquatic > Non-marine Saline and Alkaline > Saline | place: Antarctica: Organic Lake...
GCATAGACTTCCTGGTTGTTGGAGCGCTCTTCTGCACAAAACCACTGCTGGTTAATTTGGACCGCATTTCAGTCCTTCTTTTTTTAGATTGATACCCTTCTGTTCACTTAAAGTAGCGACGCTGTCTGGCGCACTGTTCCGTTACGCAGCTATTGCTATGGTTGGCTGGCTTTCAGAGTGAGCCGAGGTACTACCAGATTGCCCCCAATCGGCCAAACTCGTGTAGCATACAAACCATCGCAATCCGCTACGGAAAATTAGTAACCAGATGCAAGAATTCAGATACGACAGCGATTTGGGCGGCGGCTCTCTTCAAGTCAGAGACTGTCGCGTCATCGCGGAGCTGCTGTTGGCCAATGCGGATGAGGTGGAGTGGAAAAGGGCTATTCAGGGCGATAACCGATTGCAAAAGCGTAGCCCTGCTACCGCCATGCGCCAAGCTCGAGCGCTGCGCCAGCGGCTGGAGCGTCTTGACCAGCCTTTTTGGCGAGCACTTCGTGATGGTGATGATGAACTGGCAACTCAGGTGGCATTCGTAGCCGCGCTGGAGCGTAACCTGCTATTGGTGGAGTTTTTGGAGACCGTGGTGCAGGATGCTTTTATGTTGCGGGCGGAAAATCTGGCGCAGTATCAGTGGACGGATTTTCTGGAGGATAGGTCCCATCGCGATCCGGCTATCTCGGACTGGACAGAGTCCTCCAAAAAGAAGATGGGGCAGGTTGTGTTTCGCATCTTGACTGAGGTTGGGTTGTTGCAAAGCACCCGCAGTCTCCGGTTGCAGCACATGCTGGTGCGCCCAGAGGTCAAAGTATTACTGGAAGACAGCCGGCGGTATCGCATCAAGGCATGCCTTAACATTTCCAGCGCTAACCCGGCGTGACAGAGCATAAATAAAAAGCAAAACGATGGAGCGTATGCATGACTCAGCCGCTACAGGACCGGCTTAACCAGATTCCGGACAAGATCCTTTCCGAAGAATTCCTCCAAGGGCAGGGCCTGGGTAATGAAATCGGCTTCTGGGTTTTCGATTACGCCCCGGAAGAAGAACTCAAGGTCCGCGAATATCTGGGTTTCCTGACCAACTTTCTGTCCAAAAAACATGGGCACTTGAATATCGTCAGCATTAACTTGCTGCAAGTTATGCGTGACTACTTGGTCGATCGTAAATTCCTCGATAAAGCCTGCGACATGCAGGTCAAAAAAGGCGACAAGGCGCTCCTTAAAGCTCTTGCCGGTCCCATGCACATGGATAAATTCGCCCCTTACATGATGGAACAGACAAACGCTGCTGATCAGGACATTATTCTCATCCACGGCATTGGTTCTGTCTGGCCGGTACTCCGCGCCCACAACCTGCTCAACAAACTCCACGGCCTTCTGGGCCACAAGCCGGTTGTGCTGTTTTACCCCGGCGAATATAACGGTCAGAGCCTGACCCTTTTCAATCGCATACCCAGTAAGAACTACTACCGGGCCTTTTCACTGGTGCCCCGTAACTGATTCGAAGTACCTGACCGAATTACAAGGATGATCAGCAATGACCATTAAAGACCTCTTCTTCAAACCCCTGGACCGCTCAATTAACGGGGTGGTTAAAGCCGATCAGTCAGACGACGCCACGGTCTGGCAGGAACTGGAAGAGTACGTTGTCACCAACGAGCTGGAGAAACATTTCCGGGATTTCTTCGAAAGCTACAGCACCGATCTCAAAGATCCCTCCATTCAGAACCGGGTAGGCATCTGGATTTCCGGCTTCTTTGGGTCCGGTAAATCGCATTTCCTGAAGGCGTTGTCCTACCTGATGGAAAACCGGGAAGCCCACGACGAGCAGGGCAAAACCAAACAGGCCGTCGAATTCTTCGATGAGCACAAACTACGCGATGCCATGGTGCGTGCCGATGTACAGAAAGCTGCCTCTACCCCGGCAGATGTCATCCTTTTCAATATCGACTCCAAGGCCAGCTCAAACGATGCCGGTAACCCGATCCTCAATGTTTTCCTAAGGGTGTTTAACGAACATCAGGGCTTTAGTGGAGACCACCCCCACATCGCTCATATGGAGCGCCATCTTGAACAAAAAGGCGTTTACCAGGCCTTCAAAGACGCTTTTGCTGAATCAACCGGCCTGCAATGGCAAGAAGAACGAGACGGCTATCAGTTTTACCAAGATGACATCGAGGCCGCGATTGCCAAAGCTCTTAATCTGTCAGGAGAGGCCGCCCACAAATGGTTTGAGGAATCTGAAGAAACCTTCTCAGTTTCCGTCGAGAACTTCTGTCGCTGGGTCAAAGAATATCTGGATGCCAAAGGTCGAGAGCACCGCATGATCTTTATGGTCGACGAAGTAGGCCAGTTCATTGGTTCTGACACCAAACTGATGCTCACCCTGCAAACCATCACCGAAAACCTCGGCACCTTCTGTAATGGCCGCGCTTGGCTCGTCGTCACCTCACAGGCCGACATGGAAGCCATACTGGGAGATCTTACCTCGTCCAAGGCCAATGACTTCTCCAAGATTGCCGGGCGATTTAAGACGCGATTGTCTCTCTCTTCCTCCAACACAGATGAGGTCATCCAGAAACGCCTGCTGAGGAAAACTCCGGAAGCAGAAGCCGAATTGCGGGCAGCTTGGAGTAACAGCGGGGATATCCTCCGCAACCAGATTACGTTCGACCGGTCCGGCCCGACCCTAAAGAATTTTGATGGCCCGGAAAGTTTCGTTGCCAATTACCCTTTTGCCCCATACCACTTCCAGTTGGTGCAAAAAGTCTTCGAGGAAATCCGTAAAGTCGGCGCAACGGGTGCTCACTTGGCTTATGGCGAACGGTCCATGCTGGACGCGTTCCAAATGGCCGCCATGAGCGTGGCAAGCAAAGACATTGGCGCACTGGTGCCAATGCATGCGTTCTACCGGTCTGTCGAAGGCTTCCTCGATACGGCCGTTAAACGCACCATCGATCAAGCCGGCGAGAACGCAAGCCTGGACGTGTTCGACGTTCAGATTCTGCGTACCTTATTTATGATCCGCTATGTCGACCTGATCAAAGGCACGCTAGATAACCTTGTCACTCTGTCCATTGAGCAAGTCGATGAGGACAAACTGGCACTGCGCAAGCAAATTGAAGAAACCTTGCAACGGCTGGAAAAGGAAAGCCTGATCACGCGGAACGGCGATGAGTTCCTGTTCCTGACTAATGAAGAGCGAGATATTACTCGCAAGATCAAGGCCACCGACATTGCCAGCACCGATGAGAACAAAGAGCTGGCCAACCTGATTTTCAAGGACCTCCTAAAGGACAAGAACAAGTTTCGCTATCACATCATTAAAACCGACTACAGCATTGGTCGGTACCTGGACGGCCACACTCTGGATGGCAGATACGAATCTGATCTGATGGTAGAGGTGGTTTCGCCCTTGGATCTTGATTACGCCCAGCTTACTGAAGCGGGTTGTATCAACAAGTCGTCAGAAGGTGTTGCCGGCCAGGCAGTGATCAAACTGCCAGACGATAAAACCTTTTTCCAGGAGCTGCGCACTTGGCTTAAAACCAACAAGTTCATGCGCCTGAACGACGACGGCACTAACTCCGACCTCACTCGTATTCTGGCCGACCGGGGCCGAGAGAATCAGGAGCGCCGCAAACGCTTACGCCACATTCTCGAGGACATGCTTTTGCGAGCGGAATGCTATGCGTTAGGCCAGCATCTGCAACTCTCTTCCAGCAGCCTCACAGTGCGCTTTGATGAGGCCTGCGAATATCTGTTGGAGAACACCTACACCAAGCTCGGCTTTCTCAAAGTCTTGCAGCAAGACCCCATGCGGGAACTAAGTGCGGTACTCACGGTAGACGACATTGGCCAGATGGGCATGGCGCTGGATGGCGAAGAAGGCAATCCCCAGGCAGTAAAAGATGTGGAGCAATTCATCACGCTCCGTACCGGTAAAAACGACCGTCTGTTAGTGAGCGATATTATCGACCGCTTTGCTGCTCGTCCCTATGGCTGGCCGGATGGCGAGATCCTGTTGATATTGGGGCGGCTCGCTGCCGCCGGGCGGATCTCCTTCCACTCCAGTGGGCCTTCCATGCCCTTAAACGAGGTATTTGATTACCTCAACAATAGTCGTCGTCGCCGTGAAATCTCTGTCCAGAAAAAGCGTCAGACTGACGATGCCATTCTTAAAAAGGCTCGGGATCTATCCCGGGATCTATTTAACGCCCTGGGGCCGGATACCGAAAAAGAACTGTTCGATTTTTACCAGAACCATCTGAACGAATGGCTTACCAACCTCAAAAGCTACAAGAGCAAGACGGATGTGGGCCGATTCCCGGGCAAGCCGGTCATCGAAAAGTCCATGCTTACTCTGGAGCGTTTGCTGGCCAACCGGGAAAGCTACGATTTCTTCAAGACCGTAATCGACAACAAGGGCGATTACCTGGATCTGGAGGAAGACTACCGCGATATCCACGAGTTCTTCACCAAGCAGCTCCATAGTTGGCAGCAACTGCAAACGGCGCTCAATCACTTTGAGAAGAACCGTCAAGCGCTGGAAAAAGACGAAGCAGCCCGCAAGGCGCTGGCTGAACTGAAGCAGATTCACGAGGCGGACGCCCCATACAACCTACTTCACAAAATCACCAATCTGGTTGAGACGGTGGAGGCGGTGAATACTCGGATTCTGGACGAGAAACGCAGCCACGCGATTGAACGCGTAGACGAGAAGATTAAACAGCTCCAGGCCGAAATCGCCAAAAGCGGCATCTCGACTCCAGATCTTAGCAACCGTCTGCTGCGGCCCTTGCAGCTCATTAAAGAAGAACTGGCTGAAGAAACCGGCATTGCAAACATCTACATGCTGCAAACCCAGACTGCTCAGGAAAAGCTAGATGAGAGCCTTCACAAACTGGAGGAGGCCATCCAGAGAGCAGCCGAAAAAGAGGCCAAAGATCGGAGAGACGCCCAAGATGATGCCGGCTCCTACGCCAACAAGCCGTCAGAAGACGCAGCTCCTAAACCCTCGCCGATAGCCACGCCCAAACCAGTAATCGAAGTAAGCGCGGCCAAAGTTTTTGGCAAACTGGCCAGTGGCATCTACCTGGAAACTCAGGAAGATGTAGATCAATTTGTCAGGTCGCTTCAGCAAGAACTTGAATCCGCAGTTTCTTCCGGCAAGCGGGTTCGATTGAAGTGAAAGAGCTTGCATTAGATAGAAATGTAAGCAAGGCTTGTCCTGTGTCCAAAAACTAGGGACATCCAGCTTATGGATGGAATCAAGAGTCAAGATCTAGCTTTGTTGCTCAAGTTGTTTTCTCTTCAAAAGCAAGAGTCTTTTGAGCGGGCTGGGAAAGCAAAATCGGCATGGCCTTATGATTGGCAGGACTGGAGCGATGAGGCCGAGTCCTACGACTCGCTCATAAGGGAGAGTTTCGTCGACGAGCTTTTGCACCTGTCAGTCTACACGGTGCGCAATCTCGAGTCGGAAACGGGCATCGGAAAATCCCAGGTCAGCAATTCATTGCGGCGATGTTTCGAGGTGGGCCTGGCTAAAAAAGATCGCAAATCCGGCATACCTCGCGTCAACACAAAGAGCCTATTCGAATTCATAATTTTCGGGGCCAAGTATGTGTTCCCTGCCAAGCCCGGACAGTTAGTGCGAGGTATTGGCACAGCATTCGCTGCGCCAGTGCTGGAAAATCGCCTGTTCAGCGCAGGTGAGCTTATGCCAGTGTGGCCAGACGCGCGAGGTAAAAACAAAGGCCTGGAGGTCAGCCCGCTATTCAAAACTGTTGGCCACGCGGTTCGCCGCGACCCGGAGCTGTACGCATTACTAGCGCTGGTAGACGCAATACGCATAGGCAACCCACGGGAAGCAAATCTGGCGAAAGACCTGTTGAAAAAACGTATGGAAGTGACTGAATGAGCATGTCGGTAGTGCAAAAATGGATGGTCAGCAAAGTTGCCGAGGCGCTCGGTCCCGAACTTCGAGACCAGGTGGCCTTCGTGGGCGGATGCACCACCGGTTTTCTGTTAACCGATGAGTTCGTGCTTGAGCAGGTTCGCCACACAGATGATGTGGATCTGATCGTCCATGTTATTGGTTATCCGGGGTTTCATACATTGCAGAAGGCATTGAGGGAAAAAGGCTTCAAAGACATGCCGCCAGACCCAGACGAGAGTGCGCCAGTGTGCGCCATGAAACTGGGCGATTTACGAGTGGATTTCATGCCGGACGACCCACAGGTTCTGGGGTTCAGCAATCGCTGGTATGGCGATGCGCTTAAGACTGCTGTGCCTTACCAGTTGTCTGACGACCTCTCCATCAGACTGGTAAGCCCGGCATATTTCCTCGCTACAAAGCTGGAAGCCTATAAGGGGCGTGGTAAGGGCGACATACTCTCCAGCCATGACATCGAAGACCTGCTTATGTTGATTGATGGTCGGGATTCACTCATCGATGAAGTCACTACTGCACCTGAGGAATTACTAAACTACCTGGCAGAAGAATTCAGCCTATTGTTGGCAAATCCTAATTTTGAGTACGTGGTTAGCAGCCAAGTACGTGGCGATCCAGATCGCGAGAAAATCTTGTTTGAACGGATCGAAACTCTGGCTCAGAGAGGGCATTAGCCTTATTCGACTAACTGATACTGCCCAAGATGGCTGGACAGCTGGAAGTGCATTAGGCATCAGGTGCCAAAATTTGGGGACAAAAGGAAGCAGTAATCCATGAAGACCGCCAACATTAAAAGATACGCTCCAAAAGCTCGCAATAGCTTCATCGCTGCGGTCGCCAAACAGGCGGCCCGTTACGGCATCACCGCCAAAGGCACCGAGCCTATGGAGCAGCGGGGGGATATTGCCCTGATTGGCGAAAAAGCCTTCCCCAAAGCCATCGCACCGGCCCGCAAGGCATTGGAGCGCATGGTGGAGCAAATTGGCTTTGCCCAGGCCATGGAACAAGCCGCCTACAGCTGGTTCAACCGCCTGTGCGCCATCCGCTACATGGAAATCCACGACTTCCTGGATCATGGCCGCCGGGTACTCAGCAACACGAACGGCGAATCCGGCACCCCGCAGATCCTCGACGACTGCCTGGACATAAGCCTGCCAGGGCTGGACCCACAACAAGTCGCGGAGTTAAAGCTGGACGGCAACAAAGACGAAGAACTGTACCGGGAACTCCTGCTGGCCCAATGCCATGCCCTGCACGAAGCCATGCCCTTCCTGTTTGAAGCCGTAGACGACGCCACCGAACTGCTGCTGCCCGACAACCTCACCAAAACCGACTCCCTGATTCGAGAGCTGGTCTGCGCCATCCCGGAAGACGACTGGCAGGATGTGGAAATCATTGGCTGGCTCTACCAGTTCTACATCTCCGAGAAAAAAGATCAGGTGATCGGCAAGGTGGTCAAAAGCGAAGACATCCCTGCCGCCACCCAGCTGTTCACCCCCAACTGGATTGTGCAGTACCTGGTGCAGAACTCGGTAGGACGCCAGTGGCTGCAAACCTACCCAGACAGCCCCCTGCGACACCAGATGCCGTACTTCATCGAGCCCGGCGAACAGCCCCAAGAAGTACAGGCCCAGCTGGCCGAAACCGTGCCAGACACCATAGACCCAGAAAGCATCAAAGTACTCGACCCCGCCTGCGGCTCTGGCCACATACTGGTGGAGGCCTACAAAGTCCTCAAAGCCATCTATGAAGAACGCGGCTACCGCAGCCGGGACATCCCTCAGCAGATTCTCAAATACAACCTGTTCGGCCTGGACATCGACGACCGGGCAGGCCAGCTTGCAGGTTTCGCCCTGATGATGCTGGCAAGGGAGGACGATCGCCGGCTGTTTAGCCGGGTCGCCGAAGGTCAAGTCACACTCAACGTGCTTTCCCTCAAGGAAGCCGGCCACCTGAACCTGCCGCAGCTGTGGCAGGACCTGAACCTGAGTGGCGACTGGCAGCAGGGCAGCTCCCAGAGCCTGTTTGAAAGTGAACAGGCCGACTTGAGCAGTGCGAGTGCCGATGAACGTTATCAATTGCTCCAACGCACGCTGGAGCGGTTTGAAGGAGCGAAAACCTTTGGTTCATTGATCGAAGTGCCGGAAGAAGACGGAGCGCCGTTGAAAGCCCTGGTGGAAGAGCTAGAACAGCTGGCCCACACGGGTGACTCCATGCAAAAGCCAACGGCGGAACTGTTATTGCCCTATGTGCGGCAGGCCTGGGTACTGGCGCAGCGGTACGATTCGGTTATTGCCAACCCGCCATATATGGGCAGTAAAGGCATGAATGCCCCACTGAAGAAGTTCGCAAAGGATGCCTACCCGAACAGCAAGTCAGACCTCTTTGCCATCTTCATGGAGCGAGCCTTCGCTTTTCTCAAACCAACCGGTTACAACGCCCAGATCAACATGCAGTCGTGGATGTTTCTGTCCAGTTACGAAAAGCTTCGCGAATGGCTGCTCCACAACGCCACTATCATTACCATGGCGCACATGGGCTCTCGGGCCTTCGACAGCATCAGTGGTGAGGTGGTATCGACCACAGCCTTCGTGATCGAAAAGGCAGCGTTCCCAACATATTCTGGAGCGTACATCAGGCTCGTAGATGGCAAGTCAGAAGCCGAAAAAAAGCAAATGCTATTGCAGGCAGTTCAGTGATGCCGATGTATAGGCACGTTGGCATTACGGGTCCAACCGATATCACCTCCTTTAGTCCAGCCCAGATTATCCACAGAGCAACAAGTGAAGGTGTCCGGCCCATTTTGAGCCGACTTGGAAGACTCACTGCTACTCTCAGCACTCTGATTTCTAAAGGGAGGGAACAATGAGCCAGCAAGAAACAAAAGATATGGTGAGGCATTTCTACCGGGCGTCTGCGGCGGATTTTACTAAGATCCCCGGCAATCCCCTTGCATATTGGGTTAGTGAGGAGCTTGTATCGACCTTTAAGTTAGACAATGTGTCTTCAATAAGTATTTCAAACGGCCAGAATAAAACTGCCGATAATGACAAGTATGTGAGATTTCATTGGGAAGTATCGGCAAAAAGTGTAGGTATCGGGAGAAAATGGTTTTTTTATGCTAAAGGTGGGGAGTTCCGAAAGTGGGCCGGAAATCTTGAATGTATCGTTGACTGGTCTGATCAAGCTCGTGCTCACTATCGAAAGGATCCCCGATGCAGAATAATACCGGAGGAGCTATGGGAGTTAGAAGGGATAACATGGAGCCGAGTGTCATCAGCATCTGCACCTTCTGCATTTAGATACCTCCCGGCGGACGCTACGTTTGACATGGTAGGGTCTTCTGTTTTTTTTCGCGATGAAGATGATCTTTTGTTTGCATTGGCTGCATTGAACTCTCCGATTTCAAAAGTAGTTCTTTCTATTTTGAATCCAACTGTGGATGTGCAGGTCAAAGATGTTCAAAACGTACCTTTGCCTGCAAAAATCGATAGGAGCTTAATCGTCTCTGATGCGCAGAGAATTTTGCGTTTAGTAAATGATGATTGGAATAGTTACGAAAATGCCTGGATGTTTTGTAAATCACCTTTGATTTGTGATGGATCCGGGCAAGCTAATCTGGAACAACTTTATGAAGAGGTGCGAACTGGGTGGAAAGAAAAAGTCTTGGAACTGAAAAAAAATGAAGAAAAATTGAACGGCTTGTTTATCGAAGCTTATGGATTACAGAATGAGCTAAACTCCAAAGTTCCATTCGACCAGATCACCCTCACCTGTAATCCTCACTACCGATATGGAAGTGATCGTAGCGATGAAGAGCTTGAAACGCTGTTGAAGTGCGACACTCTTAAAGAGTTGGTCTCCTACGCCATCGGCTGCATGATGGGGCGTTACTCACCGGATAGGACGGGCCTAATCCTCGCTAATGATGGCGAAACTTTGAAAGACTACTTCGACCAAATCCCAGCACCGCGCTTTGCTCCGGACGACGACGCCATCCTGCCGCTCACTGATCAGGAATGGTTCACTGACGATGCCACGAACCGAGCCCGTGAATTTGTCCGCGTGGTTTGGGGTGATGAGCACCTACAGGAAAACCTGGATTTCCTAGCAGAGAGCCTCTGCCTGCACGCCATCAAACCCAAGCGTGGCGAATCTGCTCTCGACACCATCCGTCGCTACCTGAGCACCCAGTTCTTCACTGGCCACATGCGTACCTACAAAAAGCGTCCTATCTACTGGCTGTTCAGCTCCGGCAAACACAAGGCCTTCGAGTGCCTGGTCTACCTGCACCGCTACAACGAGGGAACTCTGGCACGGATGCGCACCGAATACGTTATCCCCCTCAGCGCCAAACTCAACGCCTACGCTGAAAAACTGGAACAAGACAAAGATGCCAGTAGCTCAGCCGCTGAAACCAAGCGCTTGGAAAAAGAAGTCGCCACTCTGAATAAACAACAGACCGAACTCGCCGAATTCGACGAAAAACTCCGCCACTACGCCGATCAGCGCATTAGCCTAGATCTGGATGATGGGGTGAAAGTGAATTATGGGAAGTTTGGGGATTTGTTGGCTGAAGATAAAACAGTCACTGGAGTCAAATAAAAATGTGCGTAATGAATGCGTGCGAATAAAGGGAATAACAATGATTGCTCTATCAGGGATGAGATCGAGAGTTAAGCTTTGCTTCGATTCCAAGCCTGTTTCAAATGACTTTGCAGATTGCATGGTGAAATGAAAAAAGTATCACCTAAAGGAGATAAATAATGAGTCAGCATGAGACTGGGGATATGGTTAAACATTTTTACCGGGCCTCTGCGGCAGATTTTATGAAGATTTCGGGAAGCCCTGTTGCCTATTGGATAGATAAAAAAACAATAAAATGCTTTGAAGATAAAAAGGTTGGAGACTATTTCTTTTCGGATGGAGTAACTAAAACCGGAAACAATGATAAGTATCTTAGGTATTGGTGGGAAGTCAGTCTATTAGCTGTAAAAAATTATTCGAGATACCGGTTCCATGCTAAAGGAGGAACTGAAAGGCCATTCTACGGAAATATTGACCTCCTTGTGAAGTGGGATGAAATTTCAATCAGGCACTACAAACGCGATCACATAGCTCGAATTACGCCAGAAGCCTTGTGGGATAAAGAGGGCATTACTTGGAGTGATATCACTAGCGGAAAGAACTCATTTCGGATTCTTTCACAAGGAGAGATTGCTGCAACTGCTGGCCCCGCGATATTTAAAAAGGATGGGGGCGCTGAATTAATTTTGGACGCTGTTGGATATCTGAACACAAAAATCGTGGAGGGTTTTCTGGATATAATAAACCCTACGTATCATGTAAACCCGAACGATGTTTTGAATCTTCCATTTCGCCCAGGAGGAACCCAGGCAAGAGAGATTACAAAACAACTAATTGAGATATATAAAAGTGATTGGGACCGCGCTGAAGTCTCTTTTAAATTCTCTGGTATCAATACTAGCTCTTCGCCCGGATCCAAGCTGGAATCGGAAATTCTTTCCGATGTTCAAGATGATACTGAAATGCGAGATAGAGCGTGTATGCTCATTCAGAAGCTTAATGAAATTTACGCTAAAGTTTGGGGTCTTGATACTGTTGGTAATTGGCAATTCGACGACTTGAATTTGGCAATGCCAAAGACAACCAAAAATAGTCTGGTACTTAACATCATAAGCTACGCCGTCGGTAGCGTGATGGGCCGTTACTCTCCGGATAAACCTGGCCTGATTCTCGCCAGCCAAGGCGAGACCCTGCGGGACTTTCTTCGCGAGGTCCCATCACTGCGTTTTACCCCGGACGACGATGCCATCCTGCCGCTCACCGAACAGGAATGGTTTACGGATGACTCTACTAACCGTTTCCACGAATTTGTCCAGGTTGTTTGGGGCGATGATCATTTGCAAGAAAATCTGGATTTCATAGCGGAAAGCCTCTGCCTGCATGCCATCAAGCCCAAGCGCGGCGAATCCGCCCTCGACACCATCCGCCGCTACCTGAGCACCCAGTTCTACAAAGACCATCTGCGCACCTACAAAAAGCGCCCCATCTACTGGCTGTTTAGTTCAGGAAAACACAAGGCGTTTGAGTGCCTGGTCTACCTGCATCGCTATAACAAAGGTACTTTGGCACGGATGCGCACAGAATACGTCATCCCCCTCAGCGCCAAACTCAACGCCTACGCTGAAAAACTGGAACAAGACAAAGACGCCAGCAACTCGGCCGCTGAAACCAAACGCCTGGAAAAAGAAATCGCAACCCTGCATAAACAGCAGGCCGAACTCGCCGAATTCGACGAAAAACTCCGCCACTACGCCGACCAGCGCATCAGTCTGGACCTGGATGATGGGGTGAAAGTAAATTATGGGAAGTTTGGGGATTTGTTGGCTGAGGTCAAATCCGTGACGGGACAGAAATGATGCAAATCGCACTTATTATTCTCAACACAATTCTCGTCACGTCGTTGCCATTCCTTGTATTTATAGTAAAGAAGGCCATTCAGTCTACCTTCGAAAAAAATCTAGAGTCTGTGAAGTCCGACCTTCAAAGCAAAATCAGTGATAGACAGAATTTGAATGCTATTTCGCGTCCCACGTTTGGGAAGATTTTCTCGAAGAAAATCGAGGTCTATACCGAGCTTTCTAAAATTGGAAACGAGTTCACTTGGTACAAGAATGAAAGCCACGAGTTAGAGCAAGGCAATTTATTTGAGGATGTTACCGAACAATTTTTGGGGTTTTTTGCGCGATGCAGACAAGTGATTGAAGCCAACAAGCTGTACATCTCCGGCGAGTTATCGAGACGTTATGACGAGTGGTACAGTCTTGCTCATCCCTACTACAAGCAATCCCGGTTAGATGGTTATGACGCTCACCAAAATTCTTTTAATAATGATGAGGGAGAAATGAAAATTTACTACGCAGAGTTGGGGGCGAAGTCTGCGATGGTCGAGAAAACAATGCCTCAGATGGAGGCAATTTTTGCCCAAATCGATTCAGATATCTCAGAGATTCGGGACTACGTTGAGTTGGCTGTGAGTACAAAACCAGTTGTTTAGTCCACGGTAGTGATAGGAAGCCACGCTTTCCATCTAGCAAGCGGGGAGCGCTACTTGAAAGCAGAGAGGAAGTTGGAAGTGGTGGAAAAGACCAACCAAATCCAGAAATAAAATCGGAGTAACTATGTATCAGGCTGGCGGTACCATTGCGTCGTTGATGGATCAGGTGAAGAGTCACGAATTGATTCTTCCGGCAATTCAGAGAGAATTTGTATGGAAGCCTGAGCAGATCTGTAACCTGTTTGATAGCCTGCTTCAAGGCTATCCGTTCGGAACATTCTTGTTTTGGCGAATACTGCCTGAGAATAGAGGCAATTATCAGTTCTACGATTTCGTCACGAACTACCACCAGCGTGACAATCCTCACTGCCCCCCATTAAAAGACGTTCCTGAGCGTGAGCTGGTTGCAGTGCTCGATGGCCAACAGCGGATAACCGCGTTAAACATTGGTCTTCGTGGGTCCTACAGTCATAAGATTCATGGAAAATGGTGGTCGAGTTCTGATGCGTTTCCCAATAAACGACTTTATATCAACCTACTTGGCCAGCCGGAGGACGAATCAGGCTGTCAGTACGATTTAGAATTCCTGACAGACAAGCAGACCAGTGATAGGGGTGATGGGGAATATTGGTTCCGTGTTGGTCGAATACTGGAAGAAGATCGGGATGACTTGAACGACGAACTCAATGATTGCTGGAAAGGCGACAGAGAGACCTTGAAGTCTGCAAGAAGTGTTCTAAGACACCTGGTCACGACAATTTTCGACAAAGATAAAGTTGCATACTACGAGGAAAAAGAACAAGACCTGGAACGAGTTCTGAATATTTTTATCCGCATGAACAGTGGTGGAACCATTCTCTCGTATTCGGATCTGCTTCTCTCGATAGCCGTTGCCCAATGGGACAACCTGGATGCCAGGGAAGAGATACATGCCCTCGTCGATGAAATGAACGAAACTGGTGATGGGTTTTCTTACAGCAAAGACTTAGTTCTGAAGGCTGGGCTGATGTTGTCAGATATAGGCAGCGTTGGGTTTAAGGTTGAGAACTTTAATAAAGCCAACATGGCGATTTTAGAGAAAAACTGGTCGGAGATCCGCAGCACTCTGCTCCTTGCAACTGAGTTGCTAGCAACATTTGGTTTCAACTCCCAGAACCTTCGAGCTGATAGTGTCATCTTGCCGATCGCTTATTACGTCTATACCCGAAAACTTGATGATGGCTATTTGTCCCGATCAGAGTATGCGAAGGATCGGGAGGTCTTGAGGCATTGGTTAATCAAGTCATTGCTTAAAGCCTCTGGTATCTGGGGTAGCGGTCTCGACACACTTTTGACCAGCTTGCGCCGGGTTCTCAAAGAGGAGGGCGAGTCTGGCTTTCCTGCGGAACAGTTGAGTTCCGTTATGGCTTCCCGAGGTAAATCACTTCACTTTGTTGACGAAGAGATCGAGGAGCTTGCGGAGCTGGAATACGGGGGGAAGAGAACTTTTGCTCTTCTTTCACTACTGTTCCATGGCTTTGACTTCTCAAGGCACTTCCATGTTGATCATATTTATCCAAAAGGGCTTTTCACCACAAGCAAATTGAGAAAGGCAGGCGTACCGGACGAAAAGATCGAGGACTTTAAAGCTTGGTCAAATCGGTTGCCCAATCTTCAACTGCTCGAAGGCACCATCAATAACGAAAAACGCCAGAAACTTCCCTCAGAGTGGTACGAAAGTGCTTGGCCAGATCCAGATGCCCGCCTGCGTCATCTTCATTCACAGGGAATCGATTTATTGCCTGAGCAAATTGGGCAATTCGATGAATTTTATGCGCAGCGAAAGTCACTTTTAATAAACCGAATTCGGCAGGTAGTGAACGACATTCTTGCTAATACGAATAGCCATGTTGTTCCGAGTCGGTTTCTTTAGCGGAGCGGAATTTAAACATTCGAGTCGCTCTTATGGTTACTGTGACCTTGGCAAGAGTTGACGATTGCGGTCATTAGTTTAGGGGCCGAGTAACTTGTAAGGATAACTTATGGCAAAGCTGGTTTTTTCGTATTCCCATGCAGACGAAGCGCTGAGAAACGAGCTGGAGAAGCACCTCAAGCCGTTACAGAGGCTCGGTCTAATTTCCACTTGGCATGACCGCCGAATAACTGCTGGTAGCGAATTGAACGGCGAGATAACCCGACACTTTGAGGATGCGGATGTCATTCTTTTACTGATTAGTCCTGACTTCATCAACTCGGATTATTGCTACGACATTGAGCTAAGTCATGCACTGGAGCGACACGCTAAAGGGGAGGCACAAGTTGTTCCCGTGATTCTGAAAACTTGCGACTGGCATGACTTGCCATTCGGAAAATTGATGGCAGCGCCGACGGATGGGTACCCCATTACGAAATTTACCCATGTGGAGGACGGTTTTTATCAAGTTGCTCAAGCAATAAAATCAATCATAAAAGATCTCGGTGGCGCTGCTCAAACGCCACCTCCTGTCAAAACATCTTCTTCGGTGCAACCGGTGCCAGCTGAATCATCAGCCAATTCTGGCCCACGCACCAGCAACCTCGGGATCCGAAAAGACTTCAGTGATCGGGATAAGGATCTCGCCCGCCGTGAAGGCATTCAGTTCCTCTCGCGTTTTTTTGAAAACTCCTTAAACGAAATTTGTGCAAGGAACACGGAGCTGGAACAAAATTTTCATCAGAAGGACGCCGACAGTTTTGAGGCTTCTCTCTACCGCAATGGGCAACGAGTCTGCCACTGCGGTATCTGGAGATCTGGCGGAGGTATGGCATTGGGGGACATCTGCTACAGCCAGTCAGGGATTTCGACAAACAGCTGTAATGATGCGGTTACTCTGGAAGATGACGGCACCATGCTCGGCTTTCGGTCAATGATGGGCGGAATGCATGGGCCGAAGCGCGACTCATTGCTATCTAGCGAGGGGATGGCGGAGCATTTCTGGGAATCCTTCGTCAGGCCTTTAAAGTAATAGATCACGAAAGCTCCCAAAGCTTTCTTTGAGTAACTGTATCGAATTTCGCAGCGTTGATGCAGAGCAAATGAACTGATTGAAGTCTGATTAGATAAGGCGCAGTACATGGATTCAAAACAGCTCACGCAAGGGCTTCACCAGGCTTTTTTCTCCGAGGGGCACCGCCTGGTTTTCTGGTACGACCCTGAGCAAAGCTTTGGTGATGAACTCGCGAATCTGGAGCTGCCAGACGTTCGGGTGATGGACATGACTGGCGAGTCCACTCTGGGTGTGAAGCTGACGCTTGAGCTTGAAGACTCGAATGGCAGATATCTGCTGTATTTCCCTCACGCTGAGCCAGAGTCGCAGGACGATTGGCTCCTGGATATGAAGCTTTACTCACGTACCTTTTATGCCGATCGCATCTCCATTATCTTCAATGAGCTTGGGCTTCAGCAGCAGAGTCTGCGGGCGCACCTGGCTCGGCGGGAGAAGTTTCTCAGTAAGGCACGGCTGGCTTCCCTCAAGCGGTTTATCCAGCCGGATTTTGATGAAGGTGCACTGGATCTTGCGATGATCGCGGTGGTTACCCGCGCTGAGTCACCAGACATCGCCAATATCTTGTTCACCCTGGGTGACGAGTTGGCGAAGGCCGATGGCGGTCTGGAGCAGGTGCCGGAGTCCATCATCGAATTGGACCGGTATGGCCTGGTGCCTCCGCTGGTTCGGGCCTTTCAGGAAGAGGTGGGCTATCCTGCCTCGGAGGAAGAATTGCAGGGAGATAAGCCGTTTAACTTCGGACATTTCCTGATTCGGCTACTGGCCACAGGCTTTTGCGAGAGTATTTCCGACGTGCCGGATTGGGCCCGATCTGTAGCACTTTCCTCGGCTAACGCTAAGGCCACATCCCGGGCTTTACTGTCTCGCTGGCGCGACAGTTCCCGTTATTATCCAGCTTACGATGTTGTGGCAGACTGGGTATCACTGGCGCTCAATATCAAGTCCCGCATTGAAGATTATTCCATTGAAACTCTTGCTAGTGTGGCTACTTTCCGGGAAGCAGAGTACCGGATAATTGTCGACTTGGTGCAAGCGATTCCGGAGGCACGGCCAGCGGATCTGAACCTGTTTGCTCGGGTAATCTCTGACCGCCTGGATGGTTATTGGGCCTCACGTCATAAAGATGATGATGTACGCCGGAAATTCCGCACCATATATGCGGCTCTGTCTGCCGCTATTGATCTGTTTGCCCTGCGCCAAGCGCACCCGGATGGCTTCAACTTTACGAGTGTGGAGGTCCTGTATAAGGCCTATGAGGCAGACCTATACCAATTCGATACAGAGTATCGCCACTACTGCTCGGCTTCTCGCATGGCCCACGTAGAGATCCTCAAAGCACTCGATGACGCGGTAGAACAATGTTATGCCTACTGGTATCTCGACCAAATGGCTCGAAACTGGGGCGACCTGGTTGAGAGCGAAAGTCTGCTTGAACACTGGGCGATTCGCGGCATACCCGGTCAGCAGCGATTCTACGATACCCACGTAAAGCCCAAGCTGGACGTAGCCCGTAACAAACGCCTGGTAGTGATCATTAGCGATGCTTTCCGTTATGAAGCGGCGGTGGAGTTGCAGAACCGAATCAATATGAAGCGTTACAGCGAAGCGAAACTGTCCAGTCAGTTAGGTGTCTTGCCCAGTTATACCACTCTGGGTATGGCTTCATTGCTGCCCCACCACACTCTTGAATACCGGGAAGGGGTCAGCGATGACGTGTTTGTCGACGGTAAATCTACTAAGGGCAGCGATAACCGAAACCGGGTTCTGGCCGGTTACAACGGCATGGCAGTGCAGGCGGAAACCGTAAAAGCCTGGAACCGGGAAGAGGGCCGTGAAGCCTTAAAAGATCAGCAGTTAGTGTATGTATACCACAACGTTGTCGACGCCCGAGGGGATAGCGCCTCCACCGAATCCGAAACCTTCAATGCGGTAGAACATGCCATTGAAGAGCTGACGGAGCTGACCCGCAAGATCATGATGCACTTCAATACCAGCACGGTTTTGGTAACGGCAGACCACGGGTTTTTGTTTCAACACAGCAAGCTAGAGGCGGCCGATCGCACCGCGCTTGTGGATAAGCCAAGCAATGCGTTGAAGAGCAAAAAGCGTTACGTTATTGGGCACGATTTGCCAGATGCGAAAGATGCCTGGTGCGGCTCTACCAAGGATACGGCTGGCACTGCCTCGGATACGCGGTTCTGGGTACCCAAAGGGGCTAACCGTTTCCATTTTGTGGGTGGTGCCCGCTTCGTGCACGGCGGTGCCATGCCTCAGGAAATTGTCGTGCCGGTGTTGACGGTGAAGCAGCTACGAGGCGAGAAGGCCGAGAGCCGTTCCAAGCGAAAGGTCGAGGTGATCTCGCCGAAGCCAGCGCTGAAGATGGTAAACAATATCCAGCGTTTTGATCTGATGCAGACCGAGGCGGTGAGTGACCAGGTGATGCCGGTGACGATCGCTGTTGCCATCTATGAAGGTGACGAGAAAGTTTCGAGCGAAGAGGTAGTGACCTTTGATAGCGCCTCCGACTCCATGACGGAGCGTGTAAAACAGGTGCGATTGTCCCTGTCCGGCAAGGACTTTGATCGCAAGCGGGACTACTTCTTGGTATTGAAGGATAAAGACCTGAACACCGAAATCGAGCGTTATCGGGTCGTGATTGACTTGGCGTTTACTGACGACTTTTTTTGAGGCTGCGGCCATTCTGATGCCCGTTACCCCATGCACGAACAACCAGAGCAGAAACACATGAATGATTTGGCCGCGCAGGCAGATATGGACCTAGATCAGTTACTCAACGAGCACTTCGCGGGCCGAGTGGTGCGCAAAGATCTGACCAAGCAGATCAAGGAAGGTGCGAACGTTCCAGTGTATGTGCTGGAGTACCTGCTGGGTATGTACTGCGCCTCGGATGATCCGGAAGTAATAGAGACCGGTCTGCGCAGTGTGAAAACCGTTCTATCCGAAAACTACGTTCGCCCGGATGAAGCTGAGAAGGTGAAATCTCTGGTTCGGGAGCGGGGCAGCTTTAAGGTAATCGATCGGGTAACTGTGCGCCTGAACGAGAAAAAAGACTGTTACGAAGCAGCGTTTTCAAACTTGGGTATCAAGGATGCCGAGATCGGTGCCGGCATTGTGAAGGAGAACGAGAAGCTGCTTGTCGGAGGGATCTGGGTAATCGCGACCCTGAGCTATTATCACGAAGAGGGCCAGAAAGGTTCGCCCTTTGGCGTGAGCACGCTCAAGCCCATTCAGATGCCTAATATGAATATGGCCGAACTGTTCGCTGGGCGGGCCGCGTTGACGGTAGACCAGTGGCGGGAGACGCTGATTCGTTCCATCGGCATGGAGCCCGCCGAGCTGAACGAAACCGTGCAATGGCATCTGTTGGCGCGGATGATTCCCTTTGTTGAGAACAACTACAACGTTTGTGAGCTGGGGCCCAGGGGCACCGGCAAGAGCCATATTTACAAGGAGTGCTCCCCCAACAGCATTCTGGTGTCCGGCGGACAAACGACTGTAGCCAACCTTTTCTACAATATGAGCAGTCGCAAGATCGGTCTGGTCGGAATGTGGGATCTCGTGGCCTTCGATGAGGTGGCAGGCATCAACTTCAAGGAGAAGGATGGTGTCCAGATCATGAAGGACTACATGGCCTCCGGCTCCTTCGCTCGTGGGCGCGAGCAGATGGAAGCCAACGCCTCCATGGTGTTTGTGGGCAACATCAATCAGTCCGTCGAGTCGCTGGTAAAAACCAGTCACCTGCTGGCCCCGTTCCCGGCCGATATGATCGATTCTGCCTTCTTTGATCGCTTCCACGCTTACATTCCAGGCTGGGAGATTCCCAAGATGCGGCCGGAGTTCTTTACCAACCGCTACGGCTTGATAGTCGACTACCTGGCTGAATTTTACCGTGAGATGCGCAAGCGCAGCTTCGCGGATTCTTTGGACAAGTACTTTAAGCTCGGCAGTAACCTCAATCAGCGAGATGTGATTGCGGTACGCAAGACCGTCTCCGGCCTTTTAAAACTGCTGTATCCCCACGGAGAGTTCGATAAAGAAGCCGTGCGCCAGTGCCTGGAATATGCACTGGAGGTACGCCGCCGGGTAAAGGAACAGTTGAAGAAGATTGGCGGCATGGAGTTTTACGATGTGCACTTCAGCTACATCGACAATGATGATCTGGAAGAGCACTTCGTTACCGTAAAAGAGCAGGGCGGTGGTAAGTTGATTCCAGAAGGGCCATCCAAACCTGGAGTAGTACATACTATCGGCATCAGCGCCAAGGGCGTGCCAACCCTGTACCGTATTGAGCTTCAGGTCACCAAGGGAAACGGCAAGTTGGCTACGTCTGGCCAGGTCACCCAGCCAGCAGCCAAAGAACAGGTCAAAATGGCCTTCGATTATTTTAAGGCCAACATTTCCCGCATCTCCGGCGCAACCAAGGTGATGGACCACGATTTCCATCTACATGTGGTGGATCTGCAAAACGGTGGTCCCATCCAGTCACTCTCCATTCCCGGCCTGGTTGCCTTCGCCTCTGGCATTATGGGACGACCCACTCAGTCCCAATCTGTTGTATTGGGGGACATGAGCTTGGGTGGAAGCGTAAACGCCGTACAAAGCTTGGCTGAGTGTTTGCAGGTAGCCTTTGATGGTGGAGGTAAGCGCGTGTCACTTCCGATTACCAGTGCAGGGGATATCCCGACGGTACCTGGAGAGCTATTTACTAAATTCCAGACGAGCTTTTATGCAGATCCGGTTGATGCAGTGTTTAAGGCGCTGGGGGTGGATTGATGTTTTTGGCTAAAAAGAGGGTCACTTATGACACGCACTTCATGGGCGGACCGGCTCAAAGCCCTTTTCGCTAGAGATGGATATGGCTATTGGTTCGAGCACTTCACTGATGAGGAAAAAGAACTTAGGCGAATGGACTCCTGGCAACTTGCGAGAGTAATTCACGAAGAAACGGTTCGCCCCCAGAACACAGAGAAGCAGATTGTTGCCGAACACATGCTTCAAGTTAGGGTTGCCAAGATTCAGAACCGCGCCACCTATGTGAGTGTGGTAGTTGGCTTCATAGGCATACTGGTCGGCGCAGCCTTATCGTCCATGCTTCAATAAAATCGGCTAGAAGCGCAATATCTGGCGTCAGGAAATGCAAATGAAATTTCCTTTGATTTTAGTATTTGCTTTATTCGTAACCGGTTGTGACAGCTATGACTCTTTTGCAGAATGTATGAATGATTATGAGGCACGTGCCGGATCTGCGCACGCTGTGTGTCCCGAATGCGACAACGACTGGCGCAAGTTACGTCAAGAAGCTGTGGAGCGCTGTTCCAAATATTGACTCGCTAATCCGTAAACCCACAACACTTAGCCGCACAAATTGAATACTATCGGCGGGTTATTTGGTTCATACCGGGCGTTGCAGGTGCTGGCATTAATCAGTCGCTTGTTACCGCGCTGATATTCTCCGTATCCTTCATGGATATGACCGAAAATGTGAGCTTTTAAAGAAAGTTGCGCAACCCGATCTGACAAGTGAATGCAGCCGACATTCTGGGTCTTGAAGCTAAGGTCGACTTCGTCTCCGATACCGTGTGGCGGGCCGTGGGTAATCAGAACGTCTGTGTTATCAGGTATCAGCTTCCACTTTTCGTAAAGTGGCTCACCACGGTCCAGCATGAACGCCCAGTCCATAAATGTTGGCGTCCAGGGCGACCCCCAGAACCGAATTCCATCAATCTCAATGGCACTGTCTTCCAGGTATGTGGCGTTGGTCAACGCCGCTCTGGCCAACTCCGGAGTTTCTTGAAAGGCCCAGTCGTGGTTGCCAGCGATTACGATTTTGTGTTGGTGGGGTAATGAGCCAAGCCACTCGTTGAATTCTTCGATATTCTCCAGTGTTCCCTGGCCAAGACAGTCCCCGGCATGGATCAACACGTCACCGTTCGGAAGTTCCGGGATGCGCCGGTGTAAACTGTGCGTGTCGGAAATACAGACCAGTCTCATAGTTTGTGTTGTTCTGTGCGGGGATTCATCAGATGAGCCCGGTGAAAAAACGGCGATCGATACCCCTTGATTGTGCCGAAACCTTCCTGCTACGTCCATGGTGCACAGAGTAGGGTGTTGTTAACGGTTAAAACACATGAATCTGGTCTTTATACCAAGCAGTGGCAGGGGAGTGATTAGGGTTAGGGCAAATGGTCCGATGTGGTCCATAATTATTTGGGGGTACGGCTTTTGCAGCAGAGGAGGAAAGAGATGCAAGACAGGCAGAAAAGACCACAGAAGGCTGTTAAGGGCAAGTTCCGGCCTACGCCAGAGCGTCTGCGGGAAATCGGTAAAAAAGGTATGGAGAAGATGGAGTACCGAGACCCAGAGGACATTGGCAAAATCACTGAGGAGCCAGTGCGATAGAGGCGCTGGATACTTGGCAGTCCTTAGCGGAATAAACTGCGCATTGGATTAACACTCCTGCGCTCCGCGCGAACAGGAAAATGCCGTTGTTTATTAGAACAACGCAGAGAACATAGTAAACGTTTCACCGTTGCGGCCACACAATTTGAGGCCGCCAGGGCGAAAGAACCATTTGACCAAGCCGGCGCTGGCTAAACCGGGTAGATCCGTCTGTAACAAGGGCTCCCAACGCTATCTCTTCGTGCAGCCAGAGTTCCTTGCACTAAATCTCCCAGCACCTGCTATTCACGTAGGTGCGTCCCATGCCCTCTTGCTCGTTCTCCAGGTTTAAGTAGCCGGTAAAGAACTTTCCGTGGGAATCGTCATCCGGATACAAGCGCTCTCCAAAACTCGCTAAAATTCTAACTTTGCCAATTTCATGCACCGAGAGGCCGAGTTCGATAATTGCCGCATCTAAAACCTTAGCTAAGCTATCAGCCATGGCGCTTAATCCGGTATAACGAAAGAGATTGTGGACCTCAAGGGTGAAGAACCCATCCCGGTGTTTCGTTACCATGAGCAAAAATCCACCCATCAGTTCACCCCAGCCTTCATCACATTGGGCTCGTGGTTGCCACTAGATCCGCTCAAAGTCGGTTTCAATCTCGTCTCCCCGTTGGTCAATAAATTTGCCATCCTTGTATTGAACTATCTCCCGCGTATCGTATTTCGCGCTACCGGCCTGACAGAACTCAAGCCAATCGCCCTGATTCAATTGCACTTTGAAAACCTTTCGCTCGGTCCAAACGCGTGCAGACTGTTGCTTTCTATCCACCAGGTCCGCATCTACAAAGCACCGATTCCGTACCATTTTATGTTTTTCGTTGTAGTCCAAGCGTGCTAACCAGCATTTCTCTGAACCCTTGAAGGCCTTAGCGCTCAGGACAAGTTCAAATTCGTCACCTGACTCGCCCATTAGGGTGCTATCCAATTGTCCAGTTCGCTCTGGCTCAGGCTCCGATTTGACAGTCGGCATAGAGACGATCGAATTGCTGGCTAACAGGGCTGATGCTTCACCAATCAGTTGCGAAAGCTCTTCGGCAGTCATTTTGCTCAAGTCTTTCATGAACATTCCAATATTTATTAAATGATAAACTAAATAAGTTAATTTGTCAAGTCTATTCATATATAAATGGTTATCAACAGATGCTGGTCAAATTCAAAGTAAAGACCTAAGAGGCAAATAGGGCTTGCAGAGAACTTGACTGTAACTGCCTCAGTTGTCGCGCAAGGGGATAAACCGACTACGCGCTCGGACTTACTGTTGAACTTTGTGACACCGAGTCGTAGAGATGGGTAGCGGCCGCCAAATCACAGGATAAATGAGATTATATAATTTAACTCATTGTGAAATTAATTAAATGATTATATAATTACATAAACACTTAAAAATAAAAATAAACGAGGTGAAATATGATTTTAAAGTTAGGAAATGAGGGGACAGTTGTCCGGATATTCAAGACCCGCAGCGTTTGCTACGACGAGATTGAATACAACGGGAAGTTCCGCAAGCTCTGGAGGACAGAGATGGACAAGCTGGCGGAGTTTCCGGCTTACGAATCGGCAGAGTCCCAAATGTCGAGCATCCAAAGCATAAATGGCGGGGCCATGTTCACCGCAGAGAACATGGCCAATGCAGAGGATTGGATCGAGAACCAGATGCAGGAAATTGATGCTGCGTTCCTGCGAAATGTTACCCAAGGCCTAATGGGTGGTGCGGCTGTCATCAAACGGGGAAGTTCGGATGACAAAGAATACGGGACGCACCCGGATTTTATACCTGGCCGGAAAGTAGGTGAATTTATTGGGGTCATCCGCGGCGCTCACGAATACAAGCCCAAAATGCGGAAGAAAATTAAGCTTCCAGAGATCAAAGTAGATGAAGACAAGTCAATGGCCAAGGCATGGAAAGAGGGGCGACTGGAGGGCCTGTGCGACGAGGTTATGGAGCTAATAGTGAAAACAGCGGAAGAGCGGGGCAAGCCGCTCCAAGAGGCGTTTACGGATGAGGAAGTCCAGGCCTTCTTTTACTCTGAGCGAAAAATGTTCTACTTGATTACGTTAGTTATCGGGGTCGGTCAATCTGTTTTCGAGAACCAGATGAAGGACAGGTTGGGTGAATTGAAGAAGGAAGTCGTAAGGTATAAACCTACAAAGAAGAGAGGAAAGGGAAGAGCATTAATGGAGTGTTCGCTGGGAAGCGACCGCCACTCGTGACATGTCGAATCCGACATGTTCCACCTAGCTTAACGATTCGGCATACGTGTATCCGTCCCGGAAGGCTCAAGAAGTTGAGGTCTCACCATACTCACTATGGTCAGCTATAGATGGGATGGCGACTATTGTGAATCCTACAGCGGTTCGGGGCCGCCGCTGATTCCGTCACTCAAAAACTTGTATCAGCTCTTCTTAGAGTGATGCGCTTCACACCAATGTACCGCTGCGGTGTCTGGAGTTGTCTTGCCGTCATGCCTAGTTCTGGGCGTGCCCTGTATAGTGGACCCCAGAGTCAAGACAGATTCACCCCTAATTTAAGTTAGTGTTTCTGCCTGTTCTACAGCTGCACAGCGCTGCCCTGTTTTTTCACTGCCTGTCTCGACAGATTGATCTTTAAA